>Ga0160452_100115_pt1 | contig 102356 bp, 78 predicted proteins | sample HID1971I_E6MG_FD_108230 | JGI IMG/M metagenome (GOLD analysis project Ga0160452, IMG submission 108230) | Enriched millipede-associated microbial communities from UW Madison campus, WI, USA - HID1971I_E6 MG | ecosystem: Host-associated > Arthropoda: Insects > Digestive system > Unclassified ...
GAACGCACTACCGCCCTGGCACCCTGGATCGAGTACTACAACACCCGACGTCGCCACGAAGCACTCGGCGGGCTACCCCCGATCAGCCGGCTGTAACCAACGTCGTGGCCGGGTACACCTAGGGCGTGTTTCCTAACCCCGGTCTCGGGCGAAGCGGGCGCGCCGTAGCCTCCCGCCATGGAGAGCCGACAGTTGGTAGTGCTGCCTGACGGGTCACTGCGTGGGCCAGATGGCGTCGTCTATCGCCGCACACCACAGCGCATCACTCGCCGGCTCGGGATGGAGCTGCTTGCGGCTGGAGCCGTTGTAGTCACCGACGTCTATCCCGACGGCCTGACGCTCTACACCGATGATGCGGCGGGCGACGCGTGGTCCCAGATCGCTCCGCGTCTCATCGCTGGCCGTCGTCCAGCCGTGAGAGATCTTCAGTGGGTTGGTCATGTCTGGGCCTCAGACGATGGGCACATGCTCATGCGCTTCGACGGCGAACACTGAGTCCGCGGCACGGCACTGTGACCGGAAGTTGGGAGACACGCCCTAGGACCTGTTTCAAAAAGCGCCGGTGGTCTGGCGTGACCGACTGGAACACTGTGGCCATGATCGGGCTCCGTGAGTTCACGTTGGACGACGTCGAACCGCACAACGCAGGCGAGGATGACGAGACAGTCCGCTGGCTCACCGAAGGAGTGGCATCGACTCCCGAAAGCACCGCCCGCTGGATCGAGCGCTGCCGACGCGTGCATTCCGGGGCAGAACCCGGAGAGCATGCGTTCGCGGTTGAGGTCGACGGGCGTTTGGCGGGGATGGTGGCGCTCAACCCGGAGCCTGTGGAGGGCTCAGGACCAGGAGACGTCAACGTCTCCTACGCCGTCCACCCGTGGGCACGAGGCAGTGGCATCGCGACGCAGGCCGTTCGCCGAGCCGCCGAGATCGCCGAAGTTCGCGGCCTTGGGACCACCCTCCTCGTCCGCGTCGATCCACGTAACAAGCCGTCGCTCGCGGTCGTGTCCCGGATCGGAGCGCGGTACGAGGGGGAACTCACCTGCGCTGACGGCAGCCGTCTCAGCATCTTCCGCGCACCACTGTGCAACATCGCGCAGGGAGGTCCCACGAAGGGAAATGGCCCGTGACACGGGGCGACTTCCGAAACAGGCCCTAGGGCGTGTCTCCTTAACCTGCGCTGGAAGGCTCACGAGGGCCGGGGCTATGCGCGTAGGGGAACACGCCTGTAGCTACGAGTTTGGTTCCTTCATAGAGCTCGCAACCGCATAGACCTCCTCAGGCACTTCGCGTTTTAGCCGTCAACAAATTCTGATGAGCGAAGTTTCGACAACCGAACCTGCCTCGTAGCGCGGTCGAGGAATGGCTCATTTGCAGAACGGACAATCCGTCCCGTCTTCGGGTCGACCTGAGCTAGATCCTTGCGGTGGCGTGGATACGTTGTGTAGCCCATTCGGCTTTCTTTTTGCTCTTTCGCATAAGACCATGGGTAGACAGTAACCAAAACGCATCCGCAGACAATCGCCGCCGCCATGAGCGCCATCAACGAGGGGGAGGCCATGTAACCCGAATCATTGACCAACATGCCCCCGAACAGGCTGATCATGCAAAGCGCTCCCAAGCTTCCGGAAGCAATAGTCCACCACCCAAGAGTCAATGCTGCCGGACCTCTCGCGATCTCGATCTTCTCCCCGAGGCCGCGCTCAGTCATTCTTTGTTCCCACGAGATCGGTCACCTTGCCCGCGCCACCCATATGGAATCCCCACACGTCTCCGACCACGCCAAGCCCCTCCACCTTAGAGTCTTGATACTTCGGTTACCCGGCTGGCAATCTTGGCCACCGGGCCCTCGTCCGTGAGGACCTCAGACCGCGACTTCACGCCGGGAGTCTGCAGCGCACCTCATCCAAAGGTCAGGAGACACGCCCTAGCCCCGACGCGCGACCGGGGTCAGCGGAGGCGCGGGTCGTTCCCGGCGCGGGTGCTGACGACGAGCCCGAGCCGGTCGGCGACCTCGTCCCAGCCGACGAAGGAGAAGCCCGTGGCGTCGCCGCGGCCGCCCTCGACGTCGGGCCCGGTCTCCGGCTCGTCGTGGGTGACGAGCAGGCCCTCGTCGAAGCCGCCCGCGGGGCGGTGCGTCACGGCGAGGCCGTCGGAGCCGTTCACGTCGTCGACGCCGCCGGTGCCCGCGACCCGGAAGGTGCCGACGGCCCGGTTGCGGCCCGTGGTCGAGTAGACGGAGTACGTGTCGTCGCCCTGGCTGGAGACGATGACGTAGCCCGTCCGGCCGGGCCCGTGGTAGACGTCCACGCCCTCGGCGTCCGCGGCGAGGCGGTCGCCGCCGAACGGGGCGCCGGCGGCCGGGTCGACGGGCTCGCACTCCTCGGCGCCAGGGTCCCAGGCGTCGGCCACGCCGAAGTCCGTGACCTTGTCGACGAGGCGCGGCTCGCCCGAACCGAGCGGCAGGGCCAGGCGCCACAGGCCGACGTCCTCCTGCGCGGCGTACAGGGTGCCCGTGCGCTGGTCCACGGACGGGCCCTCGAGCTGCGGCCCCACGCCCGGCTCCTCGCACGGCGTCCAGGTGGTGCCGTCGGGCAGGACGAACGACGCGGGCAGGTCCAGGTGCTCGACGTCGTCGTAGCCGACGGTGCCGTCGGCGCGCGGCACGAGCCGCGCGGTGGCGAGGGCCGTCGTGCCCTCCTGCGTCACGACGGCGTACGCCTCGCCGTCGCGGGGCTGCCACACGGCGAGCCCGTACGCCGTGTGCTCGGTGTCGACGCCGGCGCGGTCGGGCTGGAAGAGGAACGGCTGCTCGGCCGCGGTGATCTCGGTGAGGGGCCGGTCCGCGTCGGCGCCGTCCGGGTCGACGGCGAAGAACCGGAGCTGGTCGTTGTAGCGGTCCGAGACGACGGCGACGTCGACGGTCGCGCCGCCGATGCGCAGCCCGTACGCGACGTCCACGTTGTTGTAGCGGCCGGCGACGCCGTCCGCGCGCGGCGCCGGGCCGGCGGCGAGCGACTGCAGCTCACGGCCGTCGGTGTCGTTCACGCGCAGGCCGCCCTCCTTGGCGGTGGCCAGCACGAGCGACGCGTCGGCGTCGCCCGGGTGCACCCAGATCGCCGGGTCGTCGCCGGACGCGTTCCCGCCCTCCTCGTCGTCGTAGAGGACGGGCGTCTCGACGCGGGTCGTCACCGTCGCGACGCCGCCGTGCGGGTGCCCGTGGCCGTCACCGTGGCTGCCGTGGCCCCACGCCGCGGAGGCGGGGACGAGGGCGAGGGCGGGCAGCAGGAGCAGCGCCGGGAGGGCGCGTCGAGGGGATCGCATGGACCCTGAGCGTGCCCCTCGCCGATGGCGCCCCGTCGTCCCGCGGGCGAACGCCGGACGAACGGCAGGTGCCGGGTCGTGCCGCGGGGCTACGGTCGCGCCGAGAACCGCTCCAGCAGGTCGGCGTGGCCGGAGCACACCAGCAGGTCGTTGGCGCTCACGCGGGTCTCGGGCGTCGCGTACGTGAACTCGACGCCGGGCGACTTCACGCCGATGACGGTGACGCCGTACCGCTTGCGGATGTCCGACTGGGCCAGGGTGAAGCCCTGCATCTCCTTCGGCGGGCGCATCTTCACGATCGTGAAGCCGTCCTCCACCTCGATGTAGTCGAGCATCTTGCCGCTCACGAGGTGCGCGACGCGGGAGCCGGCGTCGGCCTCGGGGTAGACGACGTGGTGGGCGCCGATGCGGGTGAGGATGCGGCCGTGCTCCGCCGAGATCGCCTTGGACCAGATCTGCGGGGTGCCGATGTCCACGAGGTTGGCCGTGATGAGCACGGACGCCTCGAGCTCGGTGCCGACCCCCACCACCGCGACCCCGAAGTCCTTGGCCCCGAGCTGGACGAGGGCCTCCGACTCGGACGCGTCCGCCTCCACCAGCGGCAGCCGGCCCGACCACTGCGCCACGAGCTTCTCGTCCCGCTCGACGGCGAGCACGTCCTGGCCCAGCCGGTCCAGCGTGGTCGCGAGCGACGAGCCGAAGCGGCCGAGGCCGATCACCAGCACGCCCGCGTCGCGCGCGGGAGCCTTCTTGTCGGGCACGGTTCTCCTCTTTCCGGGTACGGGGTCACCCGATGATCGGGCGCTCCTCGGGGAAGCGTACGATGCGGCGCCGGTCGCGCAGGGCCAGGGCGCCCAGCAGCGAGATCACGCCGACGCGCCCCACGAACATCAGGGCGCAGAGCAGGTACTTGGCGGCGTCGGGCAGGGACGCGGTGACGCCCGTGGACAGCCCCACGGTCGCGTACGCGGAGATGACCTCGAACAACGCCTCGGACAGCCCCAGGTCGGTCAGGCGCAGCAGCGCGAGGCACGACACGAGCACCGCGGTGGCGCCCACGAACACGACCGCGATGGACAGCCGCAGCGTGTCGCGGGGGATGCGCCGCCCGAACACCTCGGTGTCGGCGTCGCCGCGCGCCTCGGCGAGGATCGCGAGCAGCATGACGGCGAACGTCGTCACCTTGATGCCGCCCGCCGTGGACGCCGAGCCGCCGCCCACGAACATCAGGGCGTCCGTGAGGAGCCAGGTCTCCTGTGTCATCTCGTGCACGGGCACGGAGCTGAAGCCCGCCGAGCGCGGCATCACGGAGGCGAAGATCGACGACAGGATCTTGGTGGCGAAGTCCTGGTGGCCGAAGGTCGCGGGGTTCGTCCACTCCAGGGCCCCGATGAGGACCGCGCCGCTCACCAGCAGCGCGAGGCTGGTGGTCACCGTGAGCTTGGTGTGCAGCGACAGCGACCGGACCCAGTGCTTGTGGCGGCGCCGGTTGGTGATGACGTTGAGGATGACGGGGAAGCCGAGGGAGCCGATGAAGACGCCCAGCGCGATCGGCACCAGCACGAACCAGTCGGAGGCGAACGGGAGCAGGCCGTCCTCGGTCGGGACGAACCCGGCGTTGTTGAACGACGAGATGCCGTAGAACACCGCGTGCCACGCGGCGGTGCCGGCGTCGTCGCCGAGCACGAGGAAGCGCGGGAACAGCAGCAGCGAGAGGCACAGCTCGATGCTGGTGGCGGTGATGATGATGGTCTGCAGGAGGGCGCCGACCTCGCCGAGGCGCTCCGTCTTGGTCTCCGACGCGGTGAGCAGCTTCTGCGTGAGGCCGAGGCGGCGGGAGACCGCGAGTCCCAGCAGGGAGGCGAGCGTCATCACGCCCAGGCCGCCCACCTTGATGCCGACGAGGATCACGACGTGCCCGAACTCCGACCAGTAGGTCGCGGTGTCCTGCACGACGAGGCCGGTCACGCACACGGCAGACGTCGCGGTGAAGAGCGCGTCGACGACGGACGCGCCGCGGCCGGACGCCGTGGCCCACGGGGTGAGCAGCAGCAGCCAGATCACGGTGATGACCGCGGCGAACACCGTCATCGCGAGCCTGGCGGGGTACTCGCGTGCCGCCCGGTTGGCCCACCCGCGCAGCGAGAGCCCGCGACTGCCCCACGTCCCCGGCACCCTGCCCCCTCTCGCCCCTCAGTCGCTGGGCACAGCCTGCCACGCCGTCGGCTACCGTGACGGGATGCGCGTCGCCCGGCTGCTGTGGAGTCCTGAGCTCCTGCGCTACGACTTCGGCCCCGGGCACCCCATGGCGCCCGCGCGGCTCGACCTGACGATGCGGCTGGTCGCCGAGCTCGGCCTCCTCGACGAGCCCACGCTCGAGGTGGCGGACGTCGCACCGGCCCCCGACGCCCTGATCGAGACGGTGCACGACGCCGCGTACGTGGCGGCGGTGCGGCGCGCGGCCGCGACCGGGATACCGGACCTGGCGCGCGGGCTCGGCACCGAGGACGACCCGGTGTTCCCGACGATGCACGAGGCGGGCGCCCGGCTCGTCGCGGCGTCGGTGGACGCGGCGGAGTCGGTCTGGTCGGGGCACGTGGCGCACGGCGTGAACATCGCGGGCGGCATGCACCACGCGCAGCGCGGCGCCGCGTCGGGGTTCTGCATCTACAACGACGCCGCGGCCGCGGTGCAGCGGCTGCTCGACCTCGGGGCGGAGCGGGTGGCGTACGTCGACCTCGACGCCCACCACGGGGACGGCGTCGAGGCGATCTTCTGGGACGACCCGCGCGTGCTCACGGTCTCCGTGCACCAGGACGGGCACACGCTGTTCCCCGGCAGCGGCAACGCCGGGGACACGGGGGGCACGGCCGCGCAGGGCACGGCGGTGAACGTCGCCCTGCCGCCGCGCACGGACGGCGCGCACTGGCTGCGTGCGGTGGACGCGGTCGTGCCCGCGGTGGTGCGCGAGTTCCGGCCGCAGGTGATCGTGTCGCAGCACGGCTGCGACGCGCACGGCAACGACCCCCTCACGGACCTGAACGTGGGGGTCGCCGCCCAGCGCACGGCCGCGCGCTGGGTGCACGAGCTCGCGCACGAGCTCGCCGACGGCCGCTGGGTGGCCCTCGGCGGCGGCGGGTACGCGGTGGTCGACGTCGTCCCGCTCGTGTGGGCGAGCCTCGTCGCGGAGGCCGCGCACGCGCCCCTGCCGCTCGGCCTCGAGCTCCCCGAGTCCTGGCGGCGGGAGGTCGAGGAGCTCTCGGGCCTCGACCCCGCCGAGCGTCTCGGCAGCGGCGACGTCGCCTGGCGGCCCTGGGCCGACGGCTACGACCCGGCCGACGATGTCGACCGCGCGGTCCTCGCCACCCGGCGTCACGTCTTCCCGACGTGGGGGCTCGACCCCTACCGCGACTGACGTCACGCCCGCGGCGCCGGGCAGCGGTCGGGCGGGCGCCCGGAGTCGGGTACCCTGGGGGACGGACTTTTCCGCGTTGGTCGGCTGCTCCTGGACACAGGGCTCCTGGGACCAACCGTGTTCCACCGACCGACAAGCATTGTGAGGACCTCATGGGCTCCGTCATCAAGAAGCGCCGCAAGCGCATGGCGAAGAAGAAGCACCGCAAGCTGCTGCGCAAGACGCGCCACCAGCGTCGCAACAAGAAGTGACCTCGTCCGCCGGCTGATCCCGGCGGACCGGGTGAACGGGCCCGGCACCTCCTCGGAGGTGCCGGGCCCGTTCGCTTCCCGCCGGTGGGACCCGGGGTCAGCGCCCCTGGATCCGCCGCCGGATCGAGCGCAGCACGAGCCCCGCCACCCAGGCGGCACCCGCCCACGACGCGGTCTTCATGCCGCGCCCCGCCACCCGGCGCCCGCGGCCGCGGAACTCGCGGATCGGCCAGCCGACCTCCTTGGCGTGCCGCCGCAGCCGGACGTCCGGGTTGATGGGGCAGGGGTGCCCGACGGTGCGCATCATGGGCAGGTCGTTGAGCGAGTCGCCGTAGGCGTACGACGCGGACAGGTCGATGTGCTCACGTTCGGCGAGCTCCCGGACGGCGGCGCCCTTCGCCTCGCCGTGCATGAGGTCGCCCACGAGCCGGCCGGTGTAGAAGCCGCCCGAGTGCTCGCCGATCGTGCCGAGGCAGCCGGTGGCGCCGAGCCGGCGCGCGATGAGGCCGCCGATCTCGACCGGCGTCGCGGTCACGAGCCACACCTGGTCGCCGGCGGCGAGGTGCTCGTCGAGCAGCCGCTTGGTGCCGGGGAAGATGCGCAGCTCGAGCACGGTGTCGTAGACGTCCTCGCCGACGGCGGTGATCTCCGCCACGGAACGGCCGGCGATGAGGGACAGGGCCCGGCTGCGCACGGTCTCGATCTGCGTGCGCGACTCGCCGAAGACCAGGTACTTCGCCTGGATCAGCGCGAACCGCAGCAGGTCGCGGGTCCCGAAGAACCGGCGCTGGTACAGGGCGCGCGCCAGGTGGAACGCGCTGGCCCCGCGGATGATCGTGTTGTCGACGTCGAAGAAGGCTGCCGCGCGCACCGGAGCGGACGACTCGGTGGGCGACGGCATGCGGCCCACTGTATCGGCGCGGATACGCTGTGCAGGTGAGCAGGCCGCAGGGATCCGCAGGCGACCCCCGGGTGCTGCTGTACACGCGCGACGGCTGTCACCTGTGCGACGAGGCACGGGCCGCGGTCGAGGACGTGTGCGGCGCGGCGGGGGAGGCATGGCGCGAGATCGACATCGACGTCGACGACGAGCCGGGCGGCGACCTGGTGGGCAAGTACGGGGACTACGTGCCCGTCGTCGAGGTGGACGGCGTGCAGCAGGGCTTCTGGCGGGTGGACGCCGCGCGGCTGGCGCGTCGGCTGGCACGCTGAGCCCGGGGAGGACGACGGAGTGATCGAGCTCGGTGAGGCGACGGTGCCGGCCGCGACGGTGGCGCGGCTGCCCTATTACCTGCGCGCCCTGCGCGACCTGGCGGACGCCGGAGTGACGACGACGTCGTCGTCGGAGCTGGCGGAACGGTCGGGGGTGGGGTCGGCGCAGCTGCGCAAGGACCTGTCGTACCTCGGGTCGTTCGGCACGCGCGGCGTGGGCTACGACGTGCAGTCGCTGGCGCAGTACATCGCGACGGCGCTGGGCCTGGGGTCGGAGCACCGGCTGGCCATCGTCGGCATCGGCAACCTGGGGCACGCCCTGGCGAACTACTCGGGGTACGCGGCCCGCGGCTTCCAGGTGGTGGCTCTGCTCGACGCCGACGCGCAGGTGGTGGGCAAGACGGCGGCCGGGCTGACGATCGAGCACGTCGACTCGCTGGAGGACGTGCTGGCTCGCACCGGCGTGTCCATGGTCGTGCTGGCGACGCCCGGGCCGGTGGCGCAGCCGATCGCCGAGCGGATCGTCGCGTGCGGGGTGCGGGAGATCCTCTCGTTCGCGCCCGTCGCGCTGCAGCTGCCCGACGACGTCGTCGTGCGCTCCGTGGACGTGGCCGGCGAGCTGCAGATCCTCGCGTTCCACGCCGCCGCCCGCGCGGCGACGAACGGCACGCCGAGATAGAGAAGGCGAACCCGCGAGATAGAGAGGGACGGTCCGTAGCCGGCTACGGACCGTCCCTCTCTATCTCGCGGGTTCGCCTTCTCTATCTCGGCGAGAGGGTCAGGCCTGCTTGATGGCCGAGACGTCGAGGGCGATCTTGATCTTGTCGCCGACGAGGACGCCACCGGTCTCGAGCGCGGCGTTCCACGTGAGGCCGTAGTCCTTGCGCGAGATCTCGATCGAGGACTCGAAGCCGGCGCGCGGGTTGCCGAACGGGTCGGTGGCGGTGCCGGTGAACTCCGTGGGCAGCGCGACGTCGTTGGTGACGCCGTTGATCGTCAGGGCGCCGTGGATGACGTAGTCGTCGCCGTCGGTGGAGATGCCCTTCGAGGCGAACGTCCAGACCGGCTTCTCCTCGGCGTGCCAGAAGTCGGCGCTCTTCAGGTGGCCGTCGCGGTTCTCGTCGCCGGTGCTGACCGACGCGGCGTCCAGCTCGGCGGTGACGGCCGACGACTCGAGGTCGTCGCCCACGGTGATCTCGCCGCCGGAGATGGCGATCGTGCCGCGCACCTTGGCGATCCCGGCGTGACGCACGGCGAACGAGGCGGTCGAGTGGGCGGTGTCGATGGCGTAGGTACCGGCGGTCAGGCCTGCGGGCAGCGCGGTCATGGTGTCTCCTCGGAAGTCGGTCGTGCGGGCGATGTCACGTAGATAGTTGAGCACTCAACTACCGTTCACGGGGGCATGAACACGCCGGTCTCGTAACCTATTCCCGTGGGTGGGACGACGAGTGCGCCGCGGCGCGACGACCGTGACGACGTGGACGTGCGCTGGCTCGACGAGAGCCAGCAATGGGCGTGGCGACGCTTCCTCGAGGGGACGTCCCGCTTCTTCGAGGCGCTCGGCGACGAGCACGACGCCGGCCTGCCGGTGACCCTCGGTGAGTACCACCTGCTGGTGCAGCTGTCGGAGGCACCGGGGCGGACGCTGCGCATGTCGGCGCTCGCGGAGTTCCTCTCCTTGTCCCGCAGCCGGCTCACGCACACCGTCGACCGCATGGAGCAGCGCGGGCTCGTGGTCCGCACCCCCGTGCCGGGCGACCGGCGCGGCGTGAACTGCGTCATGACCGACGCCGGGTACGACTCCCTCGTCGAGTCCGCGCCGGGCCACGTCACCGCGGTGCGGCGGCTGCTGGTCGACGCGCTCGAGCCCCGGGAGATGGAGGTGCTGGGCCGCGCGATGGCCAAGGTCGCGGCCACCGCGCGGGGTGCCGACCCGGCGGAGCTGCTCGCCACGGAGCCCGGCGCCGCCGCGTCCGCCGCCCCCGCCGACGGGTCTGGCGCCGCCGCGGAGTGAGGGGCGTCACGCCTGGCTGGACGGGACCTGGGTGCTCCGCAGTTCTGGGACACTGGGGGGCATGGCCACCACCACCGTCCATCTCGTGCGGCACGGCGAGGTCCACAACCCGGACGGGGTCCTCTACGGGCGCATCCCCGGCTACCGCCTGTCCGAGCGCGGTCAGGCGATGGCGCGCCGCGTGGCGGAGCACCTGTCCGGCGCGGGCCGCGACGTCGTCGCCGTCGTCGCGTCGCCGCTGCAGCGCGCGCAGGAGACCGCGACCCCGTCGGCCGAGGCCTTCGGCCTGACCCTCGCCACCGACGACCGACTCGTCGAGGCCGGCAACCACTTCGAGGGCACGACGATCGGGAGCAACCCCGCGCAGCTCGCCCACCCCCGCTACTGGCGCTACCTGTGGAACCCGCTGCGCCCGTCGTGGGGCGAGCCGTACGCGGACCAGGTGACCCGGATGCGGGCCGCGGTGGACGACGCGCGCCGCGCGCACGAGGGGCACGAGGTGGTGCTGGTCAGCCACCAGCTCCCGGTGTGGCTCACCCGCCGGTCGTACGAGGGCCGCTCCCTGGCCCACGACCCGCGCCGCCGCGAGTGCGCGCTCGCCTCGCTGACGTCGCTGCGGTTCGACGGCGAGACGTTCGTCGGCCTGCACTACACCGAGCCTGCCGCCGACCTGCTCGCCGGCGCCGACCCGGTACCGGGGGCGTGATGCGCACCACCACCTCGCGCGCGCTCCGGCGCGCGGCCGCCGTGACCGGCGCCGTCGTCGCGGCGGGCCTCCTCGCCGCGTGCGGCGCGCAGGACTCGGGCGCGGGCGACGTCGTCGGCCAGGGCTTCGTCTCGGGCGACGGGTCGGTGAAGCAGTGGGACGCGGGCGACCGCCAGGACCCGGTGTCCGTGGAGGGCACCACGTTCGAGGGCGACGACGTCAGCACCGAGGACTGGCGCGGCGACGTGGTCGTCGTGAACACCTGGTACGCCGGGTGCGCCCCGTGCCGGGCCGAGGCCCCGGACCTCGTCGACCTCGCGAACGAGCGCGAGGCCGACGGTGTGCGCGTGCTCGGCATCAACACCGAGGACGAGGCCGGCGCCGCCACCGCCTTCCAGCGCACCTTCGACGTGCCGTACCCGTCGATCGAGGACCGCAGCGGCCAGGTCGTGGCCCGGCTCTCCGGCGTCGTGCCCCTGCAGGCCGTGCCGTCCACCGTCGTCCTCGACGCCGAGGGCCGCGTCGCGGCGCGCGTCATCGGGCAGGCAGAGGCGTCCACCCTCGACGCGATCGTCGAGGAGGTGCTCGCCGAGTCGGACGGCTCGGGCGACGGCGCCGCGGAGGACGCCTGATGGGCGACACGTTCGCGTCCACCGCGTTCAGCGGCTCGATGCTGCTGGCGCTGCCGGTCGCGCTGATCGCGGGCCTGGTGTCGTTCGCGTCGCCGTGCGTGCTGCCGCTCGTGCCCGGGTACGTCGGGTACGTCAGCGGCATGGCCGCGGCCTCCGCGGGCACCGGCGCGAAGGGTCGCGGGGCGCCGCAGGACCCCGCCCGGCGGCGCGTCGTCGCCGGCGTCGGCCTGTTCGTGCTCGGCTTCACCGCCGTGTTCGTCGCGCTCATGGGCGCGGCCGGCGCGCTCGGGTCCTACCTGGTGCAGTGGGAGGACACGATCATGCGCGTCCTCGGCGTGGTCGTGATCCTCATGGGCCTGGCCTTCCTGGGCGCGGTGCCGTTCCTGCAGCGCGAGCGCCGCATGCACCTGAGCCCCCGCGCGGGCCTGTGGGGCGCGCCGCTGCTCGGCGTGGTCTTCGGCCTGGGCTGGACGCCGTGCATCGGCCCCACCCTCGCGGCCGTGCAGGCGCTCTCGCTCGACGAGGCGTCGGCCGCCCGCGGCATCGTGCTGGGCATCGCGTACTGCGTCGGGCTCGGCGTGCCGTTCCTGCTGGTGGCGCTCGGGCTGCAGTCGTCCCAGCGCATGCTCGGCTTCCTGCGGCGGCACCGGCTGGGCATCCAGCGCGCCGGCGGCGCGCTGCTCGTGCTGGTCGGCCTGGCGCTGGTGACGGGCCTGTGGGCCTCGTGGACCAGCCAGCTCCAGGGCTGGATCGGCGGATTCGTGACGGTGGTGTGATGAGCGAGAAGGCGACCTACCGCCCCGAGGGCATCCACGACGCGTTCACCGAGGGACGCGCCCAGGAGGCCCCCGCGGCACCCGACGGCGGGCCGGCCAAGCCCGGCGGCCCGACCCTGCCGTCCCTCGGTTGGCGCGGTGCGCTGCGCTGGACGTGGCGCCAGCTCACGAGCATGCGCGTGGCGCTCATGCTGCTCATGCTGCTCGCCGTCGCGGCCGTGCCCGGCTCGGTGCTGCCGCAGCGCAGCCAGGACGCGGCCCGGGTGCTCGAGTACCTCGGCGACCACCCGACGCTGGGGGAGTGGCTGGACCGGTTCGGCTTCTTCGAGGTCTACAGCTCGGTCTGGTTCTCCGCCATCTACATCCTGCTGTTCGTGTCGCTGGTGGGCTGCATCGTGCCGCGCACGCTCTCGCACGCCCGCGCCCTGCGGAACCGCCCGCCGAAGACGCCCGTGCGGTTCGGCCGGTTCCCCGCCACCGCGGAGGGCACCACCACGGCGTCGCCGGACGAGGTCACGGACGCGGTGGCCGCCCACCTGCGGGGCCCGCTGCGCCGCCTGCCCACCTTCCGGGTCGACGTCGGGGCGGAGGAGCCGCGGCTCGGGCGGCCCGCCACCCGCACCGTGGCCGCCGAGCGCGGCTACCTGCGCGAGACCGGCAACCTCCTGTTCCACCTGGCGCTGCTGGGCCTGCTGGTCTCGGTGGCCCTCGGCCAGCTGCTGCACTACCGCGGGCAGGCGATCGTCACCGAGGACCGCGGCTTCGCCAACGCCGTCGTCGACTACGACACCTTCGACAAGGGCGCGTGGTTCCAGCCCTCGTCGCTGACACCGTTCTCCATGACGCTGGACTCGTTCGACTCCGAGTTCGCGTCCGACACCGTGGCCTTCGCGCAGGCGCGCGACTTCACCGCGCACGTCACCGTGACCGAGCCGGACGGCGCGCAGAGCGCCGAGCAGATCAAGGTCAACCACCCCCTCACGGTGGACGGCGCCAAGATCTACCTGCAGGGCAACGGCTTCGCGCCCGAGATCACGGTGCAGGACGGCGCCGGCGAGACGGCCTTCGCCGGCCGGGTGCCGTTCCTGCCCGAGGACACGATGTACACCTCGCGCGGCGTCGTGAAGGTGCCGGACGTCTCCGACGGCCAGGAGCAGATCGGGCTCGTCGGGTACTTCCTGCCCACCGCCGTGGTCGACCAGGACGGCTCGGCCCGCTCCGTCTTCCCGCAGCCGAACAACCCGCTCCTGGTGCTCGAGGTGTACCGCGGCGACCTGGGCCTCGACGACGGCGTGCCGCAGAACGTGTACCGCCTCGACACCGCGAACCTCACGCCGTCCGTGGACGACGACGGCGAGACGGTCAAGATCCTGGTGAAGCCGGGGGAGACCGTCGACCTGCCCGACGGGCTCGGTACCGTCTCGCTCGGCAAGGACGTGCCCCGCTACGTCGCGCTCGACCTGCGGTTCGACCCGTCGCTCGCCTTCGTGCTGACGTTCGCCCTGCTGGCCCTCGGCGGCCTCGCGGTCTCGCTGTTCACGCCGCGTCGCCGCGTCTGGGTGCGATCATGGGAGGCCACGGACGACGACGGCCGGCCCGTGACCCGTGTCGAGCTCGCCGGGCTCGCGCGCGGGGACGACGCCGGCCTGCAGCGCGAGGTCGACAAGGCCCTGGCCGCGGTGCCGGGCCTCGACGACGTCGGCCCGCCCGCCGACCACGACCGCAGCACCGACCGGCCCGAACCGCAGAGCACGACCACCCTCACGGAGGACTGACCATGCAGATCGCCGAGCTGAGCGTGCTGCTCGTCTGGGGTGCCGCGACCGCGCTGACCATCGCGCTCGTGGCGTTCGCGATCGACCTCGGCCGCCGCACCGAGGCCCGGGCGGGGGCGCACGCCGAGGCGCGCGTCCCGGCCGCCGTGGGGGCCGGCGCGTCCGGCCCGGCGTCCGCTCCCGCGAGCGCCGCGCCGGGCGCCGACGACGCCGCGCCCGCGCGCCGCCGCGCCGCGGGCATCGCGATGTCGACCACCTGGGTGGGCACCGCGCTGCTCCTCGTGGCGATCGTGCTGCGCGGCATCGCCGCCGGCCGCACGCCCTGGGCCAACATGTACGAGTTCACGCTGGTGGGCTCGTTCATGGCGCTGGCCGTCTTCCTCGGCATGAACGTGCGCAAGGACTTCAGGTTCCTCGGCGCGTTCGTCACCGGCCTGGCCGTGCTGTTCCTCGTGCTCGGGCTCAACGTGTTCTACGTCGCCGCGACGGGCGTGCAGCCCGCGCTGCAGAACTACTGGCTCGTCATCCACGTGGGCGTCGCGATCAGCGCCACCGGCATCTTCACGGTCGCGTTCGTGTCGTCCGTGCTGCAGCTGGTGCGCGACAGCCGTGACTCCGGCTCCCCGTACCTGCAGCGGCCCGGCTTCCGCTGGCTCGACCGCGTGCCGACGCCCACCGCGCTGGAGGCCCTGTCGTTCCGGCTCAACGCCGTCGGCTTCGTGCTGTGGACCTTCACCATCATCGGCGGCGCGATCTGGGCCGAGCACGCCTGGGGCCGGTACTGGGGCTGGGACCCCAAGGAGGTCTGGAGCTTCGTCATCTGGGTCGTGTACGCGGCCTACCTGCACGCCCGCACGACCCGCGGCTGGGACGGCCGCCGCGCCGCCTGGTTCGTCGTCGTCGGCTACCTGTGCGTGCTGTTCAACTTCACCGGCGTGAACCTGATCTTCAACGGCAAGCACTCGTACTCGGGCCTCAACACCGACGCCTGACCCCATGTTGTGAGCATGATTTTGGCCCGGTCCTGGTCACGGAACCGGGCCACAATCATGCTCACAACATTCAGGGGGTGTCGCCGTTGCCGCCGGACTCGCGCTCCCGGCGGCGCTTCTCCTGCTCGAGGCGCCAGAGGAACTCGGGGTCGTCGTCCGGGGCCACGGGGCCCGACGGGCGCCGCGGGCCGGACGGGCGGGGGCGCCCCGACCGGCCGGACGGCCCGCGCCCGCCGGGCGCGCGGCGGCTCGCCTGCTTGACGACGATCCACGCGACGGCGCCGAACAGCGGCAGCAGCACGATGATCACCGTCCACAGCCAGCGGGGGAGGCCGCCCCGCTCCTCCTCCTCGGACCCGGCGAGGTCGAGGAGGGCGTAGAGGGCGAGCCCTACCACGAGAAGCAGCAGGATCAGACGCATGACCCCAGCCTAGTTCGGCGTCGGAGTGCTCAGGAATGGCGCCTACCCTGGAGGCGTGCCCCTCGTCATGTACACCGTCTGGCGGATCCTGCTGTTCGTCGCCGCGCTCGGCGCCGGCTACCTGCTCGGCCTGCGCAGCTGGCTCCTCGTCCTCGTCGCCGCCGTGGTGGCGTTCGCCGTCTCGTACCTCGCGCTCGGCGGGCCGCGTGACGCCGCGGCGCGCTGGCTGGCCGAGAAGGAGCAGCGCCGCAAGGACGGCTCCGCCAAGCACGACGTGGACACCGACTACGAGGACGCCGTGGTGGACCGGGAGTCCACCGACGACCCGCCGCGGCCGGGCGGCACCGGCCCGGAGCGCTCAGAGCGCGAGGCCTAGCCCCAGCAGCACGCCGTACGCCAGCTCGAACATGCCGGTGCCGGCGAGCACCTTCACCAGCAGCGGGCCCCGGGCCCCGGCCATGACGGGGATCACCAGCAGCGCGGCCGGCAGCAGCAGCACGGTGACGAGCATCGCCCACGGCGACCATGCCGCGCACACCATGCCCAGCACCACGGGCAGCAGGATGCAGGCCGCGTACCAGCGCCGCGCCCGGTGGTCGCCCAGCCGCACCGCGAGGGTGCGCTTGCCGGCGACGACGTCGGTGGGGATGTCGCGCACGTTGTTCACCATGAGCAGCCCGCAGGCGATCATCCCCACCCCGACGGCGCCCAGCACGGACGGCCACGTGAGGAGGTCGGCCTGCGTGTACGTGGTGCCGAGCGTCGCGACGAGGCCGAAGAAGACGAACACCCCGACCTCGCCCAGGCCCGCATACCCGTAGGGGTGCTTGCCGCCCGTGTAGTACCAGGCGGCGAGCACGCACAGCACGCCCACGGCCAGCAGCCACCAGTTGCCGCTCACGGCGCACAGGGCCACCCCCAGCACGCCGGCGACACCGAACGAGCCGAACGCCGCGCCCTTGACCCGGCGGGGCGCTGCGATGCCGGAGGCGGTGAGGCGCAGCGGCCCCACGCGGTCCACGTCGGTGCCGCGCACGCCGTCGGAGTAGTCGTTGGCGTAGTTGACGCCCACCTGCAGGGCGAGCGCCACGCCGAGCGCGAGGACCGCCGGCAGCCAGCCGAACGCCCCGACGTCGGCCGCGGCGCCCGACCCGATCAGCACCGGCGCGGCCGCCGCGGGCAGCGTGCGGGGGCGTGCTCCGGCGATCCACTCGCTCGACGTGGCCATCGTTCTCCGTCCGTCCGTGCGGCGCCGGGGCGTCGCGGCCGCGAGCAGGTCAGGCGTGCGCCTCGTGCTCGCGGACGAGGGCGACGACGCCGCTGCGGTCCACCTTGCCGGGACCGCGCAGGGGGAGCGCGGGCGCCCGGTACACGCGGCGGGGCGCGGACGGCGCACCCAGCCTAGTCGCGACGGCGGCGCGCACCCGCGCCAGGTCGTCGGGGGCGACGGGCGCGAGCGGAGCGCCCCCGGAGGGCGCGGTGACGACGGCGACGAGCGCGTGGCCCCACTCCGGGTCGGGGACGCCGACGACGCACGCCTCGCCGCCGAGCAGCTCGCCGACGAGCGCCTCGACCGGCGCCGGCGCCACGTTCACCCCGCCCGTCACGACGACGTCGTCCGCGCGGCCGAGCACCCGCAGCCTGCCGTCCGGCGCGAGGCGGCCGAGGTCGGACGTGCGGAACCAGCGCGTGCCGTCGCCGTCCGTGCGGAACGCCGCGGCCGTGGCGACGTCGTCCCCGAGGTACCCCGCCGCGAGCGTGGGCCCGCCGAGCTCGACCACGCCCACCTCCCCGGACCTGTCAGAGCCGGCGCGGGCGATCTCCCCCTGCGGCCCTGACAGGTCGGCGGGGACGACGCGCACCTTCACGCCGCGCAGTGCGGCGCCGTCGTACACGCAGCCGCCGGCGGTCTCGGACATCCCGTACGTCGTCACGACGCGCACGCCCGCGTCCGCCGCCCGCTCGAGCAGCGCGGGCGGGGACGCCGCGCCCCCGAGCAGGACGGCCGCGCTGCGGGCCAGCGCTGCCAGGCCGCGGGGCGCGCCGTCGCGGGCCGCCTCGAGCAGGCGGTGCACCTGGGTGGGCACCAGCGACACGTACAGCGGGTCGTCGCCCGCCGCGTCGGCGGCGGGCTCCAGCAGGTCGGCGAGGCCGTCCGGGGTGAACCGCGCGGCCGGGTCGGCCGCCGTCAGCGGGCTCCCGGCGAGCACCGACCGCACCACGACCTGCAGGCCCGCGACGTGCGTGGGCGGCAGCGTCAGCACCCACCGGCCGGGGCCGCCGAGCCGTTCGTGCGTCGCCGCCGCCGAGGCCCGCAGCGCGTCCGCGCTCAGCGCCACCTCGCGGGGCGCGCCCGTCGAGCCGGACGTGCGCACGACCAGCGCCGTGCCGGCCGGCACGGCGCTGGTCGTGGTGCGGGGCAGGGGGACGACGGCGGGGCCGCCGTCGAGGGCGTCACGGACGGCGTCGCGGAGCGCGCCGACGGACGGGGGGAGGGAGGGACCGGGCACCGCACCAGGGTAGGTCCGGGCCGTCGTGGGCCTGCCGTAGGGTGGTCCGGTCCCGGCCCGGGGAGATCGCCGGGCCGACCGCCGCACGGACGTCGAGGAGGACTCCGACGATGCCCACGATGCCCGCGACACCGGCCCCCGGTGCCCGCGCCGCCCGCCGCGGCGCCGCCGCCGCGCTCGTCGCGCTCGCGCTGCTGGCCACGGCCGCCTGCGGCGTCGGCGAGCCCGCCGCCCCGCCCACGGTGACCGCCGCCCCCGACGTCGCGGTGCCGAAGTCGACCCCGCCCGACCCGGTGCAGCCGAAGCCCGAGCCGAAGCCGAAGCCGGTGGTGTGGCCGCTGAACGGCAGGCCGACCGGCACGAAGAAGGTGCCGGCGCGGCCCGCCGTCGCCGTGAAGATCGAGAACTCCACCGCGGCGCGCCCGCAGAGCGGCCTGCAGCAGGCGGACATCGTGTGGGAGCAGGTCGTCGAGGGCGGGATCACCCGCTACGTCGCCGTCTACCACTCGACGCTGCCCGGCACCGTCGGGCCGGTCCGGTCGGTGCGCCCGATGGACCCGGCGATCGTCGCGCCGATGCGCGGCATCCTCGCGTACTCGGGCGGCCAGCCGCCGTTCGTCCGCGCGGTCGGCAAGGCCAAGGTGCAGTCCGTGACCATGGACAGCGGGGACCCCGGCTTCCGGCGCAGCGGCGACCGGGCGGCGCCGCACAACGTCTACGGGTCGGTGAAGACCTTCGCGAAGCAGGCGAGCAAGAGCCGGGCCACCCCGCCGCCCGCGCAGTTCTCCTACGCGGCCAAGGTGGGGCAGGGCAGCGCCGCGCGGAACGACCGCACGGGGCACGTCGCCGACGTCCGGCTGTCCCCGGCCCAGCGCACCGTGTGGCGGTGGAAGGCGAAGACGAAGACCTACGTGCGCTACGACGGCTCGCGGCCGTCGATCTCGTCCGGGTCGCAGGTGCGGGCCCGCAACGTGCTGGTCCTGTCGGTGGCGATGAAGAACACGAAGTACCGCGACCCGAGCGGCGCCCCGGTGCCCGAGACCCAGATGGTCGGCTCGGGCAGCGGCGTGCTCCTCACCCGGGGCAGGGCGCTCAACGTCGAATGGTCGAAGAAGAAGACGGGCAAGAAGATCGCCCTGACCACGCGCGCCGGCGACCCCGTGACCCTCGACCCGGGCAACCTGTGGGTCGAGCTGGTGCCACGGGGCAGCGGGTCGTGGCGGGTGCGTTGACGCCGGATCGGGGCTCCCGCGGCATACGGTGAGGGCGTGTGACCGCGCCCACAGTCCGCCGCCTCCGGGAGAACCACATGACCGCAACGCCCCGCCCGCACCACGCCCGGCCCGTCGCAGCCCGAGGCGTCGCCGTCGTCCTGGCGCTCGGCGTCGTCCTGGCGCTCGGTGCGTGCTCGTCCGGCGGGTCGCCGTCGCCGACCGTCACGCCGGACAGCACCGCGGACAAGGGCGCCCCGCCCTCCCCGGCCGTGCCGTCGGCGTGGCCGCTCACGGGCGTGCGGTCGGAGGACGTCGCGGCCCGTCCCGCGCTCGCGGTCAAGGTCGAGAACGCCCCGCAGGCGCGGCCGCAGACCGGCCTCGAGGACGCCGACATGGTGTGGGAGGAGGTCGTCGAGGGCGGCATCACCCGGTTCGTCGCGGTGTTCCACTCGAAGCTCCCGGAGACGGTGGAGCCGGTGCGGTCCGTGCGGCCCATGGACCCCGCGATCGTCGCGCCGCTCGACGGCATCCTCGCGTACTCGGGCGCGCAGGCGCCGTTCATCGCGGCGGTGGAGAAGTCGGGCACGCAGTCCGTGATCATGGACCGTGGCGACGCCGGCTTCAGCCGCGACCCGAACCGTGCCGCGCCGCACAACGTCGTCGGCGACACGAAGGCCTTCCTCGACCAGGCCGACGACGACCGCACGGCGCCGCCGCCCGCGCAGTTCCGGTACGCAGCCGGGGCCGGCGAGGGCACGGCGAGCGCCGACGGCTCGAAGGCGGCCACCGTCGACGTCACGCTGAGCCCCGCGCAGCGCAGCGTCTGGGACTGGTCGGGCAAGCAGAAGCAGTGGCTGCGCAGCGAAGGCTCGGCGGAGTCCGTGTCGACGTCGGGGAAGCGGCACGCCGCGACCAACGTGCTCCTGTTGTCCGTCGAGGTCGTGGACACCAAGTACAAGGACCCGGCGGGAGCGCCGGTGCCCGAGTCCATGCTCGTCGGCAAGGGCAAGGGGGTGCTCGCCTCGGGCGGCAAGAGCGTCACCGTGCGGTGGTCGAAGAAGGACCAGGCGTCCCCGGTGGAGCTGACCCACGACGGCGAGCCCGTGGAGCTCGACCCCGGCAGCACGTGGATCGAGCTCGTCCCGAAGGACACCGGGAGCTGGAAGATCTCCTGACGCGGGCCGTCAGCCCAGGCCGACGACCCGGTCCCCGGCCGCGACGAGGTGCCCGTCCACGGCGCTCAGCCCCCACAGCGCGCCCTCGCCGGCACGCTCCCAGGCGGTCGAGCCGTCCCGGAGGTCGAGGGCGACCAGTCGGTGACCCGACCGGGTCTCGCCGGTCTCGGCGTCCTGGACGGTGTTCGACGCGAGCGCGAGCAGGAGCCGCGTGCCGTCGGTGACGACCCCCGTGACGTACTCGCCGGCCTCGGGGTCGGCGTCCACCAGGTCCCCCAGACGCCACCGCTCCTCGCCCGTGGCGGTGTCCAGCGCCGTGACGGTCTCCTCGTCCATGACGACCACCGTGTCGCCGACGCGGGCGAGCGGCGTCGTGAGGGCCCGGATCCAGTGCCTCCAGACGGGCTCGCCGTCGTGGCCGACGGCCGCGAGCGAGGCGGAACCCCCGTCGGTGGCGCCCAGCAGCGCGAGCACCGGGCCGTCTGGCTCGGTGTCGACGAGCGAGGTCAGGGCCCAGCCGTCGATCGTCGCCCGCGCGGCGCCGTGCTCGTCGAGGAGGTCGCTGGAGTCGCCCTGCGCGACGTACCCGCCGCCCGGCAGCGCGGAGAGCGTGCGCGCACCGTCGCCGAGGTCGATCGTGTCACCCGCTGGCGTGACGGTGCGCGAGGCGCCGCACAGGGTGAGGGTGGTCCACGACGGGGTGGCGTCGATCCAGGGCTGAAGGTCGAGGCTGGAGTCGCCCAGCCCGTCCGCGGTGATCCCGCAGCCGCCCAGGTCGTCCGGCGTGAGGCGGATCGTCACCTCCGCGCGCACCTCGCCGGTCAGGGCGTCCTCGACGCGCATGGTCGGGTCCGACCAGCCGGAGTCGCGCAGGGTGCGCAGGGCGCTCGCCGCGTCGTCGCCCTCCCGCCACGGGACGGAGACCGCGGAGAGCCCCCCGTCGAGCACGGCGACCGACCCTCCGGCGGCCGGCATCACGTGCGGCCAGGGGAGGGTCTCGTCGACCTCGTCGTCGGCGGACGCGGGGAGGTCGAGCTGCCGCTCGCCGACGACCTCGCCCGCCGGGTCGAGCACGGTCACGGTGGCGCCGTCGCTGCCGACGCAGACGACCGTCTCCGCGGGCGTGGCCCAGTCGGCGGCGGACCAGGGGGTGGGGCCGCACTGGCCCCCGGCGTCGAAGTGGTGCTCCCACACCGTGTGTCCCGTCGCCGCGTCCACCGCGGTGACGGTCGTGCCGTCGCCGAGCACCGCGATGCCGTCCGGGAGGACGGCGGCCACGGAGCCGGTCGCGGGGAGCGACCAGGTCGGCTCCACCGGCTCCGACAGGTCCCCGACGACGCCGGGCATCCCGCGGATGGCCTCGGCGCGCAGCCGCTGGTCGCGGGCGTCGAGCAGGCCCGGGGCGACCGCCGCGGTCGCCGCGGCGAGCACGACGACGGCGGTGCCCGCCGCGACGGCGACGCGGCCCCGGCGGGGCAGCCGCCGCCAGCGCCCGGCGGCGCGGTCGCGCAGCGCGGCCGAGGCCGCCCTGCCGGTGTCCGCGTCGGAACCGTCCGCGGGCGGGCCGTCGTCGTCCCCGTCGTCGTCCGGCACCAGCTCGAACGTGGCCATCGGCTCGGGGCGACGGAACCTCGGGGGCATGCCCGGAGGCTACCGGCGGCGGACGGCGCGCGAGGCCGGACCCGCCTGCGTCACCGGGTGAGATCAGAACGCGTACGGGAAGCGGGACCAGTCGGGGTCGCGCTTCTCGAGGAAGGCGTCGCGACCCTCCACGGCCTCGTCGGTGAGGTAGGCGAGGCGCGTGGCCTCCCCGGCGAAGACCTGCTGCCCCATGAGGCCGTCGTCGGCGAGGTTGAACGCGAACTTGAGCATCCGGACCGCCTGCGGGGACTTGCCCGCGATGGTGCGCGCGTACTCGATCGCGAGGCCCTCGAGGTCGTCGTGGTCGGCCACCTCGTTGACGCCGCCCCAGCGCTCGGCGTCGTCGGCCGAGTACTCGCGGGCGAGGAAGAAGATCTCCCGCGCCCGCTTCTGCCCGACCTGCCGGGCCAGGTACGCCGACCCGTAGCCGCCGTCGAACGAGCCGACGTCGGCGTCGGTCTGCTTGAAGCGGCCGTGCTCGCGGCACGCGATCGACAGGTCCGCCACGACGTGCAGCGAGTGCCCGCCCCCCGCGGCCCACCCGTCGACGACGGCGATGACCACCTTCGGCATGGTGCGGATGAGGCGCTGCACCTCGAGGATGTGCAGCCGCCCGGCGCGGGCCGGGTCGACGGCGTCGGCGCCGTGCGCCTCGCCGCCGCCGTCGGAGGCCGTCGTGTACTGGTAGCCCGAGCGGCCGCGGATGCGCTGGTCGCCGCCGGAGCAGAACGCCCAGCCGCCGTCCTTGGGGGACGGGCCGTTGCCGGTGAGCAGGACGGTGCCGACGTCGGACGTCATGCGGGCGTGGTCGAGCACGCGGTACAGCTCGTCCACGGTGTGCGGGCGGAAGGCGTTGCGCACCTCGGGCCGGTCGAAGGCGACGCGCACCACCGGGAGGTCGCGCACGACGGCGCCGTCGGCGTCGCGCTCCACCCCACGGTGGTAGGTGAGGTCGGTGAGCCGTTCGAACCCGGCGACCTCGCGCCAGCGGGCGGGGTCGAACGTCTGGGACACGGTGCGGGGGAGTGGTGCGCTGCTCACGCCGCCACCCTAGTTCTCCATCGGGCCGCAGCTCTGGATCCGTGCCGCGGCGGGCGCCGCGGCACGCCCGGCGTCCTCCCCGGCGCGGGCCCGGCCCGGGCGCACCCTGGAAGCATGAGCACGCGGGAGACCGAGGACGAGGTGGTGGACCCGGCCGACGTCGCGCACGAGATCTTCGTGTACGACGCCGAGACAGTCCGCCGCGACGCGCAGCGCATCGGTGGCCGTCCCGCTCCGAGCCCGCTGACGTTCGAGCCGGAGCTGTCGGAGTTCACCGACTGACCGAGGCGCCCCCTCCGCAGGCGGGGTCGTCCCGGGGCCCCGGCGCGCCCCGCGCCGCGTAACCTGAACGCGTGCAGCTGCCCCGAGAGAAGGCCCGTGAGGCGGCCCGCGACCTGGCTCCCGAGCTGGTGTACCGGACCCCGCTGACCACCAGGTTCCGCGGCCTCGACGTGCGCGACGGCGTGCTGCTGCGCGGCGCCGCCGGCTGGGGCGAGCTGTCGCCGTTCTGGGACTACGACGACGCCGAGTCGGCCACGTGGCTCCGCGCCGCGCGGGAGGCGGCGGACCTCGGGTTCCCCGCCCCGGTGCGCGACCGGGTGCCGGTCAACGTCACCGTGCCGGCCGTCGACCCCGACCGGGCGCGGGAGATCGTGCTCGCCTCGGGCGGCTGCCGCACCGCGAAGGTCAAGGTCGCGCAGCGCGGCCCCGCGGTCGGCGGGCGGCCGGGCGCGCTCGAGCCGCTGGCCGCCGAGGAGGCCCGGGTCGCGGCCGTCCGCGCCGCCCTCGACGAGCTGCACGGTCCGGGCGTCGGCGCGATCCGCGTGGACGCGAACGGCGGCTGGTCCACCGACGAGGCGCTGGCCCGCATCCCCGTGCTCGACGCGGCCGCGGGCGGGCTGGAGTACGTGGAGCAGCCGTGCGCCACCGTCCCCGAGCTGGCCGCCGTGCGGCGCGGGCTGCGCTCACCCGTCCCGGTGGCCGCCGACGAGTCGATCCGCCGCGCCGCCGACCCGCTGCGGGTGGTGCGCGAGGAGGCCGCGGACGTCGTGGTGCTCAAGGTGCAGCCGCTCGGCGGCGTGCGCGCGTGCCTCGAGCTGGCCGAGCAGGTGGGGCTGCCGGTCGTGGTGTCGTCCGCGCTGGAGTCGTCCGTCGGCCTCGCCGCCGGGGTCGCGCTCGCCGCCGCGCTCCCCGACCTGCCGTACGCCTGCGGCCTCGCGACGTCCCAGCTGCTCGTGCACGACGTCGTCGCCGAGCCGCTGCTGCCGGTGGACGGCGCCCTGCCCGTGCGGCGCCCCGAGCCGGACGCCGCGGCCTTCGCCGCGGCGGAGGCCGACCCGGACACCCGCGACCGCTGGCTCGCCCGGTACGCCCGGCTCGCCGACGTGCTCGCGGGCGCCTCCGTCGCGGGCGGGGTGCGGGCGTGAGCGCGCCGTCGGTCCCGCCGTCGGTCCCGCCGTCGGTCGTCGCCGCGCGGGCCGTCGTCGCCGACCTCGTGCTGCAGGGCGTGCGCGACGTCGTGCTGGCGCCCGGGTCGCGGTCCGCGCCTCTCGCCTACGCCCTGGCGGAGGCCGCCGGCGCCGGCCGCCTCGCCCTGCACGTGCGGGTCGACGAACGGTCCGCCGGGTTTCTCGCGCTCGGGCTGTCGCGGGGCGGCGAGCCGGTCGTCCGCGGGGCCGGAGACGACGACCGCACCGAGCTCCCGCGGCCGGTCGCCGTCGTGACGACGTCCGGCACGGCGGTCGCGAACCTCCACCCGGCGGTGCTCGAGGCCCACCACACCGGCGTGCCGCTCGTGCTGCTCACCGCCGACCGGCCGCACGAGCTGCGCGGCACGGGCGCCTCCCAGACCACCGACCAGGTCGGCATCTTCGGCGCCGCCGTGCGGTACGCCGTCGACGTGCCGGCACCCGACGGGCGCGACGGCGAGCTGCGCGACCTGCTCGGCACGCTCGCCCGGGCGCACGCCGCCGCGCTGGGCCTGCGCGACGGCAACCCCGGCCCCGTGCACGTCAACCTCGCGTTCCGGGACCCGCTGCACCCGCCCGCGCCGTTGGCCCCGCTGCCGCCGGAGCAGACCTGGCCCGAGGCTCTGCGCCGCGCGACCGTCGTCCCGCCCGCGCCCGCGCCCGGCGACGACCCCGCCCTGGGCGGCGACCCCGCGCACACGCTCGTCGTCGCGGGGGACGGCGCGGGGCCGGTCGCCCGCTCCGTCGCCGAGGCACAGGGCTGGCCGCTGCTCGCCGAGCCGTCGTCGGGGGCCTGTGGCGGGCCGAACGCGATCGCGGCCTACCGCTCGGTGCTGGCCGTCGACGAGCTGGCGCGCGAGGTCGAGCAGGTGGTGGTGCTCGGCCGCCCGACGCTGTCGCGCCCCGTGCAGCGCCTGCTGGCGCGCCCGGACGTGGCCGTCACGGTCGTCGCGCCCGGCGGCGGGCCCTGGCCGGACGCCGCGCGCAACGCCGAGCTGGTCGTGCCCCGGCTCGCCGACCGCTGGTCGTCACCGACGGCCCACGCGGGCGCCGACGGCGGCGCGTTCCTCGCGCGCTGGCAGGCCGCGGGGCGGGCCGCGGCCGCCGTCGTCGACGCCGCGACCGGCGACGACGCCGTCGCCGAGGGGCTGCTCACCGCGCCGCACGCGGCGCTCGCCGTGGCCCGCGCGGTCGCCTCCGTCCTCGGCCCGGACGACGTGCTGGTGGTCGGCTCGTCCAACCCCGTGCGCGACCTCGACCTCGTGCTCGGCCTCGACCACCCCCAGGCCGGCGACCTGCCCGACGTGCTCGCCAACCGCGGGCTCGCCGGCATCGACGGCACCGTCTCGACCGCGACCGGCGTCGCGCTCGCCGTCGCGCGGCAGGGCCGCCGCACGCGGGCGCTCGTCGGCGACCTCACGTTCCTGCACGACGTCGGCGGCCTGCTGCGCGGCCCGCACGAACCGTCGGTGGACCTGGAGATCGTGGTGGTCAACGACGACGGCGGGTCGATCTTCGCCACCCTCGAGCACGGCGAGCTCGCGACGTCGTCCGAGGGCGGGGCCGCGACGTTCGAGCGCGTCTTCGGCACGCCGCACGGAGCCAACCTCGCGCAGCTGTGCGCGGGCTACGGCGTGGACCACCAGATCGTGCTCGACGTCGGGTCCCTGCGCCACGCGCTACGGGCGCCGACCCGCGGCGTGCAGGTGATCGAGGTGCGCGTCCCGCGCGCCGACCGGCTCGCCGAGACGCGTGACCTCGCCGCGCGGGTCGCGGAGGCGGTGAGTTCAGCGCTCTGACCTGCGGCGACGCGATTCGCAGGATGTTCCCAGGTTGAGCCAAGCCTCGCACCAGGATGGGGTGGTGTCCTGAGGTCACACATCGAGGAGGGCACCATGAGCACCGACACCCCGGGCGCACCGCAGCCGTCGGGCGCCGACGAGCCGAACCGGAACGCGACTCCGTCGACCGACCAGCAGAACGAGCAGCCGAGCAGCCAGCCGACGGAGCGGCAGCCCGCCGCCGAGCGCGCTCCGCAGCCGGACGCGCAGGACACCCAGCACCTCACCGTGCAGCCGACCCAGCAGCTGCCGACGTCGGCCGCGCACCAGCCGGCGCAGCAGCCGGCCGCCCCGTCGCAGCCGACGCAGCAGCAGCCGACCCCGCAGCATCCGACCCCGCAGCAGCCGCGGTACGGGCAGATGGCCCCCGGGTCGCCGTACTACGCCCAGCAGCAGCACCCGCAGGGCCAGCCGCAGCAGCAGTACCACCAGCAGCAGGCGCAGCACCCGCAGCAGCAGGGCCAGTACCAGCAGCAGGGGCAGCAGCACCCCCAGCCGCACCGCCCGTACGGCCAGGGCGGCGGCCCCGGCGACCCGTACTCCCTGGGCCAGCCCCCGGCGCAGCCGGGTGAGCCCGAGGGCGGCGCCACGAGGCAGCGCCAGCGGTCCGTGTGGGTCCCCGTGACGAGCGCGGCCGTGATCGCGGCGGTCCTCGCGAGCCTGGGCACCGCGGCGGCCACCGGCGCGTTCGACGCGGGCGACCCGTCGTCGCTGGCGAGCGTCGGCACGTCGTCCGCCCCGTCGACCGACGAGGCCCCGGTCAAGAACTCGACGTCGAGCAACCCGGACTGGGAGGCCGTCACGACGGCCGTCTCCCCGTCCGTGGTGGCGATCCAGGTGACGAGCCAGTCCGGCGGCGCCGAGGGTTCCGGCGTGGTCTACGACGACAAGGGCCACATCCTCACCAACAACCACGTCGTCTCGGGCGCTCAGAACGACACGGTGCAGGTCACCCTGTCCGACGGCCGCCTGTACGAGGCGACCATCGTGGGCACCGACCCCACCACGGATCTCGCCGTCGTGCAGCTGAAGAACCCGCCGAAGGACCTCAAGCCGGCGTCGTTCGGCACCGCCGACGACGTCCAGGTGGGCGACGCCGTGCTCGCCGTGGGCAACCCGCTGGGCCTGGCGAACACCGCCACCACGGGCATCGTCTCGGCCCTCGACCGGCCGGTCTCGGCGTCGGGGGAGGACGGCAGCACGCAGGTCGTCACCAACGCCATCCAGATCGACGCCGCGATCAACCCGGGCAACTCCGGCGGGCCGCTGTTCGACGCGCAGGGCCGGGTCATCGGCATCACCTCGTCGATCGCCACGCTCTCGAGCGGCATGAGCGAGAGCCAGTCCGGCTCGATCGGCCTCGGGTTCGCCATCCCGGTGAACCTCGCGGCCAATATCGCGGACCAGCTGATCGACGACGGCACCGCGGAGCACGCCTTCCTGGGCGTGACCATGCAGGACGCGACGGCCACGGCCGACGACGTCACGCGCCGTGGCGCCGAGGTGGTCGAGGTGTCCTCCGGGTCGCCGGCCGCCGACGCCGGCCTGAAGGCGGGCGACGTCATCGTCGCGATCGACGACGACGCCGTGAACGGCGCCGAGTCGCTCACCGCGTACGTCCGGGAGAAGGCGGCCGACCAGAAGGTCACGCTCACCTACGTCCGCGACGGCAAGACGCAGACCGTCGACGTCACACTGGCGGTCAAGGACGAGTCGTCGACCACCGGGCAGGGCAGCCAGGACCCGAACGGTCAGGACGGCCAGGACCAGGGCCAGGACGGTCAGGACCAGGGCAGCCAGGACCCGGGCAGCCAGGACCAGGGCAGCCAGGACCAGGACGGCCAGAGCCAGGGCGGCAGCTCCGACTCGACCGACCCGGGCAACCTGCCCAGCTGGCTCCAGGACCTGCTCCAGGGCGGCGGCGGCAGCAACAACTGACCGCGGCCGGCCTCCACGATCAGCCCCGCGGGGCGCGACGAATCCCCCTCCCCGTCGCGACCCGCGGGGCTTTGCCGTGCCCGGGCCGCGGCGCCGCGGAGCGCGCGTCAGTCGACGGCGGGGCCCGTGGCGGCGGCGTGCGTCGTCGGCCGCAGGGCGGCGAGGACGCCGAGGGCGCTGCGCTCGAGGAAGTCGGCGAGCTCGGAGGCGGAGATCTCGGGGTCCGTCGCCGCCTCGACGAGCGCCTGCTCCGCGAACGAGATCCAGGCGTGCAGGGCGACCTCCAGCAACGGCGTCGGGGCGACGCCGATCTCCTGGAAGGCGTCGCGCAGGTGCCCGGCGAGCACGTCGCGCGCGTGCTGGACGGTCGCGCGCACGTGCTCGTCGCCGGAGGCCGCGCCGCGCACCAGGGAGTAGAAGGTCGCGTCGTGGTCGTGCACGAACTCCACGAACCGGTCGAGGGTGTCACGCAGGCGCTCGCGCGGCGGGAGCTCGGGGCGCGGCTCGGTGGCGTGCAGCATCGCGTCGCGGGCGGTGCGGACGATGGCGGAGTGCAGGCCCTGCCGGTTGCCGAAGTAGTAGTGCACCAGGCCGGGGGAGACGCCGGCCTGGGCGGCCAGGTCCTCCACCGTGACGGCCTCGAGCGGCCGGTCGGCGAGGGCGGCGACCCCGAGCGCGACGAGCTGCTGACGGCGTTCGTCGGGGCTCATCCGGGTGCGTCGCGGTGCGGCCATGTGCTGAGCATATGGCCGTTCCGGCAGGTGACGGGCGTGCCCGCCGCACCCTCCCGACACGCTCTGGACTGTTATTGACGGCGCCTCAGTAAGGGGCGTACCGTCGCCACTCGTCGGCGACACAGGGGTCGCCAAGTCGTCTGTGGAGGGGAAATGAAGCTCAGCGCACTGACGCGCACGCGCCGAGGCCGTGCCATGCTCGCCGCGGTCCCGACGGTCGCGGTCATCGGCGTCCTCATGGGCGGCGTCGCCCAGGGGGCGGTCCCGGTGTCGATGGCGATCTCGGGGCAGCAGTTCAAGATCGCGGCCGACTCGCTCGAGGGCACCGGCTTCTCGCAGTACGCCGGCCAGGCGAAGGACGCGGACGGCAAGGTCCAGCCCGTCGCGATCGCGAACATCAAGGACGCGACGCTGCACAACCTCTGCCAGTCGGTGAAGGTGCCGGGCATGCCGCTCGGGCTGCTCATCTCGGCGGGCACGAACCCCAAGAACCCGGTCAAGGCGACCGACCTGCAGATCGGCATGAGCGACCTGCGCGGCACCGCCACGTTCAACCAGATCCGCATCGGTGTCGACGCCTCGACCGTCAACACCAAGGAGCACGGGAGCAAGGGCGACTTCGCCATGGACTCCGACGCGATCGACATCCAGAACCTCAAGCAGGTCTCGTCGAGCACGTCGGCCGCGGTCTTCAAGCTCACCGACCTGCACCTGAAGATCTCCGACGGCACCGAGTGCTTCTGAGCGGCCCTGGAGACCTGGCATGAGCGACGAGAACACCTCGGGCGACGAGGCGTCCCCCGGGTCGTCCGCGGACGTGTCGGCCACCCGCCGCCAGCGGTTCGCCGCCTGGCGGCGGGACCGGCCCTTCTGGGGCGGCGCGCTGACGATCCTGGCCGGCGTGGTGCTGTGGTTCTCCGGCCGGCTGCAGATCGACAACTTCGAGATCCAGCTCGGCATCGAGGGCATGCAGTCCACGCTGCTGCCGGTGGCGCTGGTGCTGCTCGGCGTCCTCGTGATGGTGCAGCCCCAGTTCCGGGTGTTCTACGGCGTCATCGCCCTGGCCATCTCGGTCTACTCGCTGCTGGGCGTCAACCTGGGCGGGTTCGGGATCGGCATGGTCCTGGGCGTCGTGGGCGCCATCCTCGCGGTGTCCTGGCTGCCGCGCCCGGCGCGGGCCGACGCGGCCGTCGAGCCGACGTCGGACGCGCCCGGCACCTCCGCCGAGCAGGGCGCAGGGTCGACCGCGGACACCTTCGAGGATCTCCTGCCGTTCGGCGAGGAGCCGGCCAAGGGCGGGCGGCACGCGGCCGTCGTCGCGGCGGTGGCGGTGCTCGCCCTCGGCGGCACGGGCGCCACGGCCACGACGCAGGCCGCCGGCGCCGTGCCCGCGCAGGTGAGCGCGGCGTCCGACTGCTGGGACCCGCTCGGGTGGCTCGAGTGGGCCTGCGGCAGCGACGACGAGCCCGAGGCGACGCCCAGCCCGTCGCCGTCCGCGACGGACGGCGAGGGCACGGACACCGGCTCGGCCGGCGGCACGGACGGCGCCGGCTCGGGGACGGTGGACGAGCCCTCCGGGGGCTCGGCGGCGGGCAGCGGCGACGACGGCGCGGCGGCCGGCCCGGCGGGTGACGAGGCCGGCGCCGCCGCGGACGACACGGCCGACGACAAGGCCGACGACAAGGCCGACGACGGGAAGGAGCCGTCGGACGAGAAGGCCGAGGAGTCCGTCGAGAAGGCGGCGAGGCTCGAGCTCGGGCCGTGCGCGCGGATCACGTTCGGCGGCGAGTTCGACATCAACGTCTCGCTGCCGGGGGACTGCGGCAAGCGCGAGGACGCGAACGTGTTCTCGCTCGACGGCGAGCTCGAGACGCGCGACCTGCAGCTGCCGCTCACCGGCATCAACGGGATCGACGTGGTGAACGTGCCGGTCACGAACGACGGACCGCGGCGGGACGCGCTGCGGCTCTCCGTGGACTCCGTCAAGGTGCCCGGGTTCTGGCTCAAGACCTACGCCGACAACGACGGGAAGCTCGGGGGCACGGTCACCGACGCCGACTACGTGTCGATGGAGGGCAACGCGCAGATGTACATCTCCTCCATCCACGCGAACCTCCCCGACGGGGACGACTTCGCGGAGCTGGGGGAGAAGCTCGCCGACGGCGCGTCGCTCGTCGAGATCCTGCTGGGCCTCGTCGATGCCCGGATCGGGCTCATGGGTGCCACGTCCGACGTCCAGGTGTGGTCCGACTTCCGCGAGCAGGTCTGGGAGGAGTAGCCGCACCCGCACCGCCGGCCGACGACGCCGGGCGACCAGGACGTGTGCCCGTCCCGGTCGCCCGGCGTCGGCGTGTCAGTCGGCGCCCAGCGCCCAGCGCATCGGTTCCAGCTTGGCCTCGGACTCCGCCAGCTCGGCCTCGGGGTCGGACGCGGCGACGATGCCGCAGCCCGCGAACAGGCGCACGTGCCGCGGGTCCGCCGGGGACAGCTCCGCCGACCGCAGGGCGATGCCCCACTCGCCGTCGCCGTCGGCCCCCACCCAGCCGACGGGGCCGGCGTAGCGGGAGCGGTCCATGCCCTCGATCTCGCGGATGAGGTCGCGCGCGACGACCGTGGGCGTGCCGCACACGGCGGCCGACGGGTGCAGCGCGGCGGCGAGGGTGAGCGACGACGGCGAGCCGTCCGCGGCGCCGGTCGGGACGCGGTCGAGGACCCCCGTGACGTCGGACGCGAGGTGCATGACGTTGGGCAGGTGCAGCACGAACGGCGCGTCGGGCACGTTCATCGACGAGCAGAAGGGCTCGAGCGCACGCGCCACGGAGCGGACCGCGTACTCGTGCTCCTCGAGGTCCTTGGAGGACCGGGCGAGCTGGGCGGCGTGCAGCAGCGCGTCGTCGTCCGACATCCCCGCCTCGCGGCGGATGGTGCCCGCCAGCACGCGGGAGGTCACGAGCCCCTTCTCGCTGCGCACCAGGAGCTCGGGGGTGGCGCCCACCATGCCGGACACCGAGAAGGTCCAGCAGGCCTCGTAGCGGTCGGCGAGGCGCCGCAGCAGCCAGCGCGGGTCGACGGGGCGCTCCGTGGTGGCGAGCACGTCGCGGGCCAGCACCACCTTCTCGAGCGCGCCGGACTGGATGCGGGCCACGCCCTCGCGCACTACGGCGGGCCAGTCGCCGGCCGCCACGGCGCCGTCGGCGAACCGGACGCGGCCGGGCGAGGGGACGGCGGTGCGCGGCTCCCGGCGCAGCGCGTCGCTGCCCGGGGCGGCGTCGAGGCTCGCGCGCGGGGAGATGGTGGTCATCCAGGTGACGCCGCCGCGCCGTCCCACGACGACCCGCGGCACCACGAGGGACCCGTCGGGCCGCGCCGGGCCGACGTCGTCGCCGTCCTGGTCGTCGAGCTGGCCGGCGTCGTCGAACGCGAACGTGCCGAAGGCGACCGGCCCCGTGCCGGGGAGGCGCACGTCGTCGCGGACCACGGCGCGCTGGAGGGTGGCCTGCCACGCGGCCTCGGCGTCGGCGAAGCGGCCCGGGCCGAAGGTGTCGAAGCGGAGCGCCTCGCCCCAGCCGACGATGCCGTCGCCGCGCCGTACCCAGCTCAGCGGGCGGGCGTCGGGGAGGAGGTCGACGAGGGCGGTGAGGCCGCCCGGGAGGTCGTCGATCCGAGAGGTGCGGACCAGGAGCGCGAGGGGCTCGGTCGCGGGATCGGAGGCGGTGCCGGTGGTCGTGCCCGGGAGGGGGCGCGGCGCCGGCAAGGGCGTGGCGGACATCGGCTCCAGGGTACGCCCGACGGCCAGCCACGCCCCGCTCACGGTGCGGTGCTCCGTGTCGTCAACGGTGCGACGACGTCACCGCGGGGCCGCGCCGTCGCGCCGCTCGTTCGAGCGGTTGAGGACGCCGTCGTCGGCGAGGTCGTCGAGCTGGTCGTCGTCGACGGCCTTGCTCGCGGTGCCCTTGACGAACACCGACGGGTTCTCGGGCGTGCCGGCCTTGATGTGGTTGAACAGGATGTTCAGCAGGATGGCCATGAGCGCCGCCGAGCTGATCCCCGAGTGGAAGATGGTGCCGAACCACGTGGGGAACTGGTCGTAGAAGTCGGGCTTGGCGATCGGGATCATGCCGAAGGAGATCGACGCCGCGACGATGACGAGGTTCATCGAGTTCGCGTAGTCCACCTTGGCCAGGGTGCGGATGCCGGACGCCGCGACCGAGCCGAACAGGACGACGCCGGCGCCGCCGAGCACGGGGGTGGGCACCGCGGCGACCACGCGACCCAGCACGGGCAGCAGGCCGAGGACGACGAGGATCACGCCGCCCGCGGAGACGACGAAGCGCGACTTCACCCCGGTGATCGCCACGAGGCCGACGTTCTGCGCGAACGCGGACTGCGTGAAGGAGCCGAAGAGCGGGGAGACGACCGACGAGGCCATGTCCGCACGCAGGCCGTTGGCGATTCGCTTGCGGTCCACCTTGGTGCCCACGATCTCGCCGACGGCGATGATGTCCGCCGTCGTCTCCGTGAGGGTCACCAGGATGACGATGAGCATCGACACGATGGCGGCGACCTCGAAGGTCGGGGCGCCGAACGCGAACGGCGTCGGGAAGGCGAACACCTGGCCCTCGCCCACGCCGGAGAAGTCGGCCATGCCCAGGGCGAGGGCGATCAGGGTGCCGGCGACGATCGCGATGAGGATCGAGAGCCGCGAGACGACCCCGGAGCCCACCTTCGACAGCAGGATGACGATGGCGAAGGTGAGGAAGGCGAGGCCGATGTTGCTCGTCGAGCCGTAGTCCGGCGCCTCGGCGTTGCCGCCCATCGCCCAGTTCGCCGCGACGGGCATGAGGGTCAGGCCGATCGTCGTGATGACGACGCCGGTCACCACCGGCGGGAAGAACCGGATGATCTGGGCGAAGAACGGGGTGATGAGGAACCCGATCGCCGAGGCGACCAGGACGGCGCCCAGCACGGCGGGGATCCCGCCGCCGCCGCCGACGATGGCGACCATCGTGGAGACGCCCGCGAACGAGACGCCCTGGACCAGCGGGAGCTGGGAGCCGAAGAACCTGATGCCGACCGTCTGCAGGATCGTCGCGAGCCCGCCCATGAAGAGCGAGGCGGCGATGAGCGTGCCGATCTCGGCCGACGTGAGGCCGGCGGCGCCGCCCACGATGAGCGGCGGGGCGATGATGCCGCCGTACATCGTCAGGACGTGCTGGAAGCCGTACCCGAACATGGCGCCGATCGGCAGGCGCTCGTCCTCGGGACGGGCGGGGCTGCTTGCGGCGCGGGTGGTGGCGGATCGTGACATAGCGGACCTCCTTGTTCGCTGTCAGTGCCTTGTCTTCCGGTCTACGGAAGAAGCCTTCCGCTATTCGACCGGCAAGTGTGATCTGTGTCAACCCCTTCCGCGGTGCGGACCCGGGGATCGGGCCGCGGGAGGCCCGGGTGCCGACGTTGCGCCGGCGTCAGCCGGCGACGAGCGCGCGGGCCGCGTCGCGGTGCTCGGAAAGCAGTGCGGGCAGGTCGAGTCCCACGACCGCGCCGTCGACGACGCGCCACTCCCCGCCCACCATCACGCGGTCCGCGCGGTCCGCGCCGCACAGGAGCAGCGCCGCCACCGGGTCGTGGGAGCCGGAGAAGCGCGGCTCGTCGAGCCGCCACAGGGCGAGGTCGGCCTGCTTCCCTGCGGCCAGCACACCGAGGTCGTCGCGCCCGAGCACCCGGGCCGAGCCGCGGGTGGCCCAGCCCAGGGCGCGCGCCACGGGGACCGACGCCCCGTACTTGAGCCGCTGCAGGTACAGGGCCTGCCGGGCCTCGAGGATCATGGTGGAGGCGTCGTTGGACGCGGAGCCGTCGACGCCGAGGCCGACGGGCACCCCGGCCGCCTCGAGCTCCAGCACCCGCGCGATGCCCGACGCGAGCCGCATGTTCGACGTCGGGCAGTGCGCCACGCCCGTGCCCGCCGCTCCGAGCCGCGCGATCTCCTGGTCGTCGAAGTGGATGCCGTGGCCCAGCCAGGCGCGGTCGGTGAGCCAGCCCACCGACTCGAGGTAGTCCACGGTGCGCATCCCGAAGCGCTCGCGCAGGAAGTCCTCCTCGTCGATCGTCTCGGCGAGGTGGGTGTGCAGCCGCACGTCGTGCCGCTCCGCCAGCTCCGCCGTGTCGCGCATGGTCTCCGGCGTGACCGAGAAGGGCGAGCAGGGCGCGAGGGCGATCTGGATCCGGGCGCCTGCGCCGCGCTCGTGGTAGGTCGAGATCAGCCGCTCGGAGTCCGCCAGGATGGTGTCGGCGTCCTGGACGACGGACTGCGGCGGCAGGCCGCCGTCGTCGGTGCCGAGGGTCATCGAGCCGCGCGTGAGGGTGGCCCGCATCCCGAGCTCGCGGACCGCCGCGACCTGGATGTCGATCGCGTCGTCCAGCCCCGCGGGGAAGACGTAGTGGTGGTCCGCGGCGGTGGTGCAGCCGGACAGCAGCAGCTCGGTCAGCGCGACCTTCGTCGCGAGCTCGTGGGCGCGCGGCGTGAGCCGGGCCCACACCGGGTACAGGTTCACGAGCCACGGGAACAGCTCGGCGTCCGCGACCGGCCCCCAGGCGCGGGTGAGGGTCTGGTAGAAGTGGTGGTGCGTGTTGATCAGGCCGGGCGTGACCACGTGCTCGGACGCGTCGAAGGTCGCGTCGACCGGGGTCGTCGGGCTCGCGCCCGCCGGGACCAGCTCGGTGATCACGCCGTCCGAGACGACGAGGCCGCCGCGCGCGTCGGGCGCCCCCGAGGGGTCGCCGGAGGAGTCGTCGGAGGAGTCGTCGGCGGTGAAGACGGCCAGCGGGTTCTTGATCCAGGTGCTCATCGGTGCCTCCCTGACGGCGGCGGCCGGGGACCGGCGCCGCGTCGCGCCGGCTCAGTGGGCCTGTCTGCCGATCCAGGGAGCCACGGCACCGCGCCGTCCTCGTCAAGGACGCTAGGCGTTGGGCGCGGCACCCGTCAACGGCCCGCGGCGGACCCGCCTGCGGGCGCGGGCGCCGTGCGACGATGACACGCATGTCCCGCGCCAGCCTGGAGAAGAAGCCCGCCGAGGTCGCGTCGATGTTCGACGGGATCGCGCGGCGCTACGACCTCGTGAACGACCTCGTCTCGCTGGGGCAGGACCGGCGCTGGCGCCGCGCGGTGGTGGACGCCGTCGCCGCCGTCCCGGGCGAGCGTGTGCTCGACCTGGCGGCGGGCACCGGCACGTCCAGCGAGCCCTTCGCCGACGACGGCGCGCTCGTGGTGCCGTCCGACTTCAGCCTCGGCATGCTCACCGTGGGCAAGGGCCGCCGTCCGGACCTGTCCTTCGTCGCGGGCGACGCCACCCGGCTCCCGTTCGCCGACGGGGCGTTCGACGCCGTGACGATCAGCTTCGGGCTGCGCAACGTGGTCGACACCGACGCGGCGCTGCGCGAGATGCTGCGGGTGGTGCGGCCTGGCGGGCGGGTCGTCGTCTGCGAGTTCTCCACGCCCACGTGGAAGCCGTTCCGCGTGCTCTACCAGGAGTACCTGATGCGCGCGCTGCCCGTGGTGGCCGGGGCGGTCACCCGCGACCGCGGGTCGTACGACTACCTCGCCGAGTCGATCCGGTCCTGGCCGGACCAGGCGGCGCTGGGCCGCCGGCTCCTCGGCGCCGGCTGGGACCGGGTGTCCTACCGCAACCTCGCCGGCGGCATCGTCGCCCTGCACCGGGCCGTGCGCCCCGCCTGAGGATCGACCCCGTCGGCAGCCCGGGATCAGGTCGGCAGTCCGGACTGCGACCTGATCCCGGGCTGCCGCGTCGATGCCTGCCGGTCCTCCCCGCTCGACCAGGCCCTTTGACGGGCGTCCCGGTCGCCGCGTATCGTCCCCGGAGCGCCTGAAACGATTCAACGACGAGCGCAGCACGACGACGTACGCAGGGAAGGCACGGTCGATGACGACAGCACACAGCGCGACGCGCCCGACGCCGGGCGGCGGCACCCGCCTGCACGGGTACCGGGCGACCGTCGCGGTCGCGATGTCCAACTACATCGAGGCGGGCTCGATCATCGCGCTCGCCACCAGTCTCACGCTCTGGCAGGAGCACTTCGGGCTCAGCAACCTCGCCGTGGGGCTCGCCGCCGCGCTGAGCGCCAACGCCTTCGGCGCGGCCGTCGGCGCCATGATCGGCGGGCCGCTGGGCGACCGGTACGGCCGCAAGTTCATCTACACCTACGACCTGCTGCTCTACATGCTCGGCACGGCGTTCATCGTCTTCGCCGGCGCCCCGTGGATGCTGTTCGTCGGCATCGTGATCACCGGCATCGCGGTCGGCGCGGGCGTGCCCGTCGCGTGGACGTACATCGCGGAGGAGGCGCCCGACGACCAGCGCGCCCGGCACGTCGGCACCGCGCAGCTCGCCTGGTCGCTCGGGCCGTTCGTCGGCTTCGTGCTCGCCACCGCGCTCGTGCCCCTCGGCCTGCTCGGCAGCCGCATCATCTTCGCCCACCTGTTCGTGATCGCCTTCGTCACCTGGTGGGTGCGCCGCGGCCTCGCGGAGTCCGACGTCTGGAAGGAGTCGAACGCCAAGCAGGTCGCGCTCGGGCGCCGCCGGCGCGGGTTCCGGGAGCTGGTCTCGCACCCGCAGAACGTCAAGGCCCTGCTGTTCCTCGTCGGCGTGTACGCCCTGTGGAACACGGTGGCCGGTCAGGCGGGCATCTTCATGCCGCGCGTCTACCAGACCGCCGGCGTGGAGAGCGCGGTGGCCCAGAACCTGCTCCAGGTGCTGGTCTGGGGCCTGACGTCCGCCGCCACGTTCTGGGGCTTCATGAAGTACGGCGACCGGGTGAGCCGGCGACTGCTGTACGGCATCGGCGCGGTCATGGCCGTCGCCGCGTGGATGATCCTCGCGTTCGTGCCGCACGTCTCGATGCCCCTGCTGGTCGCGTACGCCGTGCTGTGGGGCGTGTCCGCCGGCATCGGCGCCCAGGCCTTCTACGCGCTGTGGACCGCGGAGCTGTTCGCCACCGCCTACCGCGCCTCCGCGCAGGGCGTGCTCTTCTTCGTGGCGCGCATCGCGGTAGGCCTGCTGAGCTACCTGTTCCCGACGATGCTCGCGAACCAGGGCGTGCCGTTCGTCGGCGGGATCATGGTCGCGCTCCTGGTCGCGTCCCTCGTCATCGGCGTCGTGTGGACGCCCGACACCGCGGGCCGGAGCCTCAAGGAGATCGAGCGGGAGCGCTACGGGTCCGACCTCGACGACGCCGAGGTCCCGGCCTCGCGCTGACCGTGGCGGCGGGCCGCGGCGTGCGGGCCCGGCGACGGGCCTGCCGTCGCCGGGCCCGCCATCGCGCCCGCGCCCCTCAGGCGCCGGCGGTGCGGTCCTTGAGGGCGCTGCCCTGCTCCTTGGCGAACTCCGTCACGCTGCTGGTGACGTCCGAGACCTTGGCCTGGACGCGCGGGTCGTTCCAGGTCTCGGTGGCCCAGCCCTTGGCCTTGTCGAGCTGCTGCCGGCCCTTCTCGGTACCGAGCAGGTAGCCGAGCGCTGCGCCGACGACGAATGCCGGTCCTGCCTTCATGGGTCGCGCCTCCTTGTGGTCGATCCGGTGTCGACCACGGTCGGGTTCGTGGGGTCGTGCGCACGACCGTAGGCGCGTCCGGAGCGGTACGCACCTCGCGACATGCCGATCGGGTCACACCGCCGGACCTGCGGGGACGCCGGCTCCCGCGCCTCGTCGCGCGCGCCCGGCGGAGGGGTCCATGGAAGGAAGGGTTACCTTCCTACACATCGTCCCGCGAACGTGACTAGAGTGCTGGCAAGAGTTGTGATGGGGTTCACAAATCGACTCCGGCACCGTCGCCGGGGCGCTCGAGGGAGCGAGGTGAGCACGTGCGGTCAGGTCGTCACGACGACGCCGACGTCATCGTCGTGGGCGCCGGCCCGGCCGGGACGTCCACGGCCCACTGGTGCGCGTCCGCGGGCCTCGACGTGCTCGTGCTCGACAAGGCGTCCTTCCCCCGCGACAAGGTCTGCGGCGACGGCCTGACGCCGCGCGCCGTCGGCGAGCTGGCCCGGATGGGCGTCGGCACGCAGCCCGAGGACGGCTGGATCCGCAACGAGGGCCTGCGCGTGGTCGCCGGCACCCGGTCGTGGGAGCTGCCCTGGCCCGACCTCGACTCCTACCCCGGCTACGGCATGGCCCGCGCCCGCACGTCGCTCGACCACCGGCTCGCCCAGCACGCGCAGGCCAGCGGCGCCAAGCTGCTCGAGCGCACCAAGGTGGCCGGGCCGCTGCTCGACGAGCGGGACGGTCGGGTCGTGGGCGTGCGCGTGCAGCCCCTGGACGCGCGCGGCCGCGCCGACGGCGCGGAGGCGGTCTACCGGGCTCCCGTCGTGGTGGCGGCCGACGGCGTCTCCTCCCGGTTCGCGACGGCGCTCGGCAGCACGCGCCGCGACGACCGCCCGCTCGGTACCGCCGTCCGCACCTACTTCCGCACCGAGGGCACGTCCCGGCATGCCGACGCGTGGATGGAGTCGCACCTCGAGCTGTGGGACGGGGCGCCCGGCGCGTCCCACCTGCTGCCCGGCTACGGGTGGATCTTCGCGCTCGGCGACGGCACGGCGAACGTGGGCCTCGGGGCCGTGAGCTCCAGCCCCGCCCGGCAGTCGGCGACGGGGCACGACTACCGCAGCATGCTGCAGGCCTGGATGCGGAACACCCCCGAGGACTGGGGCTTCACGCCCGACAACCAGGTGGGCCCGGTGCGCGGCGCCGCGCTACCGATGGGCTTCAACCGCAGCCCGCTCTACCGCGACGGCGCGGTGCTGGTGGGCGACGCGGCCGGGATGGTCAGCCCGTTCAACGGCGAGGGCATCGCCTACGCCCTGCAGGCCGGCCGGGTCGCGGCCGACGCGATCGCGCAGGCGCGCACCCGAACCACCGACGACGCCCGGGAGCGCACGCTCGCCTCCTACGCGGACCGGATGCGGGCCGACCTGGGCGGCTACTACACGTTGGGCCGCTGGTTCGTGCGGCTCATCGAGCACCCGCAGATCATGCGGATCTGCGTGCGCCACGGGCTGCCACGGCCGGTGGTCATGAGGTTCGTGCTCAAGCTGCTGTCCGACTGCTACGAGCCGCGCGGCGGTGACTGGGTGGACCGGGTCATCGCGGGGCTCACCAGGGTGGTCCCGGCGGCATGAGCGCAGACGAGCACAAGGGAGTGGTCGAGATGCACGAGGTCGAGCGGAGCGCGGCGGCGCGGTCGGGGGCGGCACGATGACGAACCCGTACGTGCCGGTCCTCATGCTCATGGGCGTGGCCCTGGTGCTGGCCGTGGGCGGCGTGGCGGCGAGCGCCGTCATCGGGCCCAAGCGCTACAACCGGGCCAAGCTCGACGCCTACGAGTGCGGCATCGAGCCGACGCCGCACGCGGTCGGCGGCGGCCGGCTCCCGGTCAAGTACTACCTCGTCGCGATGACGTTCATCGTCTTCGACATCGAGGTGGTCTTCCTCTACCCGTGGGCGGTGGACTTCGCGGCGCTCGCCGGCTTCGGCCTGGTCGCGATGCTGACCTTCCTCGCCCTCATCACGGTGCCCTTCGTCTACGAGTGGCGACGGGGCGGCCTCTCCTGGGTCTAGGCCCGGGCGCACGACGGTACGACCCCAGCACGACCCAAGCACGAACACGGCAAGACGGACGGCGACGGTGCCGGCGGGATCCGGCACCGATGCTCACGAGGGGAGGGTTCATGGGCCTGGAAGAGGCTCCGTCGGGCTTCCTGCTGACGACGATCGAGGACCTGGCGGGCTACCTGCGCAAGGCGTCCGTGTGGCCGGTGACGTTCGGACTGGCGTGCTGCGCCATCGAGATGATGGCGGCCGGCGCGTCGCGGTTCGACCTGTCCCGGTTCGGCATGGAGGTGTTCCGGGCGTCGCCGCGGCAGGCGGACCTCATGATCGTCGCGGGGCGGGTGAGCCAGAAGATGGCACCGGTCGTGCGGCAGGTCTACGACCAGATGAGCGAGCCCAAGTGGGTGCTGTCCATGGGCGTCTGCGCGTCCAGCGGCGGCATGTTCAACAACTACGCGATCGTGCAGGGCGTCGACCACATCGTGCCGGTCGACGTGTACCTGCCCGGCTGCCCGCCGCGTCCGGAGATGCTCATCAACGCGATCCTCGCGCTGCACCAGCACATCCAGGACGCGCCGCTGGGCGTCAACCGCAGGGAGGCGGCCGCGGCCGCCGAGGCGGCGGCGCTCGAGGCCACGCCCACGTTCGAGCTCAAGGGGCTGCTGCGATGAGCGAGGGCACCACCGGCGCGACGGCGGGCGGGAGCACCGACAAGCCCGTGCCGCAGCCCGAGGAGGTCCTCGGGCCGCGCTCCGGCGAGCTGGTCGCGGGCAGCGACCAGGCCGGGCGGCCCGGGCGCGGGCCCGAGGTGGTCGAGGTGCGGCGCGGGATGTTCGGCGTGCAGGGCTCCGGCGACACGTCGGGCTACGGCGGCCTGCAGCAGCCGGTGGCGATGCCCGGCGCCGCGACCCGCCCGTACGGGGGCTGGTTCGACGAGGCGGTCGACGTGCTCGGGGAGGTGCTGGCGGCGGCGGGCGTCGCGTTCGACGCCGCGGTCGAGCGCGTCGTCGTCGACCCGCAGGCCGACCCGCCGAGCCCGCACGCCGAGCTCACGCTGCACGTCGCGCGGGAGCACCTCGTGGCGGTCTGCCGGGCGCTGCGCGACGACCAGGACCTGCGCTTCGAGCTCAGCCTCGGGGTCTCCGGGGTGCACTACCCGCAGGACGCCGGGCGCGAGCTGCACGCCGTCTACCACCTCACGTCGGTGACGCACGGCCGCCGGGTACGGCTCGAGGTGTCGGTCCCCGACGCGGACCCGCACGTCCCGTCGACCACCGCGCTGTACCCCACGAACGACTGGCACGAGCGCGAGACCTGGGACTTCTTCGGGATCGTCTTCGACGACCACCCGGGCCTGGCGCGTATCGAGATGCCCGACGACTGGCCGGGCCACCCGCAGCGCAAGGACTACCCGCTCGGCGGCATCCCCGTGGAGTACAAGGGCGCCACGGTGCCGCCGCCGGACACGAGGAGGCAGTACTCGTGACTACTACTGGCGCGCCGCACGCCACGCGCCCGCCCACCGACGACTTCGACCCGGGCATCCCCGGGTTCGAGGCCTCGGGCGGGGACTGGGACGAGATCGCCCGCGAGGCCGTGGGCGAGGAGCGCATCGTCGTCAACATGGGCCCGCAGCACCCGTCCACCCACGGGGTGCTGCGCCTCATGCTCGAGATCGACGGCGAGACGGTCACCGAGGCCCGCTGCGGCATCGGCTACCTGCACACCGGCATCGAGAAGAACATGGAGTTCCGCACCTGGACGCAGGGCACCACGTTCTGCACCCGGATGGACTACCTCGCGCCGCTGTTCCAGGAGTCGGCCTACTGCCTCGCCACCGAGAGGCTGCTGGGGATCACCCAGGACGTGCCCGAGCGGGCGTCGATCATCCGGGTCCTCATGATGGAGCTCAACCGGGTGGCGTCCCACCTCGTCTGCCTCGGCACGGGCGGCAACGAGATGGGCGCGACGACGGTCATGACCATCGGGTTCACGGCGCGCGAGGAGATCCTGCGCCTGTTCGAGGCCGTCACCGGGCTGCGCATGAACCACGCGTACGTGCGCCCGGGCGGCGTGGCGCAGGACGTGCCCGAGGGTTTCGAGGACCAGGTGCGGGCGGCGCTGCCGAAGGTCCGCCACTACCTCGGGCAGCTCGGCGACCTCATGCTCGCCAACCCGATCTTCAAGGGGCGCCTCGTCGACGTCGGCGTGCTCAACCTCGCCGGCTGCATGGCCCTCGGGGTCACCGGCCCCGTGCTGCGCTCCACCGGTCTGCCCTACGACGTGCGCAAGGCGTTCCCGTACTCCGGCTACGAGACGTACGACTTCGACGTCCCGACGTCGACCGACGCGGACTGCTACTCCCGCGTGGTGCTGCGGATCGAGGAGTGCTACCAGTCCCTGCGGATCGTGGAGCAGGCGCTGACCCGGCTCGAGGAGACCGCCGGGGCGCCGGTCATGGTGGCCGACAAGAAGATCGCCTGGCCCGCCCAGCTCGCGGTGGGCGCGGACGGTCAGGGCAACTCGCTCGACCACATCCGGCAGATCATGGGCACCTCGATGGAGGCCCTGATCCATCACTTCAAGCTCGTCACCGAGGGCTTCCGCGTGCCGGCGGGGCAGGTCTGGCAGACGGTCGAGCACCCGCGTGGCGAGCTCGGCGTGCACGCGGTGTCCGACGGCGGCACCAAGCCCTACCGGGCGCACTTCCGCGACCCGTCGTTCAACAACCTCCAGGCCGTGTCGGTGATGTGCGAGGGCGGCCAGGTGGCCGACGTCGTCGTGGCCGTCGCGTCCCTGGACCCCGTGCTGGGAGGGGTCGACCGATGACGGCAGAACCCACGAGCGCGCGCTCGCAGGCGCGGTACGACGCCGACACGCTGGCGGCGCTCGCCGCCGACGCCGCGGTGATCAAGGCGCGCTACCCGGACCCGCGCTCCGGCCTGCTGCCGATGCTGCACCTGGTGCAGTCCGTCGACGGGTACGTGAGCCGCGACGGCATCATGTTCTGCGCCGAGCAGCTGGAGCTCACGCCCGCCGAGGTCAGCGCCGTCGCGACCTTCTACACCCAGTACAAGCGGCACCCCAACGGCACCTACACCGTGGGCGTGTGCACCAACACGCTGTGCGCCGTCATGGGCGGCGACGCCATCTTCGACGAGCTGAGCGACCACCTGGGCGTCGGGCACGACGAGACGACCGAGGACGGCGCGATCACCCTCGAGCGCGTCGAGTGCAACGCGGCCTGCGACTACGCGCCCGTCGTGATGGTCAACTGGGAGTTCTTCGACAACCAGACGCCCGGGTCGGCCACGGACCTCGCCGACCGGCTGCGCGCCGGCCAGGAGGTGGCACCCACGCGCGGTGCGTCCTCGGTGTGCAGCTTCAGGCAGATGAGCCGCGTGCTGGCGGGGTTCACCGACGGCCGCGCCGACGAGGGCGTGGGGGCGGGGGAGCCGACGCTGGCCGGTCTTCGGCTGGCCCGGGCTGCTGCTGCCGTGGAGGGTGCGACGGACGGGGCGGGGGAACCTTCGTCGCCGGGCGCGCCATCCGCCTCGGTCGTTCCTCCCTCGGCTCCCGCCAGGCCCGACCAGCCCGGCGACGACGGTTCCCCCGCCCCGTCCTCGGCGTCGCCGACTGCTGCCGATGAGAAGGCGGCAGAGGTGGCGCCCGAGACCGGCGGGGAGCAGTCGTCGGCGGAACGGAAGCCTTCCGTGCCCGAGGACGACGAGCCGGGACGTTCGACCTCCGGAAAGGGTGACGGCGATGACTGAGCTCTTGCCCGTGCTGACGGACACGTGGGACGCCGACCGGTCGTGGACGCTCGCGGCCTACGAGGCGGCCGGCGGGTACCGCGGCCTGCGCACTGCCCTGGCGACGGAGCCCGGCGACCTCGTGCAGACGGTGAAGGACTCGGGCCTGCGCGGCCGCGGCGGAGCCGGGTTCCCGACCGGCATGAAGTGGGGCTTCCTGCCCCCGCCGGACGGCGGGCCGCGGTACCTCGTGGTCAACGCGGACGAGTCCGAGCCGGGCACGTGCAAGGACATCCCGCTGATGATGGCGAGCCCCCAGCACCTGGTGGAGGGCATCGCGATCACGAGCTACGCGATCGGCTGCCACCACGCGTTCGTGTACGTGCGCGGCGAGGTGCTGCACGTGTACCGGCGCGTGCTGGCCGCGGTGCAGGAGGCGTACGACGCCGGCTACCTGGGCAAGGACGTGCTCGGCTCGGGCTTCGACCTGGAGGTCACGGTGCACGCGGGCGCGGGCGCCTACATCTGCGGCGAGGAGACGGCGCTGCTCGACTCCCTGGAGGGCAAGCGCGGCCAGCCGCGGCTCAAGCCCCCGTTCCCCGCCGTCGCGGGCCTGTACGCGCGGCCCACGGTGGTGAACAACGTCGAGTCCATCGCGTCGGTGCCGGGCATCGTCGCGCGCGGGGCCGACTGGTTCTCCGGGATGGGCACGGAGAAGTCGCAGGGCCACGGTCTGTTCTCCCTGTCCGGGCACGTGACCCGCCCGGGGCAGTACGAGGCGCCGCTCGGCATCACGCTGCGCGAGCTGCTCGGCCACGCGGGCGGGATCCGGGCGGGGCACGAGCTGAAGTTCTGGACGCCGGGCGGGTCGTCGACGCCCCTGTTCACGGCCGACCACCTCGACACCCCGCTCGACTACGAGTCGGTCGGGGCGGCGGGCTCGATGCTCGGCACCCGCGCGCTGCAGCTGTTCGACGACACGACGTGCGTGGTCCGGGCGGTCAGCCGCTGGACGGACTTCTACGCGCACGAGTCGTGCGGCAAGTGCACGCCGTGCCGCGAGGGCACGTACTGGCTCAAGCAGGTGCTGCACCGCATCGAGGCGGGCCGGGGCGAGGAGCGCGACGTCGACCTGCTGCTCGACCTGTGCGACAACATCCTCGGCCGCGCGTTCTGTGCGCTCGGCGACGGCGCGACGTCGCCCGTGACGTCGAGCATCCAGCTCTTCCGCGACGAGTACGAGGCGCACATCGAGGGCCACGGTTGCCCGTTCGACCCGCGCGCCAGCGCCCTGTTCGACTACACCCCGAGGAATCACCGGACCCCGGCCCTGGCGGCCGCGGTCGGTGTGGGAGGTCACTGATGACGGCGACCACGGACAAGCCGACCTCCGGCGGGGGCCAGGGCGCGCCCCTCGTCGAGACGGTCACGCTCACCATCGACGAGGTCGAGGTGACCGTGCCGAAGGGCACGCTCATCATCCGCGCGGCGGAGCAGGTGGGCATCCAGATCCCGCGGTTCTGCGACCACCCGCTGCTGGAGCCCGCGGGCGCGTGCCGGCAGTGCCTCGTCGAGGTCGCGATGCCGGACCGCGAGGGCAACGTGCGGCCCATGCCGAAGCCGCAGGCGTCGTGCACGATGACGGTGACGCCCGGCATGGTCGTCAAGACGCAGCGCACCTCCCCGGTCGCGGACAAGGCGCAGCAGGGAGTCATGGAGCTGCTGCTCATGAACCACCCGCTGGACTGCCCGGTGTGCGACAAGGGCGGCGAGTGCCCGCTGCAGAACCAGGCGATGACCAACGGCCGCGCCGAGTCCCGGTTCGAGGACGTCAAGCGCACCTTCCCCAAGCCGATCGCCGTCTCCACCGAGATCCTGCTCGACCGCGAGCGGTGCGTGCTGTGCCAGCGCTGCACCCGGTTCAGCGAGGAGATCGCCGGCGACGCGTTCATCGCCCTGCAGGAGCGCGGCGCGGCCCAGCAGATCGGCCGGTTCGACGAGACCGTGCTCGACTTCGCGCCGCCCGCGCACGGCGCCGGGCCCGAGTCCGTGGCGGGCGTGGCGCTGCCCGACACCTCCGGCCTGCCGTTCGCCTCCTACTACTCCGGCAACACGGTGCAGATCTGCCCGGTCGGCGCGCTGACCGGCGCGGCGTACCGCTTCCGGTCCCGGCCGTTCGACCTCGTGTCGACGCCGGGGATCTCCGAGCACGACTCGTGCGGGTCCGCGATCCGCGTCGATCACCGGCGGGGCGTCGTGCTGCGGCGGCTGTCGGGGGAGGACCCGGCGGTCAACGAGGAGTGGATCACCGACAAGGACCGGTTCGCCTTCACCTGGCAGGCGGCGCCCGACCGGCTCACCACCCCGCTGGTGCGGGACCGGGTGCTCGACGAGGACGGAGCCGTCGTGTCGCGCGGCGAGCTGCGGCCCGCGTCGTGGGTCGAGGCGTTCGAGCTGGCGGCCGAGGGTCTGGCCGCCGCACGGGCGGCCGGCGGGGTCGGGGTGCTGCCCGGCGGCCGGCTGACCGTCGAGGACGCCTTCGCGTGGTCGCGGTACGCGCGCACGGTGCTCGGCACGGACGACGTCGACCAGCGGGCCCGCGTGGGCTCGGCGGAGGAGACGGCGTTCCTGGGCCACGCGGTGGCCGGCACGGGCGTCGGGGTGACGTTCGGCGACGTCGAGGCCGCGCCGGCGGTGCTGCTGGCGGGCCTGGAGGCGGAGGAGGAGGCCGGCGTCACCTTCCTGCGGCTGCGCAAGGGGGTGCGCAAGCACGGCACGAAGGTCTGGTCGGTGGCGCCGTTCGCCAGCCGCGGGCTCGCCCGCCTGGACGGCACGCTGCTGCCCGCCGCGCCGGGCACGGAGGCCGAGTGGCTCGGCATCCTCGCCACGCGGGCCGGCGGCGGGCTGGTGCCCGCCGACTCCGACGCCGCCACCCTGGGCGCGGTCGCGGAGGCGCTCGCCGCGCCAGGCGCGGTGATCCTCGTGGGCGAGCGGCTCGCGTCGGCGCCCGGCGCGTACGGAGCCGCGCTGCGGCTCGCCGAGGCGACCGGGGCGCGGGTCGCGTGGATCCCGCGCCGCGCGGGGGAGCGCGGCGGGCTCGAGGCGGGGCTGCTGCCGGGCCTGCTGCCCGGCGGCCGCCCGCTGACCGACCCCGCGGCCCGCGCCGAGGTCGCGGCGGCCTGGGGGGTCGACGCCGACGCGCTGCCGGTCGCCCCGGGCCGCGACGTCGCGGAGATCCTCGACGCCCTGTCGGTCGGGCAGCTCGGCGGCGCGCTGGTCGGCGGCGTGGAGCCGGCCGACCTGCCCGACCCGGCGCACGCCCGTCGGGCGCTCGCCGCCGCGGGCTTCGTGGTCTCGCTCGAGGTCCGCCGGTCCGAGGTGACCGAGCTGGCCGACGTCGTGCTCCCCGTGGCCCCGCCGGCCGAGCGGGCCGGGTCGTACTGGAACTGGGAGGGCCGGGTCCGGGCGTTCGGCGCGGCGCTCGAGAGCGCCGCGCTGCCCGACCACCGCGTGCTCGACGCCCTCGCCGCGCAGGCCGGCGTCGACCTCGGCGCAGCGACGCCGCTCGAGGCGCACCGGGCGATCGCGGCGCTGCCCGCCTGGGGCGGCGCCCGGGTGCCGGCCCCGCAGGGGGAGCCGGTGGAGCCGCCGGAGGTGCCCGCGGGCTCCGCCGTCCTGGCGAGCTGGCACCTGCTGCTCGACGACGGCGCGCTGCAGGACGGCGAGCAGTTCCTCGCCGGCACCGCGAAGCGGCCGGTCGCGCGGATGTCCGCGGCCACGGCGGCCGCCGTCGACGTCTACGACGGCGACCGGGTGACGGTGACCACCGACCGGGGCTCCGTGACCGTGCCGGTCGCCATCACCGAGATGGTCGACCACGTGGTGTGGCTGCCGCTGGCGTCCCGCGGCTGCCGCGTGCACGACGCGCTCGGCGCGGCGCCGGGCGACCTCGTGCGCATCGGCCCGCCGGCCGAGCCCGGCGGGCCCGCCGAGACCAATGTCCCGACCGGCGCCGCCGACGCACAGGGAGGAGCCGCATGATCCCCGGAGTCGCCTCCGACTTCAGCAACGACTGGCTGTGGGTCTCGCTGATCAAGGCGGTGCTCATCGTCGTCTTCCTGCTGACGAGCGTGCTCTTCGCCATCTGGTTCGAGCGGAAGGTCGTGGCGCGCATGCAGGTGCGCCCCGGCCCCAACTGGCACGGCCCGTTCGGCCTGCTGCAGTCGCTCGCGGACGCGATGAAGCTGCTGCTCAAGGAGGACGTGAACGTCACCCGCGCCGACCGGGTCGTGTACCTGCTGGCGCCGATGATCTCCGTGTTCTGCGCGCTGCTGGTCTTCGCGGTCATCCCGTTCGGCCCCGAGGTGACGATCCCGTTCACCGACTTCTCCACGCCGGCGCAGCTCACCGACTTCCCGGTGGCGATCCTGTACGTGCTGGCCTGCGCGTCCATGGGCGTCTACGGCATCGTGCTGGGCGGCTGGTCCTCCGGCTCCACCTACCCGCTGCTCGGGTCGGTGCGGTCCACGGCCCAGGTCATCTCCTACGAGCTGGCGATGGGGCTCTCCCTGGTCAGCGTGTTCATCATGGCCGGGTCGATGTCGACGTCGCAGATCGTCGCGTCGCAGACGAGCATCTGGTGGTTCCTGCCGCTGCTGCCCGCGTTCGTCGTGTACGTCATCTCGATGATCGGCGAGACCAACCGCCTCCCGTTCGACCTGCCCGAGGCCGAGGGCGAGCTCGTCTCCGGGTACATGACCGAGTACAGCTCGATGAAGTTCGCCTGGTTCTTCCTGGCGGAGTACATCAACATGCTCAACGTCTCGGCCGTCGCCACCACGCTGTTCCTCGGCGGCTGGCGCGCGCCGTGGCCGCTCTCGGCGATCAACGACGGGATGTTCAACACCGGCTGGTGGCCGGTGCTGTGGTTCCTGGTCAAGCTCTGGCTGGTCATGTTCGTGTTCGTCTGGGTGCGCGGCACGCTGCTGCGGCTCCGCTACGACCAGTTCATGTCCTTCGGCTGGAAGGTGCTGATCCCGGTCGCGCTGGTGTGGGTCGTGGTGCTCAGCGTCTTCCAGTACCTCGGGCTCGCGGGCATCACGCGCACCCAGCTCATCACCGGCGTGGTCGTCGCGGCCGCGGTGGTCATCGGCCTGCTGTGGCTGTGGCCGGACCGCAGGCCCGCCGACGGGAGACCCGTGGACGCCGGGGCCGGCCCGCCCGGCCGCGCCCGCGGCGCGGAGTTCGACGCCTTCGCCGACGGCTTCCCCGTGCCGCCCCTGCCCGGCCAGTCCCTGCCGCCGTCGCCCCGGGCACGCCGGCACGTCCCCCAGGCCGCCGACGTCCCCGCCGCCGCCTCCGCCGTCGACCGATCCGAGGAGACGCGATGACCGACAAGCCGTACGAACCGCTGCGCCCGAGCAAGGGGCCGCTGGGCGACCTGTTCGCCCCGGTGGCCGGGTTCGGCGTGACGTTCTCCTCCATGTTCCGGCCCACGGTGACGGAGCAGTACCCGCGCACCAAGACGCCGCCGCAGCGCCGGTACCACGGCCGCCACCAGCTCAACCGCTACGCCGACGGGCTGGAGAAGTGCATCGGCTGCGAGCTGTGCGCCTGGGCGTGCCCCGCGGACGCGATCTACGTGGAGGGCGCGGACAACGCCGAGCTGCCCGACGGCGAGCACATGTCGCCCGGCGAGCGGTACGGCCGCGTCTACCAGATCAACTACCTGCGCTGCATCTTCTGCGGGCTGTGCATCGAGGCGTGCCCCACCCGGGCGCTCACGATGACGAACGACTACGAGCTGGCCGGCCCCGACCGTGCGGGGATGATCTACGAGAAGCAGGACCTGCTCGCCCCGCTCGCGGAGGGCATGCTCGCCGCGCCGCACCCGATGGTCGAGGGGACCACCGACACCGAGTACTACCGCGGCGAGGTCACGGCGCCCACGGCGGAGCAGGTCGCGTGGGTGCGCGAGCGCCGGCCCGACGACCCGAGCCTGGAGGGCGCCGAGCAGGTGGTGCACGGCGACGCGCCGCCCCCCACCCCGCGCCGGCACCGCCTGCGGGGCAGCGCCACCAAGGCGGCGGTCGCGACGAAGCAGGCCGCGGAGGGCGGGCACGTCGCGACGCTCCCGACCCCCGACCCGACCGAGGGCCGGGCGTGACGGCGTCGGGCGCGGAGGCCGCGCTGTTCTGGGTGCTCGCGCCGCTCATGGTGCTCGCCGCTCTCGGGCTGCTGTTCGCCCGCAAGGCGGTGCACGCCGCGGTCTGCGTGATGTTCGTGATGGTCGGCCTGGCCATCTTCTACGTGGCGCAGGAGGCGCCGTTCCTCGGCGTCGTGCAGGTGGTCGTGTACACGGGCGCCGTCATGATGCTCTTCCTGTTCGTGCTGATGCTCGTGGGCGTCGACTCGGCCGACTCGCTGACCGAGACCATCAAGGGCCAGCGCTGGCTGGGCGTGCTGCTCGGCCTCGGGCTGGGCGTGGTGCTGCTCGGCGTGATCGCGCAGGCGGCGTTCCCGCCCGCGGTCGGGCTGGCGGAGGCCAACGCGGTGACCAACCCGGTGGCCCTGGCGCGGGTGCTGCTCGGCGACTACGTGCTCGCGATGGAGGTGGTCGGCGTCCTGCTGGTCACCGCCGCGCTGGCGGGGCTGGTGCTCACGCACCGGCGCCGGCTCAGCGTGCGGCCCACGCAGCGGTCGCTCGCCGCCGCGCGGGTCGCCGCGATCGAGCAGGGCCGCACGCTCACGCCGCTGCCCGCTCCCGGCGTGTACGCGCAGAACAACGCGATGGACACGCCGGCGCTCGGCCCCGACGGTGAGCCGCTGGTGCACTCCGTGCCCCGGGTGCTGCGCATCCGCGGCCAGGAGCGGTCGGCCATCGCGGTGCTCACCGAGGAGGAGACGCTCGTGGCGCGCGACGACCTGCGCCTCATCGGCGTCGGTCCCACGGCGGACGCGCCCGAGCCGGATCCCCGCGAGCCCGCCGAGGGCAGCGTCGAGCGCCACGCCGAGCACGGCACCGATCACGACGACGAGGACGGGGAGGTGCGCTGATGGAGATCACCAACTACCTGGGGCTGGCCGCGATCCTGTTCGCGATCGGCGCGACGACGGTGCTGCTGCGGCGCAACGCCATCGTCGTGTTCATGGGCGTGGAGCTCATGCTCAACGCCACCAACCTCGCGTTCGTCACCTTCGCGCGCATCCACGGCGACGTGACGGGCCAGGTGCTCGCGTTCTTCGTCATGGTGGTCGCGGCCGCCGAGGTGGTGGTGGGGCTCGCGATCATCATCACGATCTTCCGCTCCCGCCGGTCGGCCTCGGTCGACGACGTCAACCTGCTGCAGAGCTGAAGGGCTCCGGTGACGACGCAGATGATGCAGACCCTCTCCCTCGCCCCCTGGCTGGTCGCGATCCCGATGGCCGGCGCCCTGGTGCTGCTGGTCGCCGGACGGCGCACCGACCGGTGGGGGCACTGGCTGGGCGTGCTGGCCAGCGCCGCGACGTTCGTCGTCGGGCTGGTGATGCTCCTCGACATGCTCGGCACCCCCGCGGACCAGCGGGTGGGCACCCGCACCGTGGGTACGTGGATCGACTCCGGGCCGCTGCACGTGGACCTCGGGTTCCAGGTGGACCCGCTGTCGATGACGTTCGTGATGCTCGTGACCTTCGTCGGCACGCTCATCCACGTGTACTCGGTGGCGTACATGGACCACGACGTCGACCGGCGCCGCTTCTTCGGCTACCTCAACCTGTTCGTCGCGGCGATGCTCCTGCTGGTGCTCGCCGACTCCTACCTGCTGCTCTTCGTCGGCTGGGAGGGCGTGGGCCTGGCGTCGTTCCTGCTCATCGGGTTCTGGGACGGCAAGCGGGCGAACGCGGTGGCGGGCAAGAAGGCGTTCGTCATGAACCGCGTGGGCGACATGGGGCTCGTCGTCGCGATGATGCTCATGCTCGCCACGTTCGGCGCCGTCGACTTCGGCACGGTGCTGCCGGCGGCAGGGGAGGGCGCCACGGCGGCCGGCCAGGGCACGATGACGGCGATCGGCCTCATGCTGCTGCTCGCCGCCTGCGGCAAGTCGGCGCAGCTCCCGCTGCAGGCGTGGCTCGGGGACGCGATGGCGGGCCCGACGCCGGTGTCCGCGCTGATCCACGCGGCCACGATGGTCACCGCCGGCGTGTACCTGCTGGTGCGGTCCGGCCCGCTCCTGGAGGCCGCGCCGGACGCGCAGCTCGTGATCGCGATCGTGGGCGCCCTGACCCTGCTGTTCGGCGCGGTCGTCGGCTGCGCGAAGGACGACATCAAGAAGGCGCTCGCGGCGTCGACGATGTCGCAGATCGGCTACATGATGCTCGCCGCCGGGCTGGGCCCGGTCGGGTACGCGTTCGCGATCTTCCACCTGCTCACCCACGGCTTCTTCAAGGCCGGGCTGTTCCTCGGCGCCGGCTCGGTGATGCACGCGATGGACGACGACGTGAACATGCGCCGCTTCGGCGGCCTCGCCCGCCTGCTGCCGGTCACGGCCATCACGATGGGCCTGGGCTGGCTCGCGATCCTGGGCGTGCCGCCGTTCTCCGGCTTCTGGTCGAAGGACAAGATCATCGAGGCGGCGTTCGTGGGCGAGGGCTGGCGGCCGTGGGTGTTCGGCCTGACCGCGCTGCTGGGCGCCGGGATCACCGCCTACTACATGTCCCGCCTGTTCTTCATGACGTTCGCGGGCCGGCGGCGCTGGAGCGACGGCGGGCCCGGCGACGACGGCGCACCCGTGCGGCACCCGCACGAGTCCCCGCGGCTCATGACCTGGCCGATGATCGTGCTGGCCGTGGGCTCCGTGGCGCTCGGCGGCATCCTCGCCGCGGGCGACCGGTTCGTCACGTGGCTCGAGCCCGTCACGGGCCACGCTGAGCACGCCGAGCCCGTGCTGCCGGTGTGGCTGCTCATCACGCTGACCCTGGTGCTCGTGGTCCTGGGCGCGCTGCTCGCCTTCCGGCAGTACGCCGTCGCGGCCGTGCCGGTGGAGCCGCCGCCGGCACCGGCCGTCGTGCGCGCCGCCCGGGTCGACCTGCACCAGGACGACGTCAACGAGGCGCTGGTCATGCTGCCGGGGCAGTACCTGACCCGGTCGCTCGTGTACACCGACCGCGCGGCGGTGGACGGCGGCTGGCTCGGTCTCGCCGGCGGGATCGGGCGGCTCGGCACGAGGCTGCGCAGGCTCCAGAACGGCTACGTGCGCTCGTACGCGGCGACGATGCTCGGCGGCCTCGGGGTCGTCGGGATCGTCGTGTGGGCGCTGGCGAGCTGACGGGACCCTGCCGATGACACGGACGAAGGAAGGATGACGATGTCCGAAGCAACGTCCGCAGGGTTCCCCTGGCTGACGCTCCTCATCGTGTGGCCGCTCGTGGCGGCCGCCGCGACGGCGCTCACCGGCGTGGGCCGGGGCCGCCCCGCCGCGGGCGCGGTGACCGGCGCGGGGCGGTTCGGGGCGGGCGCCGCCCGCACCGTCGCGCTCGTGGGCGCGCTGGTCGAGGTGGCGCTGCTCGCGGGGGCGTTCGCCGCCTTCGACACCGGCGCGGCCGGCGACCACCAGCTCTCCGAGACGCACTCCTGGATCCCGGCCCTCGGCGCCAGCTACGCCGTCGGGGTGGACGGCGTGGGGCTGCTGCTCGTCGCGCTGTCGGTGGGCCTGGTCCCGCTGGTGATCCTCGCCGCGTGGCGGGAGCAGGGCGGCGACCACGTGCGGCTGCGCCGCTACCTCGCCACCGTGCTGCTGCTCGAGGCGTTCATGGTGACGGTCTTCGTCGCCCGCGACGTGTTCCTCTTCTACGTGGTCTTCGAGGCCATGCTCATCCCCGCGTACTTCCTCATCGGGGGGTTCGGGCAGGGGCCGCAGCGCCGGTACGCGGCCGTGAAGTTCCTGCTGTTCTCGCTCGCGGGCGGGCTGGTCATGCTGGTGGGCGTCATCGCGCTCTACCTGCAGGTGCCCGCGGCCGACCGGGGGCCGCAGGCCTTCCTCACCGACAACCTCACGGGGCTGGCGCTCGACCCGACGACCGAGAAGCTCATGTTCTGCGCCTTCTTCCTCGCGTTCGCGATCAAGGCGCCGATGTTCCCGGTGCACACCTGGCTGCCCGACGTCGCGCAGCACGCGACGCCCGGCACCTCGACGCTGCTCATCTGCGTGCTCGACAAGGTGGGCACGTTCGGCATGCTGACGCTCTGCCTGCCGCTGTTCCCCGACGCCAGCCGGTGGGCGGCCCCGTTCGTGATCGTGCTCGCGGTGATCTCGATCCTGTACGGCGCGATCCTCGCCATCGGGCAGAGCGACGTGCTGCGCCTGATCGGCTACACGTCGGTGTCGCACTTCGGGTTCATCATCCTGGGCATCTTCACGTTCACGTCGCTCGGCACCGCGGGTTCCAGCCTGATGATGCTCAACCACGGCATCTCCACCGGCGCGCTGTTCCTGATCGCCGGGTTCGCCATCGCGCGGCACCCGCGGCAGAGCCAGCTCATCGGCGACTACGGCGGGCTGCGCCGGGTGGCGCCGATCCTGGGCGGCACGTTCCTCGTGGCGGGCCTGTCCGCGGCGGCCCTGCCGGGCCTGGCGACGTTCGTCTCCGAGATCATGGTGTTCCTCGGCTCGTACTCCCGGTGGCCCGCCGCGGTGCTCGTGGCGGTGCCCGCCGTCGTCCTCGCCGCCGTCTACGTGCTGCTCACCTACCAGCGCATGTTCACCGGCGCGACGACGCCCGAGCTCGCCGAGGCGCGCGACCTCGACGGCCGGGAGAAGACCGTGGCCGGCGTGCTCGTCGCCGCGCTGCTGGTGCTCGGCCTCGTGCCGGGCCCCGTGCTCGACTACGTGCGGGCGCCCGGCGAGGTCGCCGTCGAGCAGGTCGGCGAGACCGACCCGCCGCCCGCGATCCGGTCGTCGGCCGCCGACGCCGGCGCCGCCGCGCAGACCGACGCCGAGGCCGGCGACCGGTCAGCCACCGAGGGGAGCTCGCTGTGAACGACTTCGTCGCCCCGCCCATCGACTGGGCCGCCGTCTCCCCGGTGCTGATCGTGCTCGCCGCGGGCGTGCTCGGCGTGCTGCTGGAGGCGTTCGTCCCCGCCCGCGCGCGCCGCGCCACGCAGCTCACGCTCACCCTGGCGGCGCTCGCGGGTTCGCTGGTGGCGGTCGGGCTGCTCTGGGACCGCGTGCAGGACGGGGCCGTGTCCGTGGTCGGCGGGTCGTACCTGCTGACCCCGTTCGGCCTCGGCGTGCAGGCCGTGGTCGCGATCTGCGCGCTGCTCGGCGTGCTCGTGGTCGCGGAGCGGACCACCACCGGGCAGGACGCGTTCGCCCCGTCCGCGGCGGCGGTGCCCGGCACCGCGTACGAGGACGAGACCCGGCGCGCCGGCCTGCAGCAGACCGAGATCTACCCGCTGATGCTGTTCGCCACCGGCGGCATGCTGCTGTTCCCGGCCACGGACGACCTCATCGTCATGTTCGTCGCGCTCGAGGTGCTGTCGCTGCCGCTGTACGTGCTGTGCGCGACGGCGCGCCGGCGCCGCCTGCTCAGCCAGGAGGCGGCGTTCAAGTACTTCGTGCTCGGCGCGTTCGCGTCGGCGCTGTTCGTCTTCGGCATCGCGCTCGTCTACGGCTTCGCCGGCACGGTACGCCTGCAGGGCGTGGTCCAGGTGCTCGCCGACCCGTCCGTGTCGCCGCTCGGCACGATGCCCGCCCTCGTGGTGGTGGGGCTGCTGCTCGTGCTCAGCGGCCTGCTGTTCAAGATCGGCGCGGCGCCGTTCCACGCCTGGACGCCCGACGTGTACCAGGGCGCCCCCACGCCGATCACCGGCTTCATGGCGGCGTGCACCAAGGCGGCCGCGATCGGCGCGCTGGTACGGGTGCTGTTCACGCTGGCGAACGGCCTCGACCCGGCGACGCGGCACGACGTCGAGGTCGCCCTCTGGGCGGTCGCGATCCTCACGATGCTGGTCGGCACCGTCGCCGGCGCCGTGCAGACCGACGTCAAGCGGATGCTCGCCTACTCGTCCATCGCGCACGCCGGCTTCCTCGTCGTGGGCCTGGTCGGGATGGACGACACGGGCTCGCGGGCCGTGCTGTTCTACCTGCTCGCGTACGGGCTGGCCACGATCGGCGCGTTCGCCGTCGTCACCCTCGTGCGGGAGCGCACGGTGACCGGCGACGAGGAGCCCGGCGACGGAGCCGTCCCCGACGACGGCGTGGTGCTCGGCGAGGCCACGCGGCTCGCGCAGTGGGCGGGCCTGGGCCGCAAGGCCCCGTGGCTCACCGCGGCGTTCTCCCTGTTCCTCCTGTCGATGGCGGGCATCCCCCTCACGGCCGGGTTCGTGGCGAAGTTCGGCGTCTTCTCCGCCGCGGTCGAGGCCGGTGCGTGGCCGCTCGCCCTGCTCGGCGTCCTCGCCTCCGCGGTCGCGGTGTTCTTCTACGTGCGCGTCATCGTGCTCATGGTGCTCACCCCGCCCGCCGAGCGGGACCTCGCCGGCGCGGCGGCGCCGGGCGCGGCGGCGGACGACGGCGGGCCCGCCGCGGAGACCTCAGGCGGCGGCACGGCCACCCTCACCGGCGCGGCGACACGCACGCGGGTCTCCCGCACCGTCGTGACGGTGGTCGGCTCGCGGGGCCCGGCGGCGTTCGCCATCGCCGTGTGCGCGGTCGGCGTGCTGCTGCTCGGCATCCTGCCCGCGGGCGCGCTGGACCTGGCCGCCCAGGCGGCGCAGTTCCGGCCCTGACGGGCGCGGGTCGCGGCAGTGAGCCACCCGACGCGTCCGCGGGCGGTTTCGGTGCGGTGTTCGGCGGCGCGGGCGGATAGGTTCGGACAGTGACTCGCGCACCTTCCGCACCGGCCTCCGGGCCGCGGCACACGCCGCCCTCGCCGCCGACGGCGATCCCGCTGTCCGACCCTGCGCTCGCCGAGCGGCTCGCGGAGCGGATGACGCACGTCGACGCGGCGCTCGACGTCGCCGTGGCCTCGACGGACGCGCTGGCCGACGACGCGTCGCGACACCTCGTGGCGGCCGGCGGCAAGCGGTTCCGACCGCTGCTCACGCTGCTCGCGGGCGAGCTCGGCGACGGCACGGCCCCCGAGCTGGTCGACGCCGCCGTCGTCGTCGAGCTCACGCAGGTCGCGTCGCTGTACCACGACGACGTCATGGACTCCGCGCCGGTGCGCCGCGGGGCGCCCGCCGCCCACACGGTGTGGGGCAACTCGGTCGCCATCCTCGTCGGCGACCTGCTCTTCGCCCGGGCGTCGGCGCTCGTGGCCGGCCTCGGCCCCGAGGCCGTGGTGCTCCAGTCGCGCACGTTCGAGCGGATGTGCCTCGGCCAGCTCCACGAGACGATCGGGCCGCGCGACGGCGAGGACCCGGTGGAGCACTACCTCCAGGTGCTCAGCGACAAGACCGCGTCCTTGCTCGCGACGTCGGCCCGGCTCGGCGCGATGTTCGGCGGCTGCCCGGCCGAGCTCGTGGACGCCGTCGCGGCGTACGGCGAGAAGGTGGGCGTCGCGTTCCAGCTCGCCGACGACGTGCTCGACATCGCGTCCACCGGCGACGAGTCCGGCAAGACCCCGGGGACCGACCTGCGCGAGCACGTGCCGACCATGCCGGTGCTGCTGCTGCGCCAGCGTGTGGGGCGCGGGGAGGGCACTCCGGAGGACGTCGCGCTCGTCGCGCGGCTGGACGGCGACCTGTCCGACGACGGGGCGCTGTCGGCCGTCGTCGCCGACCTGCGGGCCCACGACGTGCTCGCCCAGACGCGGGCGCTCGCCGGCCGCTGGGCGCGGGAGGCCGCGGCCGAGCTCGAGCCGCTGCCCGCGGGCCCCGTCAAGGAGGCGCTCGCCGACCTGGCCACGGCCCTCGCGGACCGCACCGCCTGACCCCGCCTGGCCGTCTCCGCCCCGTCCGGGCCCCGCCGGCGACGCTCAGGCGAGACGCGCCACGGTGAGCGCGACCGCCGCGCCCACCAGCATGAACGGGCCGAAGGCGAGGGGCGTCGTGCGCGACGCCCGCCGTGCGGCGAGCAGGGCGGCGGCGAAGATGCCGCCGAGCAGGAACGGGAGCAGGGCTGCCGCCGCCCACGCGGACCACCCCGCCCAGGCCGTCACCAGGCCCAGGAAGACGGCGAGCTTCACGTCCCCCAGCCCCATCCCGGCCCGGTGGACGAGGTGCAGCAGCAGGTAGGCCGCCCCCAGCGCGAGACCGCCGGCCAGCGCGCGCAGCAGCGCCGACCAGTCACCGGTGGCGAGGGCGGCACCGGCGAGCAGCAGGGCGGTCAGCGCCGTCGCCGGGAGCGTGACGGCGTCGGGCAGCCGATGGGTGCGCGCGTCGACGACGGCCAGCGCCACCCCGGCGCACGCCACCACGACGAACGCGGGCGCGGCCCAGCCCGGACCGCTCACCCAGAGGCCCCACGCCGCCGCCGGGACGCTGCCCCAGCCGACGGCACGTCGGTACGGGGCGAGCTCGCGCCGGGAGCGGTCGAGTGACAGGGGCACCCGACGATGCTAGGCGGGCCGTCCGGCGACGACGCGCCCCGTCCACAGGCCTCGACGTCAGGACACCTAGAGCGACACCGCGAGCACCAGCTGCGCGAGGCACAGGACCGCCACCCCCATGCTGAGGAGGAACGGGGCGCGGCTGCGGGGCCGCGCGACCCCGACGACGCCCGCGGCGACCGCGAGGGCCACGGCCGCCGCGGTGAGGGCGACGGCCGCGGGCGTGGGCGCCCCGGCCGGCCCGGACAGCGCGACGACGCTGCCGGCGGCGAGCACCACCGGTGCCAGCACGCTCGAGGACCGGCGACCGAGGCGGTGGGGCAGCCCGCGCACGCCGGTCGCGCGGTCGTCCTCCAGGTCGGGCAGCACGTTCGCCACGTGCGCGCCCACCCCGAGCAGGGCCCCGGCGACGACGAGCCAGGCGGGGACGACCGGCCGACCGGCCGCGAGGACGACGAAGGCGGGCAGCAGGCCGAACGAGACCGCGTACGGCAGCCACGACACGACGGTCGCCTTGAGGCCGGCGTTGTACGCCCACGCGCTCGCGACGGCGGCGAGGTGCAGCAGCCCGGGGCGCAGCCCGGTCGCGAGGGAGAGCGCCGCGCAGGCTGCCAGCGCGCCGAGGGCCGCGGCCCGCAGCGTCGCGGGGGACACGGCGCCCGTGACCGTCGGCTTGTCCCGGCGCCCGACGCGAGCGTCCCGGGCGGCGTCGAGCCAGTCGTTGCTCCACCCGACGGAGAGCTGGCCCGCGCCGACCGCCGCGGTGACCAGGAGGGCGCGCGGGGCGGTCGCCCCCGCACCGAGCGCCAGCCCGAGGGCGAGCAGCGTCACCACGGCGGCGGGCGCCGCGTGCGCGGCCACGACCAGCCCGCGCCAGCGCGCCACGCCCTCGATCGTCATGGAGTGGAACGTAGCGCGGTCCGGCCGGTCCGGCCGGTCCGGCCGGTCCGGCCGGTCCGGCGACCGACGTGCGCCCGCGCGGACGGCGCCGAGCGGTGCCACGATGCCACCATGTCGCGAGTCCTGGCCGTCGCCCCCGTCCTGCCCGGCCCGGCGCATCCCCAGGAGCGGATCGACGACGCCGTGCTCCCCCTGCTCGCGGCCGACGCGCCCCGGCGCGCCCTCGCGCGCCGGCTGCACGCCTCGTCGGGCGTGCGCACCCGCCACCTCGCGCTCCCCCTGTCCGCGTACGCGGACCTGACGTCCTTCGCCCGCGCGAACGCGCACTTCGTCCGCGAGGGCACCGACCTGGCCGAGGAGGCGGCGGGCGCCGCGCTCGCGGCGGCCGGTGTCGAGCCGCAGGAGGTCGACCTGCTGTTCTTCACCTCCGTGACGGGCATCGGCGCGCCGTCGCTCGACGCGGCCCTCGTGGGGCGCCTCGGCCTGCGGCCGGACGTGCGGCGGGTGCCGTCGTTCGGCCTGGGGTGCTCGGGGGGCGCGGCGGGCCTCGGCCTCCTGCACGAGTACCTGCGGGGGACCCCCGGCGGCCGGGCGCTGCTGGTCTCCGTGGAGCTGTGCTCGCTCACGTTCCAGCGCGACGACGCGTCGACGGCGAACCTCGTCTCGTCGGGCCTGTTCGGGGACGGCGCGAGCGCGGTGGTCGTGGCCGGGGAGGACGTCGAGGCCCCGCCCGGTCGGGCCGCCCCCGAGATCGTCGGGACGCGGAGCCGGCTCTACCCGGGCACCGAGCGACACCTCGGCTGGGACGTGCGGGACACCGGGTTCGGCATCGTCCTCTCGGCCGAGCTGCCCCGGCTGCTGCGGGCCCACCTCGCGGGCGACGTCAAGGACCTGCTCGCCGCGTACGACCTCCAGGTGTCCGACGTCGGGACCTGGGTGGTGCACGCGGGCGGGCCCAAGATCTTGGACGCCGTCCGCGACGCGCTGGAGCTCGACGACGCCGCGCTGACCCGGACCCGCGCGACCCTGGCCGCGGAGGGCAACCTGTCGTCGTCGTCCGTGCTGCACGTGCTGGCGTCCACCCTCGACGAGGGCGCGCCGCCGCCGGGCGGCTGGGCCGTGCTCATGGCGTTCGGCCCCGGGGTGTCCGCCGAGCTCGTCCTCCTGCGCGGTCGGGAGGTCGGGTGAGCACGTCGGTCGTCCTGTACGCCGCGCTGGTCCTGGCGACCGGGGCCGAGCGTGTCGCCGAGCTCGTGGTCTCGGCGCGGCACGCCCGCTGGTCCTTCGACCGCGGCGGCGTGGAGTCGGGGCGCGGCCACTTCCCGGCGATGGTCGCGCTGCACACCGGGCTGCTGCTCGCGTGCGTCGCCGAGGTGGTGGCGCTGGACCGGCCGTTCCTGCCCTGGCTGGGCTGGCCGATGCTGGCGCTGGTCGTCGCGAGCCAGGGGCTGCGCTGGTGGTGCATCGGGACGCTCGGGCCGCGCTGGAACACCCGCGTGATCGTCGTGCCGGGGATGGCGCTCGTGCACGGCGGCCCGTACCGGTGGTTCCGGCACCCGAACTACGTGGCGGTCGTGGTGGAGGGGATCGCGCTGCCGCTGGTGCACACCGCCTGGCTCACCGCCGTCGTCTTCACCGTGCTGAACGCCTGGCTGCTGCTCGGGTTCCGCGTGCCCGCCGAGGAGCGCGCGCTGCGCCTCGCCGGCGACGCCCGGCCGGGGTGACCCCGCCATGACGCCGGACACCGACGTGGTCGTGGTGGGCGGCGGCCCCGTCGGGCTCGCGGCCGCGATCGAGGCGCGGCGCGCCGGGCTGGACGTCGTCGTGCTCGAGCCGCGGGCCGCCCCCGTCGACAAGGCGTGCGGCGAGGGCCTGATGCCGGGCACGCTCGCCGCGGTGCGGCGGCTCGGCGTCGACCCGCCGGGGTGCGACCTGGGCGGCATCTCCTACCGGCAGGGCGACGCGGTCGCGGACCACCGGTTCGTCTCCGGCCCCGGCCGGGGGGTGCGACGGACGACGCTGCACGCGGCGCTGCACGAGGCCGCGCGGGACGCGGGTGCGGTCGTGCTGCCGCGCCGGGTCACGACCGTCGAGCAGTCCGACGGCCACGTGACGGCGGGCGGCCTGCGGGCGAGGTGGCTCCTCGCCTGCGACGGGCTGCACTCGCGCGTGCGGAGAGAGGTGGGGCTCGGGACGGACGACCGGGCTCGCGGCGCCGCCGGCCGGCCCCGGGGCCGCGGACCGCGGCGGAGGTTCGGGCTGCGGCGGCACTACCGGGTGGCCCCGTGGACCGACCTCGTCGAGGTGCACTGGGGCCCCCGCGTCGAGGCGTACGTGACGCCCGTGGCGGCGGACCTGGTCGGGGTCGCGCTGCTGGGGCCGGCCGGGGTCGACTTCGACGCGGAGCTCGCCACGCTGCCCGCGCTCGCGGCGAGGCTCGCGGGGGCTCCGGCGGGCGGGCCGCTGCAGGGCGCCGGGCCGATGCGCGTGCGGTCCTCCGCCCGGACGGTGGGGCGGGTCAGGCTGGTGGGCGACGCGTCCGGGTACGTCGACGCGCTCACCGGGGAGGGGCTGCGCGTGGGGCTGGCCCAGGCGCGCGCCGCCGTCAAGCACCTGGACGACGCGGCCGCCTACGAGCGCTCGTGGTCGCGGGTCACCCGCGACTACCGGGTGCTGACCACCGGCCTGGTCGCCGCCGCGGGGTCGCCGCTGCGGGGCGGCGTCGTCCCGGCGGCCGTCCGCCTCCCGCGGCTGTACGGGGCGGTCGTCGACCGGCTCGCCCGGTGACGGCCGGGCCCTGGGCCCCCGCCGGCGCGGCGCCCGCCGCCCGGGCACGTATCAGGGGCGCGCGCCGGTCTCTCCCTGTGCCCTGACGGCGGCGGCGTCCGCCCGGGCGGGTGAAGTCCTTGCCCCGGGCGGGTGAAGTCTGGCTATCCTGTCCGGGCGATTCACGCGGGCCGCCGTCGGCCCGTGCCGGGTGTCTGCCCAGGTCGTCGTCCTTCGGGGGAATCTTGAGCCTGCTCACGCAATGGCGCGCGAACCGTCGTGCGTCCGTCTCGACGCTCGCCGTCCTGGCGGTGACCGGCGGCGTGGTGACGGCCGCGGTGCTCTACGACGGCGAGGCGACGGCGGACGTCGACCTCGACGACTCCGGGGTGTGGGTCACCAACCAGGCCTCGGGCCAGGTCGGGCGGTTCAACACCGAGGCGAAGGCGCTGGACGGCGTGATGCTGGCGGGCAGCTCCGCGTTCGACGTGGACCAGCAGGCCGGCGAGGTGCTGGTGGCCGACGAGGGCAGCAGCGCCGGGAGCCTGGTGGACGTCGCGCGCCTGAAGTTCGGCTCGACCACGAAGCTCCCCGCGGGCGCCGAGGTCTCGCTGGGCGGGGGACGCGTGGCCGTGGTGGACGACGAGTCCGGCTCGCTGTGGGTCACGTCCGTCGAGGGCCTGCCGACGCTCGACACCGAGGAGACCGACCCGACGGCGGAGCTGGACGGCGCCGCGCAGGCGGTGGTGTCGGAGTCCGGCGTCACCTACGCGGTGGTGCCGGGCCGGGACGTGCTGTGGACGGTGGCGCCCGGCGAGGAGCCGGAGACGACGACCCTCGACCTCATGGCGGAGGGCGACGACGTCACGCTGACGACCGTGGGCGACGACGTGGTGGTCCTGGACCGCACGCGGGGCGAGCTGCGCCTGCCCGGCGGGGACGTCGTGGAGATCGAGGACGCCCAGGAGGCCCGCCTGCAGCTGCCCGGGGCGCCGTCGGGGTCGGTCGCCTACGCCACCTCCACGGCGCTGGCGCTGCAACCGCTCGGCGGCGGCGCGGCCACCGCACGGAAGGCCTCGGGGTCGCCCGCGGCTCCGGTGCAGCTGGACGGGTGCCTCTACGGCGCCTGGTCGGGCTCCGGCCAGATCGTGCGGGACTGCGAGGGCACCGACCGCGACGTCGACGAGGTGCTGGAGGGCCTGGACCAGAGCACGCAGCTCGAGTACCGGGTCAACCGCAAGAACGTGGTGCTCAACGACCTCACCGCCGGCACCCTCTGGATGGCCCTCGAGGACTACGAGAAGGTCGACGACTGGGACGTCAAGCTGCCCGAGCAGACGGAGGGCTCGGACGAGGACGCCGAGGACGCGAAGCCGGAGCTCGTCGACAACACCGTCGTGGACCGCAAGAAGGAGGACCCGCCGGCGGCGAAGGACGACTCGTTCGGCGTCCGGCCGGGGGGCACCACGGTGCTCGACGTGCTGAAGAACGACCTGGACCCCGACGGCGACGTCATCACCGCCTCGCTGGTGGGCGACCAGCCCGAGGGCGTGCAGGTCGAGCGCGTCATGGGTGGCAAGGCGCTCCAGGCGGTCGTGCCGCCGGACGCCTCGGGGTCGCTCACGTTCACCTACGAGGCCGACGACGGGCGCGGCGGCACCGACCAGGCCGGCGTCGAGGTGCGCGTGGTGCCCGAGGACGAGAACGCCGCCCCGAAGCAGGACGGCGACCCGGTGCTGCGGGTGCAGCAGGGCAAGACGGCGTCGATCAAGGTGCTCCCGTACTTCCTGGACCCGGACGGCGACGACGTCTACCTCGCGACCGCGGCGTCGACCGTGGAGGGCGACGAGGTGCGCGCCTACCCGGACGGGACCGTGGAGTTCCGCGACGGCGGCACCTCGACCGGTCGCAAGAAGGTCACGCTCGTGGTGGGCGACGGACGCGGCGAGGTGGTCGAGGGCACCCTGTGGGTGCAGGTGCTGGGCGACGGCAACGAGCCGCCGGTGGCGGTGGGCGACCACGTCGTCGCGACGGCCGGGCAGCCGGTCACGATCGAGCCGCTGAAGAACGACACCGACCCGAACGGCGACGAGCTGCGGCTGGCGAACGTCGCGGACGCGGCCCCGGCAGAGATCACCCCGAACTACGACGCCGGGACCTTCACCTTCCTGGCGCAGGAGCCGAAGTCCTACGACGTGCTGTACCAGGTGAGCGACGGCCCCGCCTCGACGACCGGCGTCGTGCGGGTGGACGTGCAGGACCCGGCGGACGCCGGCGGCGCGCCGATCGTCGTCGGCGACGCGGCGATGCTCCCGGCAGGCGGGTCGACCCTCGTGGACGTGCTGGCCAACGACACCGACCCGACCGGGGGCGTGCTGGTCGTCCAGTCGGTGCGGGTGCCCGACGACGCGGGGGTGAGCGTCGCGGTCCTCTCCCACCAGATGCTGCGCATCACCGAGACCCGCCGCATGTCCGAGCCGGTGACGCTGCAGTACACGGTGTCGAACGGCAACGACACGGCCACGGGACAGGTGCGCGTGCTGCCCGTGCCGCCGCCGGACCGGCTGCAGCCGCCGAACGCCGCGCCGGACGAGGTGACGGTGCGCGTGGGCGACTACGTCAACATCGACGTCCTGGACAACGACACCCACCCGGACGGGCTGGAGCTGACGCTCGACGAGGAGCTCGAGCAGTCGGTGGACCCGGCGCAGGGCGACCTCTTCGTCTCCGAGGACCGGCTGCGCTTCCGCGCCGGCTCCGAGGCCGGGACGGCGTACGCGATCTACCAGGTGCGCGACCCGAACGGGCAGGAGGACTCCGCCCAGGTCACGATCCACATCCGCGGCGGCAAGGACAACGCGGCGCCCGTGCCGCGGGACGTCGACGCCCGCGCCCTCGCCGGGGGGACCGTGCGGATCCCGGTGCCGCTGGACGGCATCGACCCCGACGGCGACTCCGTGCAGCTGACCGGCCTCGCGACCGGTCCGGCGCAGGGGCGCGCCGAGGTCGTCGACGGGTACGTCGACTACGAGGCGAGCGAGGACGCGCGCGGCCTCGACACGTTCCGCTACACGGTGCAGGACGCCCGGGGCGAGGTGGCCACGGGGGTGATCCGCGTCGGCATCGCGCAGCCGCCGGCGACCAACCAGCCGCCGGTCGCGGAGGACGACGAGATCACCGTGCGGCCCGACCGTCGCGTCGCGGTGCCCGCGCTCGAGAACGACTCCGACCCCGACGGCGACCAGATCGGGCTCGTGCCCGGGTCCCTGGACGGCGCGGAGGACCTCGACGCCAAGGTCGCCGAGGACCGGATCGTGGTCCACACCCCCGGCGAGGAGGGCACCTCCACCTTCTTCTACGGCGTCGAGGACACGTACGCCGCCCGCGGCTCCGCCTCCGTGAGCGTGACCGTCGCGAAGGACGCGCCGCTCCAGAGGCCGATCGCGCGCGACGACTCCGTGCCGGTGGCGGACCTGCTCGGCAAGACGTCGGTGACCGTGCCCGTGCTCGACAACGACGAGGACCCCGACGGCGCCGCGGACGACCTCACGGTCGAGAGCGACTCGTCGACGGCGACGGTGTCGCCCGACGGCGAGGTGCTGGTGCGGCTCGCGGAGCAGCGCCAGGTGATCACCTACACCGTGACCGATGTCGACGGGCAGAGCGCCAAGGCGTTCGTCGTCGTGCCGGGGCTCACGTCCGTGCAGCCGATCCTCAAGCCGGGGCAGGCCCCGCTGGAGGTGCCGTCGGGCGAGTCCCTGGACATCGACATCGCCGACCACGTCCTGGTGGTCGAGGGCCGGAGCCCGCGCCTGACGACGGAGGACGAGGTCACCGGGCTCGAGGGCGAGGCTCAGGTCACGGGCACCACGACGCTGACCTACACGCCGCGGGAGGACTTCACCGGCCCGGCGGGCGTGACCTTCGAGGTCACCGACGGCAAGGGGCCGGACGACCCGGACGGTCACACCGCCGTGCTGACCCTGCCGATCACGGTGCTGCCGCCGGACAACCTGCCGCCGGAGCCCGGTTCGCCGTCGGGCGAGGTGGCCGCCGGCGAGGAGAACGTGGTCGACCTCGGCCGGTTCGCCAAGGACCCGGACGGCGACGACCTGCGCTTCGAGCTCGGCGCCCTCCCGCAGGGCCTCAGCGCGACGACGGCGGGCTCGCGGGTCACGCTGGAGGCGTCGCCGGAGATCCCGAAGGGCACCACCCTCTCCGTGCCGTTCACCGTGACCGACGACGAGCACCCCCCGGTGGACGGCGAGCTGTCCGTCGAGGTCGTCGCCTCCACCAGGCCGCTCGCGCGGGCGGTCGACGACACGGTGGAGGACGCCCACCAGGGGCAGGCGGTCTCGGTGCCGGTGCTGGCGAACGACTCCAACCCGTTCGAGGACCGCGGGCCGCTGGAGCTGGTCGGCGACGCCGTGCTCGAGACCGGGCAGGGCACCACGACCGTGGACGGCGACCAGGTGGTCGTCACGCCGAAGGACGACTTCGTCGGCACGATGGTGGTGCGCTACACGGTGCAGGACGCCACCGGGGACCCGGACCGCCAGGTCGAGGGGCGGATCACGGTCAACGTGGTCGGCGCGCCCGCCGCCCCGGCGACCCCCGTCGTCGAGGAGGTCCGCTCGAAGACGGTCGTGCTGTCGTGGACGCCGCCGGCGAACAACGGCTCCGAGATCACGGGGTACACGGTGACGTCCAGCCAGGGCGACACGTTCGACTGCGCCACGACCACCTGCACCCTCGAGCCGCTGACGAACAACGTCAGCTACACCTTCACCGTGGTGGCGAACAACGACGTCGGGCCGTCCGAGAAGTCGCCGCCCTCCGCCGAGGCCCGGCCCGACGAGAAGCCGGACCCGCCGGCCGCGCCCCAGCTCGAGTTCGGGGACGGTTCGCTCACGGTCACGTGGAAGAACGCGTCGTACTCCGACCGGTCGCCGATCACCTCGGTGAACCTGGAGATCTCGCCCGCCCCGGCGAACGGCCAGACCCAGCGGGTGGGCGTCACCGACCAGCGCATCGTCTGGGAGGGGCTGACGAACGGCACCGCGTACAAGGTGCGCGTGCAGGCCGTGAACTCGGCACCCGACCCTTCCGAGTGGGGCGCATGGTCCACGACGATGGTCCCGGCCGGGCCGCCGGACGCGCCCGCCGCGCCGTCCGCGTCGCGCGTCGAGAGCGCGGTGGGCGGCCAGGTGCACGTGACGTGGAACGCCCCGAAGAACAACGGGGACGCCGTGAAGAAGTACTACGTCGACGTGCTCAAGAACGGCTCCACGGTCGACACCCGCACCACGACGCAGCCCACGCTCGACCTCGAGGGGCTGGACAAGAAGTCGAGCTACTCGTTCGCCGTGACGGCGGAGAACAAGGCGGGCAAGGGCGCCAAGAGCGCCGCGTCGAACGCGGTGACGCCCTACGGCAAGCCGGGCGCGCCCGGCACCCCGCAGGCGAGCGTCGGCACCGGCATGAGCGGCCAGGCGAACGTGTCCTGGGGCGCCGCCGACGACAACGGCAACCCGGTCACCTACACGGTGGCCACCGACAAGGGCGGCAGCAAGACGACCACCGCGACGTCCATGACGTACGGGGGGCTGTCGAACGGCACCGCGTACACGTTCCACGTCCAGGCGTGCAACGCCGCGGGCTGCTCGGACTGGACGGCCTGGTCGAATGCCGTGACGCCGTTCGGACCCGTGCCCGCGCCCACCGCGACGGCCACCGGGCAGAGCAACGCCGTGAAGTTCACGTGGGGCACCAGCACCAACGGGCGGCCGGTCACCGTGAGCGTCACGGGGGCGTTCAGCTCGTCGGCGAAGTCCGGCACCAAGACCGTGACCGCCGACCCGGGCCAGAACAAGAGGATCTGCGTGACCGCCAAGGACGACAAGGGGCAGTCGAACCAGACGTGCGCCGACGCCTCGGCCCTGCAGGCAGACGCCTGGGTGACCCGGGGCCCGAGCGCGCAGGGGCAGCCGGGGTGCAACGACTCGTCGTGCGCCTACTTCGTGGTGAACACGAAGAACTTCAAGCCCGGCACCCACCACGTGAACTGCTACGGCGACGACAGGGACGGCTGGAGCGACATCACCACGTCCGGCGCGGGCTACGACGTGAGCCTGCCGGAGTCGGGGTCCAAGCAGCTCCTGTGCTACTTCGGCTACCCGGGCAAGCAGGTCGCGGTGAAGATCGACGGCAAGGAGTACCGGCGCACCACCTGGTGACAGCCGCCCCGAGCCGTCCACGCGCCCGGGCATGGGGACCTCTCCCCATGCCCGGGGACCGGGAATCCTTGCCTCGAGCGGGTGAATTCTGGCTATCCTGACGGCGCGATCGCACCGCGCCGACGTCGGCCCGGGCGGGGAGTTCGACCCGGGTCGTCGTCCAACAGGGGAGTCATTCAGCGTGTTCACGCGTCTGCGCGGAAACCGTCGTGCTTCGGTCTCGACGGCAGTGGTGCTGGCGGTCTCCGCGGGCATGGTGACGGCGGCGGTCCTGTACGAGGGCCAGGCGACCGCGGACGTCGACCTCGACGACTCCGGGGTCTGGGTGACGAACCAGGCGTCGGGCCTGGTGGGCCGGTTCAACACCGAGGCCAAGGCGCTGGACGGCACGATGCTCGCCGGCAGCTCGGCGTTCGACGTGGACCAGCAGGCGAGCCAGGTGCTCGTGGCCGACCAGGGCACCCATGCGGGGAGCCTCGTGGACGTCGCGCGCCTCAAGTTCGGCTCGACGACGAAGCTGCCCGCCGCGGCCGAGACCTCGATGGGCGGCGGGCGCGTCGCCGTCGTGGACGACGAGACGGGCTCCCTGTGGGTCACGACGGTCGACCGGTTCGCCGGGCTCGACACGCAGAAGGCGGACCCCACGGCGGAGCTCGACGGGGCGGCGAGCGTCGTCGTCTCCCAGGGGGGCACCACGTACGCCGTCGTACCCGCCCGGGACACGCTGTGGACGATGGCGCCGGGCAAGGACCCGGCCACCACGAAGCTCGGGATGCTGTCCGAGGGCGACGACGTCGACCTGACCACGGTGGGCGACGACCTCGTGCTGCTCGACCGGACCACCGGGGAGCTGCGGCTGCCCGGCGGGGACGTCGTCGACGTCCAGGACGCCCAGGACGCGCGGCTGCAGCAGCCGGGCCAGGACACCGGCACGGTGGCGTACGCCACCACGGGCGCGCTGGCGGTGCAGCCCCTCGGGGGCGGCGCGGCCACGTCGCGGCAGGCGTCGGGCACCCCCGCCGCGCCGGTCCAGCTGGGCGGCTGCCTGTACGGCGCGTGGTCGGGCTCCGGGCAGATCGTGCGGGACTGCGAGGGCACGGACCGCGACGTCGACCAGGTGCTCGAGGGCCTCGACCAGAGCACGCTGCTCGAGTACCGCGTGAACCGCAACAACGTGGTGCTGAACGACCTCACGGCCGGCACGCTGTGGATGGCGCTGGACGAGTACGAGAAGGTCGACGACTGGGACATCAAGCTCCCGGAGCAGGCCGAGGGGTCCGACGAGGACGCCGAGGACGCCAAGCCCGAGCTGGTCGACACCACCGTCCTCGACCGGAAGAAGGAGGACCCGCCCGCCGCGAAGGACGACGACTTCGGCGTCCGCCAGGGCCGGGCGACCGTGCTCGACGTGCTGGCGAACGACCTCGACCCGGACGGGGACGTGATGACCGCGTCCCTCGTCGGCGACCAGCCCGACGACGTGCGCGTGGAGCGCGTGATGGGCGGCAAGGCCCTGCAGGCGGTCGTGCCCGAGGACGCGTCGGGCACCACGACGTTCACGTACGAGGTGTCGGACGGCCGCGGCGGGACGGACCAGGCGTCGGTGAAGCTGCGGGTGGTGTCCGAGGACGAGAACTCCGCGCCCGAGCAGACGGGGCCGCCGGTGCTGCGGGTGCAGCAGGGCAAGTCGGCGTCGATGAAGGTGCTGCCGTACTTCCGCGACCCGGACGGTGACGACGTCATCCTCCTCACCGCCGCGCCGACGGTGCAGGGCGACGAGGTGCGGGCGTACCCGGACGGCACGGTGGAGTTCCGCGACGGGGGCACGTCGACCGGCCGCAAGAAGGTCAAGCTCACGGTCGGCGACGGCCGGGGCGAGGTCGTCGAGGGCGTGCTGAACATCGACGTGCTCGGGGACGGCAACCAGCCGCCGGTCGCGGTGGGGGACCACGTGGTGGTCACGGCCGGGCAACCGGTCACGGTGGAGCCGCTGAAGAACGACACGGACCCCAACGGCGACGAGCTGCGGCTGGCGAGCGTCGCCGACGCCGCGCCCGCCGAGATCACCCCGAACTACGACGCGGGCACGTTCACCTTCCTGGCGCAGGAGCCGAAGTCCTACGACGTGCTCTACCAGGTCAGCGACGGCCCGGAGGCCACGACGGGCGTGGTGCGCGTCGACGTGCAGGACCCGGATGCCGCGCAGGGGGCGCCCGTGGTGGTCGCGGACACCGCGCTGCTGCCGTCGGGCGGCTCGACGCTCGTGGACGCGCTGGCCAACGACACCGACCCGGCGGGCGGCGTGCTCGTGGTGCAGTCGGTGGACGTGCCGGACGACGCGGGGGTGAGCGTCGCGGTGCTGGGGCACCAGATGCTGCGCATCACCGAGACCCGCCGCATCTCCGAGGCGATCTCGCTGCGGTACACCGTCTCCAACGGCACGGAGACCTCGACGGGGCAGGTGCGCGTGCTGCCCGTGCCGCCGCCGGACCGGCTGCAGCCGCCGAACGCGGCACCGGACGAGGTCACCGTGCGCGCCGGCGACTACGTGAACGTCGACGTGCTGGCCAACGACTCGCACCCCGACGGCCTGGAGCTCACCCTGGCCGACGACCTCGAGCAGTCGGTGGACCCCGGGCAGGGCGAGCTGTTCGTCTCCGAGGACCGCCTGCGCTTCCGCGCGGGGTCGAAGCCCGGCACGGCGTACGCCATCTACAAGGTCCGCGACCCGAACGGGCAGGAGGACTCCGCCCAGGTCACGATCCACATCCGCGGCGGCAAGGACAACGCCGCGCCGCTGCCCCGCGACGTGGACGCGCGGGCGCTGTCCGGGGGCACGGTCCGCATCCCGGTGCCGCTGGACGGCATCGACCCCGACGGCGACTCCGTGCAGCTCACCGGCCTGGCGACCGGCCCGGCCCAGGGCCGCGCCGAGGTCGTCGACGGGTACATCGACTACGCGGCCGGCGAGGACGCCCGCGGCCTGGACACGTTCCGCTACTCGGTCCAGGACGCGCGGGGCGAGGTGGCGACCGGCGTGATCCGCGTCGGCATCGCGCAGCCCCCGGCCACGAACCAGCCGCCCGTGGCCGAGGACGACGAGGTCACGGTGCGCCCGGACCGCCGTGTCGCGATCCCGGCCCTGAAGAACGACTCCGACCCCGACGGCGACCAGATCGGCCTCGTGCCGGGGGCCGTCGAGGGCGGCGACGACCTCGAGGCCAAGGTGTCGGAGGACCGGATCGTCGTGCAGACGCCGGGCGCGGAGGGCACCACCACCTTCTTCTACTCGATCGAGGACACGTACGCGGCGCGGGCCTCGGCGTCGGTCAGCGTGCAGGTCGCGAAGGACGCGCCGCTGCTCGCGCCGATCGCGCGGGACGACTCCGTGCCGGTGGCCGACATCCTCGGGCGCACGTCCGCGACGGTGCCGGTGCTCGACAACGACGAGGACCCGGACGGCGCGGCCGACGACCTCGCGGTCACGACCGACGCCGCGGGGGTGACCGTGACGCCCGAGGGCGACCTGGACGTCACCCTCACGGAGCAGCGTCAGGTGATCACCTACACCGTCACCGACATGGACGGGCTGACGTCGAAGGCCTTCGCCGTCGTGCCGGGGCTCGCCGCGGCCGAGCCGATCCTCAAGCCGGGCCAGGCCCCGCTGGAGGTGCTCGCGGGCGAGTCGCTGAAGATCGACATCGCCGACCACGTCCTCGTGGTGGAGGGGCGCACCCCCCGCCTGACGACGGAGGACGAGGTCACCGCGCTGGAGGGCGGCGTCGAGGTGACCGGCAAGACCACCCTGACCTACACGCCCCGCGAGGACTACACCGGCCCGGCCGGCGTCACCTTCGAGGTCACCGACGGCACCGGCCCGGACGACCCGGACGGTCACACGGCCGTCCTGACCCTGCCGATCACCGTGCTGCCCCCGGAGAACCTGCCGCCGGAGCCGGGCTCGCCGTCCGGCCAGGTCGCCGCGGGGGAGGAGAGCGTCGTCGACCTCGGCCGGTTCGCCAAGGACCCGGACGGCGACGACCTGCGCTTCCAGCTCGGGAAGCTGCCCGGCGGCCTCGGCGCCACGCTGCAGGGCGGCCGCGCGACGCTCGAGGCCTCGCCCGAGGTGCCGAAGGGCACCACGCTCACCGTGCCGTTCACGGTGACCGACGACGAGCACCCGCCGGTGGACGGCAAGCTCGCCGTCGAGGTCGTGGCGTCCACGCGCCCGCTCGCGCGCGCCGTCGACGACGTCGTCAAGGACGCGCACCAGGGCCAGCCGGTGTCCGTGCCGGTGCTGGCCAACGACTCCAACCCGTTCGAGGACCGCGGGCCGCTCGAGCTCGTCGGTCAGCCGGTCGTCGAGACCGGCCGCGGCGACGCGACGTCCGACGGCGGCAAGGTCGTCGTCACGCCGAAGGAGGACTTCGTCGGGACGCTCGTGGTGCGCTACACGGTGCAGGACGCCACCGAGGACCCCGACCGCCAGGTCGAGGGCCGCGTGACGGTCAACGTCATCGGCGTGCCGGAGCCGCCGTCCAAGCCCGCGGTGGAGGAGGTCCGCTCCCAGACCGTCGTGCTGTCGTGGACGCCGCCGGCGAACAACGGCGCCGAGATCACCGGCTACACCGTGACCTCGAACCAGGGCGACACCTTCGAGTGCGCCACCACCACCTGCACCCTGACGCCGCTGACCAACAACGTCACCTACACGTTCACGGTCGTCGCGAACAACGAGGTCGGTGCCTCGGAGGCCTCGCCGGCGTCCGAGGACGCCCGTCCGGACCAGAAGCCGGACCCGCCGGCCGCGCCCCAGCTGGAGTTCGGGGACGGCTCGCTGACGGTCACGTGGAGCAACGCGTCGTACTCCGACCGGTCGCCGATCACGTCGGTGAACCTCGAGATCTCGCCCGCCCCCGCGAACGGCGAGACCCAGCGGGTGGGCGTCACCGGCGAGCGGATCGTCTGGGACGGGCTCGCCAACGGCACCGCGTACAAGGTGCGGATCCAGGCCGTGAACGACGCGCCGGACCCGTCCGACTGGGGTTCCTGGTCGACGTCGGAGATCCCCGCGGGCAAGCCCGACGCCCCCGCGGCCCCCACGGCCACGCGGGTCAGCTCGGAGATCGCCCCCGACGGCGGGCAGGTCGACGTGTCCTGGACCGCGCCGAACGACAACGGCGACGCCGTGAAGGCATACACCGTCGACGTCCTCAAGGGCGGCTCGAAGGTCGACACCCGCACGGTCACCGGCGCCACGTCGACCACGTTCGAGGGCCTCGACACGAAGGGCTCCTACACGTTCACCGTGACGGCGGAGAACAAGGCGGGCACGGGCGCCACGAGCGCCGCCTCGAGCCCCGTCACGCCGTACGGCAAGCCGACCACCCCGGGCAACCCGAGCGCGAGCGTGGGCACGGGGATGAGCGGGCAGGCCAAGGTGTCGTGGGGCGCGGCGGACGACAACGGCGCCGCGGTCACGTACACGGTCGCCACGGACAAGGGCGGCAGTACCACGACCACCGGGACGTCCACGACGTACTCCGGGCTGTCGAACGGCACCGCCTACAGGTTCCGCGTGCAGGCCTGCAACGCGGGCGGGTGCTCGGCCTGGACGGCGTACTCGGGCGCGGTGACGCCGTTCGGCCCCGTCCCGACGCCGACCGTGTCCGCGTCGGGCGGCGACCAGAAGGTGTCGTTCAGCTGGTCGACCGGCACCAACGGCCGGGACATCTCGGTGAAGGTCAGCGGCGCGCTGTCGAGCACCGCGAAGAGCGGCAGCCAGACGGTGAGCGCGGGGTACTCCGACCCCAAGCAGATCTGCGTCGTCGCGACCGACACCGAGGGGCAGCGCGCGGAGAAGTGCGCGTCGGCCACCTCCGACGCGCGGCCGCAGCCGACGCTGACGCTGCAGCGCGGCTCCACCGCGGACGGCGAGACGCAGTACGGCGACTGCTTCGGCAGCGCCTGCGCGTACCTGCAGATCACGATCCGTGACGCCGCCCCGAACACCACGTTCACCTACGACTGCATCGCGGACGGCTCGAAGTTCAACACGGCCGGGACCAACTGGAAGCGGTCCAACGAGCGGACCAGCACCGACGCCAACGGCAACGCCGGCCCGCGCGACCTGTGGTGCTACTACGGAGGCGGCGGCGACAGTGTGAAGGTCACGACCAGCCTCGGACTGACCAGCAACACGGTCATCTGGTGACGCCGTCCGGTGGGTGACCGCAACGTGACGATTGCCCGAGAACTCCTCGGGCATGGGGAGCTCTCCCCATGCCCGAGGGGCGGAAACGGTATCCCCGGAGCGTGAAGACTGGCTATTCTGTGCGGGCGCTAGGTGCGGTCGACGAGGGGCGTCGGACGGTCGGCGCCCACACATCCGGGGGAACAGTGAGCGTGCTCTCGCGCCTGCGTGCCGACCGCCGTACGTCGATCTCGACCACGGTGGTCCTCGCGCTCTCCGGCGGGGTCGTCGCCGCCGCCGTGCTGTACCAGGGCGAGGCGACCGCCGACGTCGACCTGGACGACTCGGGCGTCTGGGTCACCAACGAGTCCTCCGGCCTGGTGGGCCGGTTCAACACCGAGGCGCGCTCGCTGGACGGCACCATGCTCGCGGGCAGCGCGGCCTTCGACGTGGACCAGCAGGCGAGCCAGGTCCTGGTGAGCGACGTCGGCTCCAGCACCGGCAGCGTGGTGGACCCGGCCCGCCTCAAGTTCGCGTCCAGCACCGCGGTCCCCGCCGGGGCCGAGACGTCGATGGGCGGCGGGCGCGTCGCCGTCGTCGACGACGAGTCCGGCTCCCTGTGGGTCACGAGCCTCGACCGGTTCGCCGCGCTCGACACCGCGGAGGCGAAGCCCACCGCCGCCCTCGACGGGGCGGCGGACGTCGTCGTGTCCGAGACCGGCATCGTCTACGCGGTGGTGCCCGCCCGCGACGTGCTGTGGACGCTGGAGCCGGGTGAGGACCCCCGCACCACCGAGCTCGGCCTGACGTCCGAGGGCGACGACGTCGTCCTCACCACCGTGGGCGACGACCTGGTCGTGCTCGACCGCACCCGCGGGACGCTCCGCCTGCCGGGCGGCGACGTCGTGGACGTGGCCGACGCGCAGGGCGCGCAGCTCCAGCTGCCGGGGGCGGACGCCACCTCCGTCGCCTACGCGACGAGCGGAGCGCTGGTGGTGCAGCCGCTGGGCGGCGGCGCGGCCACCACCCGCAAGGCGTCCGGCACGCCGGCGCAGCCCGTCCAGCTCGGCGGCTGCCTGTACGGGGCCTGGTCCGGCACGGGGCAGATCGTGCGCGACTGCGAGGGCACGGACCGCGACGTCAGCAAGACGCTCGAGGGCATCGACCAGGAGACGCGCCTGACCTACCGCGTCAACCGGGGCAACGTGGTGCTCAACGACCTGTCCGCCGGGACGCTGTGGATGGCGCTCGACGAGTACGAGAAGGTCGACGACTGGGACGTCCAGCTCCCCGAGGAGGGCGACGGCGACGACCCCAACGCGGAGGACGACACCCCCGAGATGGTCGACCAGACCATCGTCGACCGGGAGAAGCAGGACCCGCCCGTCGCGAAGGACGACAAGTTCGGCGTCCGTCCCGGCCGCGCCACCGTGCTCGACGTCCTGGCCAACGACCTCGACCCCGACGGCGACGTCATCACCGCCGCCCTGGCGGGCGACCAGCCCGACGGGATGGCGGTGCAGGAGGTGCTCGGCGGCGCGGCCCTGCAGGCCGTCGTCCCCGAGGACGCGACGGGCTCCGTGACGTTCCCGTACGTGGTCTCGGACGGCCGCGGCGGGCACGACGAGGCGAGCGTCCACCTGCGGGTGGTGCCGTGGGGCGAGAACGACGCGCCCGAGCAGACGGGCGAGCCCGTGCTCACCGTGCCCCAGGGCGGCAAGGGCGAGATCCGGGTGCTGTCGTACTTCCGCGACCCGGACGGGGACGACCTGCTGCTCGGCACGGCGGCCTCCGCGGTCAAGGGCGACGAGGTGAGCACGTCCCCGGACGGCACCGTCGAGTTCCGCGACGACGGCAAGACGACGGGGCGCAAGAAGGTCGCGCTCACGGTCAACGACGGCCGCGGCAAGGGGACCGAGGGCACGCTCTGGGTCGACGTCGTCGGCGCGACGCAGAAGCCCCCCGTCGCGGTGGGGGACCACGTCGTCGTGTCCGCCGGCCAGCCGGTGACGGTCTCGCCCCTGAAGAACGACTCCGACCCGAACGGGGACGAGCTCCGCCTGGCCAGCGTCAGCGAGGCGTCGCCGGCCCGGATCACGCCGAACTACGGCGCGGGCACGTTCACGTTCCTGTCGCAGGAGCCCACGTCCTATGACCTCCTCTACCAGGTGACCGACGGCCCCGGCGCGACCACGGGCGTGGTGCGGGTGGACGTGCTGGACCCGGACGAGGCCACCGGTGACCCGGTGGTCGTGGCGGACACCGCCCTGCTCCCGGCGGGCGGGTCCACGCTCGTGGACGTCCTGGCGAACGACAGCGACCCGGCGGGCGGCGTGCTCGTGGTGCAGTCGGTGGACGTGCCGGACGACGCGGGCGTCACCGTGGCCGTGCTCGGGCACCAGATGCTGCGCGTCACCGAGAGCCGCCGGATCTCCGAGGCGGTCACCCTCACCTACACGGTCTCCAACGGCTCCGGCACGGCGACGGGCCAGGTCCGCGTGCTGCCGATCCCCGCACCGGCCCGGCTGCAGCCACCGAGCGCGGCCGCGGACGAGGCGACGGTGCGCGTGGGCGACTACGTGAACATCGACGTCCTCGACAACGACACCCACCCGGACGGCCTCGAGCTCACCCTCGACGACGAGCTCGTGCAGACGGTGGAACCCGACCAGGGCGAGCTGTTCGTCTCCGAGGGGCGGCTGCGCTTCCGCGCCGGCCCGGAGGCCACCACCGCCTACGCCATCTACACGGTGTCGGACGAGAACGGCCAGGAGGACTCCGCCCAGGTCACGATCCACGTCCGCGACGGCAAGGACAACCGGCCGCCCACCCCGCCGGACGCGCAGGCGCGCGTCGTGTCCGGGGGCACCGTGCGGGTGCAGGTGCCGCTGGACGGCGTCGACCCGGACGGCGACTCCGTGCAGCTCGTGAACCTCGTGAAGCCGCCGGTCAAGGGCATCGCGGAGATCGTCGACGGACGCTATATCGACTTCAAGGCGACGCGCGGCGTCGTCGGCCAGGACTCCCTGACGTATGCGGTCGTGGACGCGCGGGGCGAGAAGGCGGAGGGCACGGTGCGGATCGGCATCGCGCCGCCGCCCAGCACCAACCACCCGCCGCTCGCGGAGGACGACGTGGTGACGGCGCGGCCCGGGCGCAACGTCGCCGTCGCGCCGTTGCGCAACGACTCCGACCCCGACGGCGACCAGTTCGGCCTCGTGCCCGGCGCCCTGGAGGCGAAGGAGCCGCTGGCGCCGGAGGTCGAGGGCGAACGGATCGTCGTGCGCACGCCGGACGACGACGGCTCCTACGGCTTCTACTACGCGATCGAGGACTCGTGGGGCGCCCGCGCGATGGGCGCGGTGACGCTCGAGGTCTCCGAGGACGCGCCGCTGCTGCCGCCGGTCGCGCGCGACGACGTCGTGATGCCGGGCGCGATCAAGCCCGACCAGACGTCCGTGTCCGTGAAGGTCCTCGACAACGACGAGGACCCGGACGGAGCGGCGAGCGACCTGGACGTCTCGGTCGTCGCCGACACGGCCACGGTCGGCGACGACGGCGTGGTCGACGTGCGGCTCACCACCGAGCGTCAGCTCCTCACCTACACCGTGACGGACCAGGACGGGCTGCAGGCCAAGGCGTTCGTCCAGGTGCCGGCGTCGAAGGTGCCGAGCGCGGACGCCGAGGACGCCGAGGGCCCCGCGCCGATGCTCAAGCCGAACTTCTCGCCCCTGAAGGTGAAGTCGGGAGAGGCCCTCACGGTCGATCTCGCGGACGCCGTCGTCGTCGCCGAGGGCGGCAAGGTCGCGATCGCGGACGCCGGCAGCGCGAGCGCGGTGGCCGGCACCGTGGTCGTCAAGGACGAGCAGCGGCTCGTCTACACCTCCGACGAGGACTACGTCGGGCCGGCCGCGGTGGGTGTGCTGGTCACCGACGGCCTGGGCGACGGACCCGAGGACGACGCGCACACCGCGACCGTCCAGGTGCCGATCACCGTGCTGCCGCCGGAGAACCTGCCGCCCGAGCCGGGCGCGCCGTCCGGCAGCGTCGCGGCGGGCGAGGAGAGCACCGTCGACCTGGCGCGCTTCGCGACCGACCCCGACGGCGACCCGTTGACGTTCTCGCTCGGCTCCGCGCCGAAGGGCGTGACCGCCGCGCTGACCGGCTCCGTGGTGACGCTGCAGGCGGCGCCGGAGACGGTCAAGGGCACCAGCCTCACCGTCCCGTTCACGGTGTCCGACGGCGAGAACACCCCCGTGAAGGGCTCGCTCACCGCGACGGTCGTCGCGTCCACGCGCCCGCTGGCGAAGGCGAACCCCGACACCGTCGACGGCGCCCACCAGGGCAAGGCGGTCGGCGTGCCCGTGCTGGCCAACGACATCGACCCGTTCGAGCCGAAGGGTCTCGCGCTCATCGGCAGCGGCGTGGAGACCGGCGACGGCGAGGCCGTGGTGGACGGCGACAAGGTGGTCGTGACGCCCGCCGGCGACTTCGTCGGCACGCTGGTCGCCTACTACCGCGTCGAGGACGCGACCCAGGATCCGGACCGCCTCGTCGAGGGGCGCATCACCCTGACCGTGCTGGGCGTGCCCGAGGCGCCGGCCACGCCGGTCGTCGAGGAGGTCCGCTCGGAGACCGTCGTGCTGTCCTGGACACCGCCGATCAACAACGGCGCGGACATCTCCGGCTACACGGTGACGTCGAACCGCGGCGACGCGTTCGAGTGCGCCACGACCACCTGCACCCTCGACGGGCTGACCAACAACGTGAAGTACACCTTCACGGTGGTGGCCACCAACGAGGTGGGCGACTCCCCGGCGTCGCCGGCCTCGGCCGAGGCCCGGCCGGACGAGAAGCCGGACCCGCCGGCGGCGCCGTCGCTGGCGTTCGGGGACGGGGCGCTCGACGTCACCTGGGTCAACGCGACCTACACGGACCGCTCGCCCATCAAGTGCGTCAACCTGCGGATCTCGCCCGCGCCCGCGAGCGGCGTCACGGAGGTCGCGTGCGTCACCGGGCAGAGCTACACCTGGGACGGCCTGAAGAACGGCACGGCCTACACGGTCGCGGTCCAGGCCGTGAACGAGGCCCCGGACCCGTCCGACTGGGGCGCCCCCTCGGCCGAGGAGATCCCCGCCGGAGTGCCGCTCGACCAGGCCGCGCCGACCGCGTCCCGCGTCTCCGACCCGCTGGGCGGCAAGATCGCCGTCACCTGGCAGCCGCCGAACTCCAACGGAGACGCCGTCCGGACCTACCACGTCACCACGCTCAAGGGTGGCGCGGCGGTGAAGACCGAGCCGGTGACCGGGACCTCGTACAGCGCGACCGGTCTGGACAACGAGGGCACGTACACGTTCACCGTCGTGCCCGAGAACAAGGCGGGCAAGGGCGCGTCGAGCCCGGCGTCCAACGCGGTGGTGCCCTACGGCAAGCCGGAGGCGCCGACGGGAGTCGCGGCGGCGGACAGCAAGGGCACGCCGGTGGTCTCGTGGAACGCCGCGGACGCCAACGGCTCGCCCGTGACGTCCTACACGGTGACGGCGTCGAACGGGCAGACCATGACGACGTCGGGCCGCAGCCTGTCGTTCACCTCCGGCCTGTCGAACGGCACGTCGTACACGTTCACCGTGACGGCGACCAACGCCGGCGGTACGTCGCCGGCCAGCGGCAGGTCGAACGCCGTGACGAAGTACAGCGCGCCGTCCGCGCCCAGCGTGAGCTGGACGAAGACCGCGGGCGACGACGGGTACTTCACCGTGAGCGGCCCGAGCAGCTGGAACGGCAAGACCGGCACGGTGAGCTGGTCGCTGTCGGGGTCGCAGAGCGGCAGCGGCAGCGGCACGGGGCGCGTCGACGTCGCGGGCGGCTGGTCGAAGAGCTACACCGTCTCCGTCCAGGCCTGCAACACCGCCGGGTGCACGTCGGGCTCCAGCGCGAGCGGCACCACCGACCCGCCGCCCCCGCCGCCGCAGGTGTCGGTCAGCAAGGGACCGATCTCGCACGTCACCGGCTGCGACACCGACGCCTGCAACCGCTACCGCGTGAACGCCAACTCGACGTTCCCCACGGGCACGCACACGTTCGAGTGCTGGTCCAACGCCGACGGCCAGGACAGCAACATCGTCGCCCCGGGGCGCTCCTACTCGGCGTACCTCGCGGCGAACGGGTCCGTCGACCTGCCGTGCGTGCTCGGCATCACGAACGGCGCCCAGGCCTGGGTGATGGTGGACGGCAGCTTCAGCATGTCCGTCCGCAGCACCTGGTGGCACTAACCCGCCTCGAGCCCCTCCCTACGGGCACTGACCCCGACATCCGACGCACGACCCTGGAGAGATGAAGCGATGAGCACGATGACCCCCGAGCAGGCGACGTGGTTCGCGCAGACGTTCGACCGCATCGTCGGGAACGTCGCGCAGGCCGTGCTGGGCAAGGACGACCAGATCCGCCTGGCGCTGACGTGCATGCTGGCCGAGGGCCACCTGCTGCTGGAGGACGCGCCCGGCACCGGCAAGACGATGCTGGCGCGCGCGATGGCGGCGAGCGTGCAGGGCACGAACCACCGCATCCAGTTCACGCCGGACCTGCTGCCGTCGGACGTCACGGGCGTGACGATCTACGACCAGAAGACCGGCACCTTCGAGTTCCACGAGGGGCCGATCTTCGCGAACATCGTGCTCGCGGACGAGATCAACCGCGCCTCGCCGAAGACGCAGTCGGCGCTCCTGGAGGTCATGGAGGAGGGCCAGGTCACGGTGGACGGCACCACGCACCGGACCGGGACCCCGTTCATGGTGGTCGCGACGCAGAACCCGATCGAGCAGGCCGGCACGTACCGCCTGCCGGAGGCGCAGCTCGACCGCTTCCTCATGAAGACGTCGATCGGCTACCCGGACCTCGCCTCGACCGTGGAGATCCTCGCGGGCTCGGCGGTCCGCGACCGCAGCGCCGCGCTGCAGCCGGTCATCACCGGCCAGGCCGTGGTGGAGATGGCGTCGCTGGCCGCGGCGACCCACGTCGACCCGGCCGTGCTCGAGTACGTCTCGCGGCTGGCGGAGGAGTCCCGCGCGGCGGCCGACGTGCACGTCGGCGTCTCCGTGCGCGGCGCCCTGGCGCTGGTGCGCTGCATGAAGGTGTGGGCGGCGGCGCACGGGCGCAACTACGTCCTGCCGGACGACGTCAAGGAGCTCGTGCAGCCCGTGTGGGGTCACCGCCTGGTGCTCGACGCCGAGGCGGAGTTCGGCGGCGCCACCGCGGCGGGCACCATCGACCGCCTGCTCAGCGACGTGGCCGCCCCGCAGGAGCGCCGCTCGGCGTGACGGCAGGCCCCGGCCTGACCGTGAGCGCTGAAGCGAGCCTGAGCCCGGTCCGACAGTGAGGAACCAGGGGAGAACCCCATGACCACCACCACCGAACGGGAGACGGACGCGCCTGCTGCGCAGGACGCCTCCTCGACCCCGGAGCAGGACGCCCCGGCCGCCCCGAAGGCGCGCCGCCGCGCCGCGCGCACCGTCGCGGCGGGCGCGCGCGGCGTCGGGGACGGGCTCGCGCGCGCGCTCCGCGCCGTCGGCGACCTCGTCGCGCGCGGCTGGGCGCGCATCACCCCCGTCCTGGGCGTGGTGTCGCCGTTCGGCTGGGCGATCCTCGTGCTCACCGTGGCGGCCTGGTGGGCCGGCGTCGTGCTGCACTGGGAGGAGTGGGCCGTCGTCGCGGTGACCGTGACGGTGGCGCTGCTCGGCGCGATCGTGTTCGTGCTCGGGCGCCTGCGTTACGACGTGACGCTCGACGTCGCGTCGCGCCGCGTGGTCGTGGGGGACCGCGCCGTCGGCCGCCTGCTCGTGCGCAACGGCTCGTCCCGCACGATGCTGCCCGCGGTCATGGAGCTGCAGGTGGGGCAGGGCATCGCCACGTTCCCCGTGCCGCGGCTGCGCCCGGACAGCGAGCACGAGGAGATCTTCGCCGTCCCGACGCACCGCCGCGCCGTGATCCCCCTGGGCCCGGTGCGCTCCGTGCGCGCGGACCCGCTCGGGCTGCTGCGCCGCGAGCTCACGTGGACGGAGCCGGAGGAGCTGTTCGTGCACCCGCGCACGCTGCCGCTGTCGGGCTCGTCCACGGGCCTGCTGCACGACCTGGAGGGCCGGGTCACCCCCGACATCTCCGACTCGGACGTGTCGTTCCACGCGCTGCGCGATTACGTGCCGGGCGACGACCGCCGACACATCCACTGGAAGTCCACGGCCCGCACGGGCCAGCTCATGGTGCGACAGTTCGAGGAGACGCGCCGCTCGCGCCTCGCCGTCATCCTCTCCACGCGCGAGGAGGACTACGCCGACCCCGAGGAGTTCGAGCTCGCCGTGTCGGTGTGCGGCTCCCTGGGCCTGCAGGCCATCCGCGAGGACGGCGGCCTCACCGTGCTGGTGCAGCGGGGCCGGGTGCGGGGCGACCACCGCACGCGGCTGCTGGACGACCTGACCCGGCTCGAGCTCCAGCCCGCCCGCACCAGCCTCGCCGAGGTGGCGCGCGTCGCGTCCGCGACGGTGACCGACGCGTCGGTCGTCGCGGTGGTCGTGGGCAGCCGGGTCACCCCGACCGACCTGCGTGCCGCCGCCGTGCGCCTCCCCGTCGACGCCCGCCTCGTGGCGATGCAGTGCGTGCCGGGGGCAAAGGTGAGCCGGGGCCGGGTGGCCGACATGCAGGTGCTCACGCTCGGCGAGCTGCCGGACCTGCCGAACGCGCTGCGGAGGATGAATGACTGAGGGCTACGCCCCCGCCGAGGACCCGGACGACCGGACCTCGCACGCCGGGCCGACCGGCACGGCCGGGACCACGGGGCACACGGGCGGCACGTCGCGCACGGGCGGCACCTCGCGCACGTCGGTGCGCGCCGGGACCACCCGCGCCAAGGGCCGCCGCGAGGACCGCCGCCGGGCCGTGACCGCCGCGGGCGCGGTGGACGGCGTCGTGCTGCTCGCCCTGCTCGGCGTGGTCGCGGTCGGCTTCGGACCGGCCTGGGGCTCCACGGGATACCTGCTGCCGGCACTCGGCGGGGCCGCGCTCGGCCTGGTCGTCGCCTGGCTCGGCGCGTGGCTGCGCTGGTCCGTGCTGCTCACGAGCGCCGCGACCGTGCTCGCCTACTTCGTGTTCGGCGGCGTGCTCGCGCTGCCCGGCACCGCGATCGCGGGCGTCGTCCCGTCGCTGGACACGCTGCAGGAGCTCGCGGTCGGCGCGGTGCACGGCTGGAAGGCGTTCGTCACGACGGTGCCGCCGATCGCGTCGTTCCCCGACCTCGCGGTGGTCCCGTACCTGCTGCTGTACCTCACGGCGGTGCTGGCGGGCACGATCGCGTGGCGCGCGCGCCGCGCCGCGTGGGCGCTGCTGCCCGTCGTGGTCGCGCTGGCCGGGGTGGGGCTGCTCGGCACGATCCTGCCGGCCTACCCGCTGGTCCAGGGCCTCGTCGTCGCCGTGGTCGGCCTGCTCTGGGCGTCCTGGCGTGCGGCGGAGAGCCGCATGGGCGCCAACCGCCTGCTGTCGGACGCCAGCCGCTCCGCCACCCGCCGGCTGCGCGCGCAGCGTGTGCGCGGCGGCGCGGTGCTGCTCGCGCTCGGCGGCGTGGCTGCCGTCCTCGTGGCGCCGCAGGCGGCGCACGGCGAGCGGGTGGCGCTGCGCGAGATGATCACGCCGCCGCTCGACCTGCACCAGTACACGAGCCCCCTGGTCGGCTTCCGGCACTACACGAAGGACCTCGCCGAGACCGAGCTGTTCAGCGTCACCGGCATGCCGGAGGGCGGCCGCGTGCGGCTCGCGACCCTCGACACGTACGCCGGCACGGTCTACGACGCGTCCAGCGGCCGCGCCACGGGCGTGTTCAACCGCGCGGGCGAGGTCGTGGACACGGTCGCGCCGGGGACGCGGACGCCGGTCGACGTGACCGTGCTCGGCTACTCCGGCGTCTGGGTGCCCGACGTCGGCCAGCTCGCCGGCATCCGGTACACCGGCGACCGGGCCGCGGAGCTCGCGGCCGGCACCTACTACAACGCGACGTCGGGCACGGCCCTCACCACGGCGGGCCTGCGCCCGGGCGACGGCTACCAGCTCGACTCCGTCGTCGCCGCGCCGCCGGACGAGAAGACGCTCGCGTCCACCCCGATCGAGAAGGTCGCGCTCCCGAAGCCGCAGGACGTCGCGGACGCGGTCCCGGCGAAGTCGGCGCAGTTCGCCGCCGACGCGACGGAGCCGTTCGAGCGGCTCACCAACATCCGCGACACCCTCAAGGCCACAGGCGTGTACTCCAGCGGGCTGGAGAACCAGCCGCCGTCGCGCCCCGGCCACTCGGCCGCACGCATCGACACCCTCCTCGCCCAGGACGAGATGGTGGGCGACGACGAGCAGTTCGCTGTCGCGTTCGCCCTCATGGCGCAGCAGGCCGGCGTGCCGGCGCGCGTCGTCATGGGCTTCTACCCGGAGAAGGACACGCTCAAGTCGGGCGAGCCTTACGTCGTGACAGGCGAGGACGTGCACGCCTGGGTCGAGGTGCCGTTCGAGGGCTATGGCTGGGTGCCGTTCGACGTCATCCCGGACGAGGACAACAAGGTGGAGCCGCTGCCGCGCTCCAAGCAGGTGCCGAAGCCGCCGGTCCTCGAGACGCCCGAGTCGCCGGAGGAGCCGCCGCAGGCGGAGGCCGGCGACGTCGAGGAGGACGACCAGGACGACGACCAGTCGGCGATCGACTGGCGCCAGGTCATGATGATCGCGGTCACCGTCGGCGTGCCACTCGCGATCCTCGCGCTCCCGCTGCTGCTGATCCTCGGCTTCAAGCGCCGCCGGCGCCGGGGCCGCCGCACGGCCCCCGTGATCGCGGACCGGGTCAGCGGCGGCTGGCGCGAGGTGGTCGACGTCGCGACCGACCTCGGCGCGGGCGTGCCCCGCGCGGCGACCCGCCGCGAGGGCGCCCGCCTGCTGGCGGAGAAGATGCCGGAGTCGAGCTCCGGTACGGTGCTGCTCGCGCACCGCGCGGACGCCTCGGTCTTCGGGGTGGGCGCGCCCACCGACGAGGAGGTCGCGCAGTACTGGGCCGACGTGGACCAGACCGTCGGCGAGATGCGCGCCGGGGTGCCGTGGGGCCGCCGGGTCGCGGCGCGGCTGTCGCTGCGCTCGGTGCGCGGCGCGGACGCCCCGCCGTTGCCCGCGGTGCTGCGCGGCTGGGTCGCCGCGGTGCCCGCGGCGCTCGCACGGGCCGGTCGGGCCGTCGTCCGCCCGGTGCATGACAGGATGGCGCGCGCGCGTCGCCGCAAGGAGCGCGCCCGGCAGCAGGAGGATCGATGACGACGACGTGCACCGCGTGCGGTGCCACGGAGCAGAGCGGTGCGTTCTGCTCCGTGTGCGGGACGCCCACCGTGGCGACGGCCTACCGCACCCCCGGCCCGCCGACGGGCAGCCTGGAGGTGACCACGGAGCCGGAGATGCGGGGGCTCACCCGCCGCGCCGCCCCGGCGGACGTGGTCCGCGCGGCGTCCGGCCCGGCGCAGCAGCCGGGGGAGCCGCCCCTGGCCGGCGTGGGCCGGCGCGCCGGGGCGTACGTGCTCGACCTGCTCGCGATCTCGCTCGTCGCCGGCGTCGCCGGGGCGATCACCGCGCTGGCCGTGCGCCTGCTCGCGCGGATGTCGGACCTGGCGGCCGCCACCACCGAGATGGGCCAGGACGCCGCCGCGACGGCGCTGGTGTCCGCGCTCACCACGGTGTACCTCGTCGTCGGCCTGGTCAGCCTGCTGTGCTGGGTGGGCCTGGCGCTGTGGGAGGGCCGCACGGGCCGCACGGTCGGCAACTCCCTGCTGGGCATCCGCACCGTCGCCGTCGACGGCGGCCCGGTCGGCGCCGGACGGGACCTGCTGCGCTGGCTCGTGCTCGCGGCGTGCGGCATCCTCCCGGTCGTGGGCACGGTGCTCGTGCTCGTGTCCCCGACGTTCGACTCGTCCGGGCGCCGGCAGGGCTGGCAGGACAAGGCCGCCCGGAGCCTGGTGCGAGACGTGCGCGGTGTCGCGCCGCGCAGCTTCGCGCCCGCCTCCCCGGCCGCGCCCGGGGCCGCCCCGGCGCCCGCGGGCCAGGCCTCCGCGGGACAGGCGTCCGCGGACCCGTGGGCGTTCCCGGCCGCGCAGCGCACCGCCGGCGGACTCATCACGGCCGTGCCGAACTCCGCCGACGGCGCCCCGGCGCCGGACGACGCCGCCGGCGTCGAGGCGCACACGATCCACCGCGGGCAGTCGCCCGCCGAGACCCCGGCGCCTCGGGCGCCCTCCCCGCAGGCGTCCGCACCCCGGGCCCCGCAGGCGCACGAGTCGCTGCCCGCGACGATGCAGGCGCCCGTCCTGCCGGTCGCGCCCGTCGCGCCGGAGTTCGCGCCGGCGGAGGACCTGGACGACCTGGAGGCCACCCGGTTCAGCGTCTCGTCGCGCCGCAGCGCGGGCGACGGGAGCGTGCCGCCGCGGATCGTCGTCGAGATCGACGCCGACCGCCGGGTGCACGTCGCGACCCGCACGCTGGTGGGTCGCCATCCCCAGCAGGACGGCGGCGCGCCGGCCACGCTGCTGAAGCTCGACGACCCGACCCGCTCGGTGTCCAAGACGCACCTCGAGCTCCTGCCGGCCGGGGACGGCCTGCGGGTCACGGACCTGGGCAGCACGAACGGCAGCGCCGTCATCGCGCCAGGCGGGGCCGTGCAGGAGCTCGCCGCCGGGCGCCCGGTGACCGTGACGGCCGGGTGGGTCGTGCAGGCCGGCGCCCGCCGCCTCACCGTGGTCGGGCAGGACGCCGGCGCATGACCGCATCGGTGAGCCTCGGCCTGCTCTGGGGCGCGGCGACGCACCAGGGCGCGCGCCGGAGCCTCAACGAGGACTCGTTCCTGGCGGGCGGGTCCGTCTTCTTCGTCGCCGACGGCATGGGCGGGCACGACGCGGGCGAGGTCGCCAGCGCGGCCGCGGTCGAGGCGCTGGCCCCGCTCGGGGAGTCGGTGGTGGTGGGCGTGGACGACGTGCGCTACCGCGTCCGGGTCGCGCACGACGCGGTGCAGGCGATCGAGACCGCCCCGGGCCGGGGCGCCGGCACCACGCTCACGGGCGTGGTGCTCACCGACCAGGGCGGCGAGCCGTACTGGCTGGTGGTCAACATGGGCGACTCCCGCACCTACCGCACGGCGGACGGCGTGCTCGAGCAGGTGAGCGTGGACCACTCCGAGGTGCAGGAGCTCGTCGACGCGGGCCGCATCACCGCGGAGCAGGCCCTCACGCACCCGCGCCGCCACGTCGTGACGCGCGCGCTCGGCGCCCCCGACGACCCCGAGCCCGACTTCTGGTTCCTGCCCGTGCACCCGGGCGACCGGATGCTGGTGTGCTCGGACGGGCTGACGGCCGAGCTGACGGACCGGCGGGTGGCCGAGGTGCTGCTCGTCGAGGCCGACCCGCAGGTGGCCGCCGAGCGTCTGGTACGCGAGGCCCTCGAGGCGGGCGGCCGGGATAACATCACGGTCATCGTGGTGGACGCCACAGGGCTGACGGATGCCCTGGAGAGCACGGCGCCCCGGGACGGGCGCGCTGACCATGATGACGACGAGGACACGGTGCCCCGGCGGTCGCCGTGGAAGGGGGCCCTGACGTGACCGTGCGCTACGTGATCGGCCCGGCGTACGCCGTGGTGCGCGGAGGCGCCGTGGTCGTGCTGCCGGAGAAGGTGACGCCCGAGCTGGTGGACGAGCTGTGGACGGCGCTCGGTGCCGGCGGGGGCGTGGTGCCGGTGCTGGAGGTGCTCACCGGCTCCTTCGGCGCCAGCCTGGCGTCGTTGCCGCCGTTCGCGATGGCGGTCGCCGACGGGAGGCGCGTGCAGGTCGCGAGCCGAGGCGCCACGTCGGTGACCGTCGCGCGCGCCGACGGCCGCGACCACGTGTCCGGCGAGGGCGTGACCACCTGGGCCGAGCGCACCTTCCACGACGTGGTCGACTTCGCGGTGCAGGTGGGCGTGAGCGAGCCCGATGACCTGGTCGACGGGCGCGCCCTCCCGCTCGACGCGGGCGTGGTGCTGGTGCGCTCGGTCGGCACGCGGCTCACCGAGGACGCGCTGCCCGCGGCGCCGGTCCGGCGGCGGGAGCCCGTCCGCGAGCCCTGGGAGGACTCGGAGCCGGTCGTCGCCCCGGCGGCCCGGCGCGTGCGCCCGGACACGAGGCCCGACCCGGCGCCGGCCGCCGCGGACCTGGTCGCCGCGGAGGCGACCATCGCCCCCGAGGCCACGATGGTGCCGAGCCTGACCGTGACGTCCGACGACGTGCCCCGGCCCGCGCCTGCGCCCCAGGCCCCGGCCGCCGCCGACCCGGTGGACGCCGGCCCGTCCGACGCCCCCGACGACGACAGCAGCGCGTCCGACGACGCGCCCGCCGCCGCGGGCCCTGCGGGCGCGGCCGACGAGCTTCCGCCCGAGGAGACCAGCGGGTACGACCACCTCTGGGGCTCCACGGTGCACCGCGCCGTCGAGGCCGCGGCGATCCGCCCGCAGGGCGAGGACGACGACGAGGACGGCGCGGAGGACGCGGGGTCCCACGGTGCCGGGACCGAGGCCGGCCGCGCCCCGTCCGCGCCGGACGCCCCCGCGGGCGCGGCGCCCGCACGGAAGCCGGACGCTGCCGAGGCCGACCGCGCGGCCCTGGAGCCAGTGGACCCTGAGCCCGTCGACCCGGAGCCCTCCGACCCGGAACCCGTGGGCCAGGAGACGGTCGCGCCCCCAGTCGACGCCGCGCCCGCCGTCGTCGCGCCGACGGGCGCCGACGAGATCGACGGCAGCACGGTGCTCTCGTCGGCGATCGCCGACCTCCGCGCCGCGGCGGGGACGTCGTCCCCGGACGCCCGGCCCGCGCCGGGCGCGGTGGCGGTCGATCTCGGCCCGAACGGCGCCGGCGTGCCGCCCGGCCCGTCGTTCGCCTCGGCACCGCAGCCCGGCCGGCCCCTGATCCTCGCGCGGTCGTGCACGTCGGGACACCCGAACCCGCCCCAGCGGGACGACTGCGCCACGTGCGGGCAGTCGCTCGTGGGGGAGGCCCGGCAGGTGCCCCGGCCGGCGCTCGGCGTCGTGGCCGTCTCGGGCGGCCCGCGCGTGACGCTGGACCGACCGGTCGTCGTGGGCCGCCGCCCGCGCTCGCCGCGCGCCACGGGGGACGACGTGCCCCGGCTCGTGACGGTCCCGAGCCCGCAGCAGGACATCTCCCGGTCCCACGTGGAGGTGCGCCTGGAGGGCTGGCACGTCCTCGTGAGCGACATGAGCACGACCAACGGCACCACGCTGCTGCGGTCGGGCCAGCCCCCGCTGCGGCTGCACCCCGGCGAGCCCGTGCTGGTCGTCTCGCGGGACGTCATCGACCTGGGCGACGGCGTGACGCTGACCTTCGAAGGGATCCTCTGAGTGAGCCGCAAGCGCCCGCCGTCGCCACCGCCCGAGATCGAGGGGTTCGAGTACGTCTCCATCATCGGCTCGGGCGGCTTCTCCGACGTCTTCCTCTACCAGCAGCGCCGGCCGCGCCGCCGGGTCGCGGTCAAGGTGCTGCTCCACGAGTGGACGAACGAGGGGCAGCGGGAGGCCTTCGAGGCCGAGGCGGACCTCATGGCCACGCTGTCCACCCACCCGTCGATCGTCACGATGTACGAGGCGGACGTCGCCTCCGACGGGCGCCCGTACCTGGCCATGGAGTTCTGCTCCCGGCCCAACCTGGGCGCCCGGTACCGCAGCGAGCGGCTCAGCGTGCCGGACGTGCTGCGGATCGCCGTGCAGGTCGCGGGCGCGGTCGAGACCTCGCACCGGGCCGGGATCCTGCACCGGGACATCAAGCCGGCCAACATCCTGGTGACCGAGTACGGGCACCCGGCCCTCACGGACTTCGGCATCTCGTCGACCCTCGACGACGCGGGCCTGGCCGAGGGCATGTCGATCCCGTGGTCGCCGCCGGAGTCGTTCGCGGAGCCGCCGCGCACCAGCGTGTCGACCGACGTGTGGGGACTCGCCGCGACCACGTACTCGCTGCTCGCGTCGCGCACCCCGTTCGAGGTGCCGGGCGGGTCCAACTCGAGCGCCGACCTGGTGTCCCGGATCGAGTCGGCGCCACTGCAGCCCACGGGCCGCCACGACGTGCCCGCCTCGCTCGAGCGGGTGCTCGGCACGGCGATGGCGAAGAACCCGGAGGCGCGCTACCCCACTGCGCTCGCCTTCGCGCGGGCGCTGCAGTCCGTGCAGACCGACCTGTCGTTCGCCGTCACCCCGATCGACCTCCTCGACGACCGCGGGCAGGTGCGGGACGACGACGGCGGGGCGCCGGAGCCGGCCGACGAGGACGAGGTCGGCACGCGCCTGCGCGAGGTCGTCTCCGTGGACCCGCGCGGTCCGGCGGCGGCCTCGGGCGGACTCGTCACCTCGGCGCCTGCGGCCGCGTCGCGGCCCTCCTGGACCGCCTCGGCGCCCACGACCACGGGCGCCGCCGCGGGGGTGCTGGCGGACGACCTCGGGGACACGGTCCACCGGTCGATGGCGCCCTCCGCCCCGGCGACGCAGACCGGGACGGCGGCGCCCCCGGCGCCGACCGAGGCGCCCGCGCCGGGCCGGAGCAGGATGACGACCGGCCTCGTCGTGGGGCTCGTCGCCGTGGTCGCCGCCCTCGTGGTGACGCTCGCGGTGGTGCTGTGGCCCGACGGCACGCAGTCCCCGGGGGGCGAGCCGACGGCGGTCGCGACCGGGGTCGGCGACGACCCGGCCCCGCCCGCGGACAACCTGGGCGGGCTGGTGCCGGCGGTGACCGAGCTGCAGGGCAAGGTCTCGGGCGACAAGGTCGTGTTCACCTGGACCAACCCGGACCCGGTCGACGGCGACACCTACGGCTGGCGGGAGCCGAAGGCGCTGGAGGAGGCGCACTACCAGCAGGTCAAGGAGCCCACCGTGACCGTGGACAAGGCGGAGTCCGGCGAGACGTGCGTCGAGGTCGTCATCGTGCGGCAGGGCGCCTTCTCGATCGAGCCGCAGGGGGTGTGCGTGGGATGAGCGACCTGGCGGTGGAGTTCGCGGGGGAGTGGTTCCGCCCCGACCCGGAGGCGGTCTTCGAGATCGGCCGCGAGGGCGACCTGGCGCTCGACGACAACCCCTACCTGCACCGGCGCTTCCTCCAGCTCACGCACGCCTCGGGGCTGTGGTGGCTGGTGAACGTCGGCGCGCGGATGTCCGCCACGGTGAGCGACGCCGCGGGCGGGGTGCAGTCGTGGCTCTCGCCCGGCACCTCGCTGCCGATCGTCTTCCCGTCGACGTCGATCGTCTTCACCGCCGGTCCCACCACGTACGAGCTGCTGGCCCGGCTCAGCCCGTCGCCCTACGCGGAGATCCGCTCCGAGGAGCCGGAGGGCGGGGCCACCACCATCGGGATGATCCCGTTCACCGTGAGCCAGCGGCAGCTCGTCGTCGCGCTGTGCGAGGCGATGCTGCGCCGCGACGGCACCGGCCTGTCCGAGATCCCGTCGTCGGCGGAGGCCGCGGCGCGCCTCGGGTGGACGACGACGCGCTTCAACCGCAAGCTCGACAACGTGTGCGAGAAGCTCGACCGCGTGGGCGTCAAGGGCCTGCGCGGCGGGTCCGGCGGGCTCGCGACCAACCGGCGCGCGCGCCTGGTCGAGTACGCGGTGGCGTCCCGGCTGGTGACGGCGGAGGACCTGCCGCTGCTCGACCTGCCGCCGGACGCCGACCCGAAGGACGCCGACCCGAAGGACGCCGAATGAGCCGCCGCGAGCGCCCCGAGCCGTGGCAGCTCGTCGTCGTGACGGCGATCGGGGGCGCGGCGATCGCGTTCGTGATCGTGGTGGTCACGGGGGTGCTCGCCGACGGGGCGGGCACGGGCCTGCCGCTCGACTTCTACCGCGCGATCGGGCGCGAGCTGACCGACCCCGCGACCTGGCGCGTCGTGGGGCTGAGCGCGGTCGTGGTCGCGGCCGTCACGGCCGTGGTCCTGGCGTTCACGCGCCGCGGCCGGGGCAGCTGACCGCCCGACGCGCCCTCCGGCGGGCCGCCCCGCCGGCAGATCCTGACCGAACGAACCGAGGAGAGCGATGCGCGTCAAGGTGACGCTCCGGCGCCCCGACACCACGCAGGACGACGTCGTCATCACCGCGGACGCGGGGGCGACCATCGGCGAGGTGGCGGCCACCCTGGCCCGCGTGGACCCGGGCGGGACGGGCGCCGTCGGCGCCGGCCGGCGGACGATCGAGGCGCGGCTGCCCGGCCAGGACCGGCCCACCCGCCTGCCGGCCGACGCCGCGCTCGGCGAGGCGTGGATCGGCTCGGGCGCGGAGGTGGCTCTCGTCGAGCTCGACCGGCCGGGCTTCGACTACCAGCCCTCCCGCGACGTGCGCGCCACCCTCCGGTTCGCGGACGGCAGCGTGATCGACCTGCCCGAGGGCAGCTGGACGCTCGGGCGCGCGCCGGGCTGCGACGTCGTGCTGAGCGACCCGCTCGTGTCCAAGCAGCACCTGCGCCTCGACGTCTCGGACGTCGTCGACGTCGTCGACCTGGGCTCCGCCAACGGCCTGCTGGTGGACGCCGACCACGTGCAGCGCCTGCGCGTGGAGGGCAGCCAGCGCGTCACCGTCGGCGACACGGTGATGACGATCGAGCGCCGCAAGCCGCAGACCCTCACGGGCGTCGCGCCCAAGGCCGGTCCGGTGCCGTTCACGCGCTCGCCGCGCGTCGAGGCCCGGTACAAGGGCGAGGAGTTCGACGCGCCCGAGGTGCCCGCCGAGACCGAGCCGCAGCCCTTCCCGCTGCTGGCGATGCTGGCACCGGTGCTCATGGGCGGGTTCATGCTCGCGATGGGCCGCGGGCCGATGGCGCTCGTGTTCATCGCGCTGTCGCCCATCATGCTGGTGGGCAACTACCTCACCCGGAACAAGCAGACCAAGAAGCGCAAGGACCGCGACGTCGCCCGGTTCGAGGAGCGTCTCGACGCGCTGCGTGACGCGCTCGGCGGCGAGGAGGAGACGGAGCGGTCCGTGCGCCTGCGCGAGGCGCCGGCGACGCCGCACGTGTTCGCGGAGGCCATGCGGCACGGGCCGATGCTGTGGACACGCCGCCCGGAGCACTGGAGCTTCCTCAACGTGCGGTTCGGCATCGGCACGATGCCGTCGCGCAACAGCGTGAAGGACACGGCGCGGGGCGCGATGATCAAGGAGTACCAGGAGCGCCTGGACGCCGTGGTCGAGCGGCACGAGAACGTGTCGGGCGTGCCCGTCGTGGAGAACCTGTACGACGCCGGGGCGCTCGGCTTCGCCGGCCCGCCGGGGAAGGTGGCCGGCAGCCTCAACGCGACGCTGCTGCAGCTCACCGGCCTGCACTCGCCGTCGGAGCTGGTCGTCACCGGCATGGTCAGCCCGGTGTGGACCAAGCACCTGCAGTGGCTCACCTGGATCCCGCACACGTCGTCCCCGCAGAGCCCGATCGAGGGGCACCACCTCGCCGACTCGGCGAGCGGCGCCGCGCGCCTCGTCGCCGAGCTGGAGGAGCTCGTCACCACGCGCCTGCGCGCCGCGCGCGGCGGCGCCCAGCGGCGCGGCGCCGTCGACGAGGACGACGCCGCCCTCGAGCGCGGCGGCGACGTCGGCGGCAAGAAGGCCGAGGCCGGGACGAAGTCGCCGGTGCCCGCCGTGGTGGTCGTCATCTCCGACGACATCGACGTGGATCGGGCGCGCCTGGTGCAGCTCGCCGAGCAGGGCCCCGACGCGGGCGTGTACCCGCTGTGGATCTCCGCCGACACGGCGTACCTCCCGGCGGCGTGCCGCACGTTCGTCGACCTCGGCGAGCACGGGCCGCGCGTCGGCATGGTGCGGCTGGGCCGCTGGGTCGACGACGTCGAGCTCGAGGAGATCGACGCGACGACGGCCCTCGACTACGGGCGCCGGCTGGCCCCCGTCTTCGACGCCGGCGCGATCGTCGCCGACTCGTCCGACCTGCCGCGCTCGGTGACGATGCCTGCGCTGCTCGGGCACGAGCTGTTCGAGGACGCGCACGCCGTGCTGGAGCGCTGGCGCCAGAACCTGTCCGTCTACGACCGGACGCAGGCCGTGCCGCGCAAGCGTGCCGGGTCGCTGCGCGCCATCGTCGGCTCGGCCGGCCTGGACGCCCAGCACCTCGACCTGCGCTCCCAGGGCCCGCACGCCCTGGTCGGCGGCACGACGGGTGCCGGCAAGTCGGAGTTCCTGCAGGCGTGGGTGCTCGCGATGGCGGCCGAGTACAGCCCCGACCGGGTGACGTTCCTGTTCGTGGACTACAAGGGCGGGTCGGCGTTCGCGGACTGCGTCCAGCTGCCGCACTGCGTCGGCCTCGTGACCGACCTCAGCCAGCACCTGGTGCTGCGGGCGCTCACGTCGCTGCGCGCCGAGCTGCACCACCGCGAGCACCTGTTCAACCGCAAGAAGGTCAAGGACCTGCTCGAGCTGGAGAAGCGCGGCGATCCCGAGACCCCGCCGGCGCTCGTCATCGTCATCGACGAGTTCGCGGCGCTCGTGGGCGACGTGCCGGAGTTCGTCGACGGCGTCGTGGACGTCGCCCAGCGCGGCCGCTCGCTCGGCATCCACCTCATCTTGGCCACCCAGCGCCCGGCGGGCGTCATCAAGGACAACCTGCGCGCCAACACCAACCTGCGCGTGGCGCTGCGCATGGCGGACGAGTCCGACTCCAGCGACGTCGTCGACATCAAGGACGCCGCGCACATCGACCCGGCCATCCCCGGGCGTGGCGTGGTGAAGACCGGGCCGGGCCGCCTGCAGGCCTTCCAGTCCGGGTACGCGGGCGCGTGGAGCACCCGGGACCCCGAGCGGGCGGCGATCGAGGTGGCAGGTCTGCACTTCGGCCGCGAGGAGAAGTGGGAGGAGCCGGTCGACCCGGCCGCCGCCGTCGACGACGACATGGACCTCGGCCCCAACGACCAGCAGCGGCTGGTCGCGCGGGTCGGCGAGGCGTTCGAGGCCGGGCGCCTCACCCCGCCGCGCCGCCCGTGGCTCGACTCGATGGCGGACGCGTACGACCTCACGCGCCTGCACCAGCGCACCGACACCGAGCTGCTGCTCGGCGTCGCCGACATCCCGGAGCAGCAGGCGCAGCGGCCCGTGTACTTCGTGCCCGACGTCGACGGCCACCTCGGGGTCTACGGCACGGGCGGCGCCGGCAAGAGCACCGCCCTGCGCACGCTCGCGGCGGCCGCCGGCATCACGCCGCGCGGCGGTCCCGTGCACGTGTACGGCCTCGACTTCGCGGCCGGCGCGCTGCGGATGCTGTCCGCGCTGCCGCACGTCGGGACGATCGCCCGCGGGGACGACGTCGAGCGCGTCGTGGGGCTCATGCGGATGCTGCGCGACGAGCTGCAGCGCCGCGGCGAGGCCTTCGCCGCGGTGTCGGCGTCGAGCGTCACCGAGTACCGCCAGCTCGCCGGGCGCCCGGACGTGCCGCGCATCCTGCTGCTGGTCGACGGGTTCCCCGGCTTCCGGGACGACTTCGAGGTCGGGGCGGGCCGCGCGGAGTGGTTCGACGTCTTCCGCGACATCCTCAACGACGGGCGCGCGCTCGGCATGCACGTCGTGTTCACCGCCGACCGTTCCGGCGCCGTGCCGACGTACGTGCGCTCGATGGTGCAGCGCAACCTGCTGCTGCGGATGACCGACGACGGGTACCTGGCGTTCAACGCCCCGCGCGACGTCATCACGTCGGACTCGCCCAACGGCCGCGCGCTGCTGGACGGGCTCGAGGTGCAGGTCGCCGTCATCGGCGGCACGACGTCGGTGTCCGCGCAGGCGGCGGCGACGGAGAAGCTCGGCCAGTCGATGCTGCAGGCCGGGGTGCGCCCGGCGCCCGAGGTGCGGGTGCTGCCCACCGAGTACGGCGCGGGCGAGCTGCCCGACCGGGTGGACGGGCAGCCGGTGCTCGGCCTGGACGGCATCACCCTGGGGCCGGTGCCGTTCGAGCCGACGGGCACGATGGTCGTCGCTGGCCCGCCCGGGTCGGGGCGCAGCAACGCGCTCGTCGCGATCGCGCGGTCGGTGCTGCGGACCAACCCGGACGCACGGATGTACCTGTTCGCGCAGGGGCGCTCGGCGATCGCCGACAAGCTGCCGTGGACCGAGGTGGCGACCGGGGTGGAGAAGGTCAAGGCCCTCGCCACCGACCTGCTCGCCGCCGTCCAGGACGAGGACGTCGAGCCGGGCATCGTGGTCCTCGTGGAGGGCATCAACGAGTACCTGCAGTCGCCGGCGGACAAGCCGATCCAGGACCTCACCAAGGCGATCCGCGGCAGCGACCACCTGCTCGTCGCCGAGGCGGAGACGGCGGGCTGGGCCGCGACCTGGCCGTTGCTCGGCGAGGTGAAGAACGGCCGCCGCGGCCTCATCCTGCAGCCGGAGAACCTCGACGGCGACACGATCCTCAAGACGTCGCTGCCGCGCGCCGCCAAGGGCGAGTTCCCGGTCGGCCGGGGCGCGTGGATCGCGCGCGGCAAGCACACGCGGGTGCAGCTGCCGCTGGTGCTGGACGACTGAGCCGACGGGCGGGTCGATGGGGAGGACTCCCCATCGACCTGCACCGTCGCCCTCGGCTACGGTGCTGCCCGGCGGCGAGACGACGAGCTGCACAGGACGAGGGGGAGCTGTGGCCGGGTACGACCTGTCGATCGACATGGATCAGCTGAGGACGCTCAAGGACGACCTCAAGGCGATCTCCAGCGAGCTGGAGGACGCCGACTCGAACGCGGAGGCCGCGGCCAAGGCGACGGGTCACGACGACCTGCGCGACCGCGTCAACGACTTCGCCGACAAGTGGGAGATCAAGCGCGGCGAGATGCTCGAGAACGTCAAGAAGCTGTCCGACATCATCGCGCAGATCGCCGACACGTTCTCGGAGATCGACAGCGAGCTGGCCAAGTCGCTCGAAGACGCGGCGAAGAAGTAGGGGGACACAGGATCATGGCTGACACCCAGTGGCAGGAGCTGGACGGCGAGGCGGACGTCGTCCAGTCCAAGGGCCGCAAGTACACCGAGCTCGCCGAGGCGATCGGACGGTCGGTCAGCACCCTCCAGCAGATCGTCGACGACACGAACACCACGGCGAAGTCGATGGAGGCCACGCGCAAGCTCGCGGGCGACGTGCGCGAGGACATCGAGAAGGCCAAGGAGCGCTACTCGTACACCGGTGACGCGCTGACGACCTACGGCATCGCGCTGCGCAGTGCGCAGCACGAGGCGGACCCGGCGGCCGAGAAGCTCCGGCTCCTGCGCGACCAGCTGGTCGACGCCCAGGCGACGGCGCGGGGCGCGAACGACGGCGTCGACGACCTGCCCGACGACGCCACCGACGCCGAGCAGAGCGAGGCGAAGAGCGCCGCGAGGTCGGCGAACGACGCGGTCGGCGGCCTGGAGGACGACATCGCCGTCCAGGAGGGCTACTGGAACGACGGGCACGACGCCAAGAACCGGGCGGCGACCACGGCGATGGGCAAGATCGAGGAGGTCGTGAGCGGGGACAAGGTCAACGGCCTCAAGGACAGCACCTGGGACAAGGTCAAGAACGTCGTCAAGGGCCTCTACAAGGTCTTCAAGATCATCTGCGACATCGCGGGCATCCTGGCGATCTTCCTGTCCTGGGTGCCGATCCTGGGCCAGATCCTCCTGGTGCTCGCCGCGATCGGCTCGATCATCTCCATCATCGAGAACATCGTGAAGTTCGCCCGGGGCGAGATCGGGTTCGGGGCGATGCTGCTCGGCGTGGGCCTCGGGGTCATGGGGCTCTTCGGCGGCAAGGCGATCGGCTCGTTCGCCAAGTACGCCAAGGCGCGCTCGGTGGTGCAGACCTCCGCCCGGATGAGCAACCAGGCCGCGAAGGCGAAGTTCGGGGCCGCGCTGCTGAAGAGCTCGCGCAAGACCATGGCGATGACCAAGGGCCAGCGGGTGACCGAGGTCCTGAAGTCCCCGTTCGTGCGCTCGGCGGGCGACAAGGCCGTGGCCGGGATGGCCAAGAACGGGCTCTACAAGAACGCGTTCAAGTCGTGGCAGAAGTCCAACTTCCCGCTGCCCTACAAGGACGGCGCGGCGCGCTTCGCCATGGGCAACGACGACGTGATCGACATGGTCTCCCACTTCAACATGACCGGCCTCAGGATCGACGGGCTGACCAGCACGACGCAGGCCGTCGCCACGGTCGGCGCCGTCTTCCACCAGACGGCGAGCCTGGCGAACAACTCGGCCCGCCTCGGCATGGCCATCGGCGGCGGCGACGGCTGGGGCACGTACGGCGAGGGCAACTCGCTGGCGTCGAGCGGCGCGGGAGGCAGCTGGGGCAAGATCTCCGGCGCGGCCGGCAACGTCAACGGCGCCGTGCAGGGATTCGGCGACGTCTTCGGCAACAACGGCTACGTGGCGGGCTCCTGGTGACCCGCCGCATCGCCGGGTTCGAGCTGCGGCTGCCGGAGTCCTGGTACGCCGTGCCGACCGAGACGCCGGACCTGGTCGAGGAGTGGGCGCGCTCGACGGCGGCGGGCATCGTCGCCGAGGCGGGCACGTCGGGAGGCCTCGAGGTCCCCGCGGAGGAGCTCGCCACGAGCCTGGCCACGCAGCTGGAGGACGTCGGCCGGGCGGTGGCGGACACGGGGATCCACGGGCTCGTCACGGCGGCCCTCGTGCGGCGCCCGGAGCTCGGCGTCGTCGACGCGATGGTGACCGTGACCGCGCAGCCCGACCTCGCGCAGGACGAGTTCGCGGCGCAGCTCGCCGCGAGCGTGGAGAGCTCGCAGGAGCACGACTACGCGTTCGCGGGCCGGTTCGACGGCACGAGCGACGCCGGTGCGGTCGAGGGGCTGCACGCGATGATCACGCACTTCGGGGAGCTCGGCGACGAGGGCAGCGGCGTGCTCGAGGAGCGCGTCGTGCTCGGTGTCTTCCCGCCTGAGACTCCCGACATGGTCGAGGTGACCGCGGTGGCGCGTAGCGTGGGCACGTTCGACGACATGGCCCAGGAGATGCTCGACCTGCTCGTGGGGCTCACGGTGGAGACGGAGACGGCATGACGCAGGAGGCGGCACCCGAGCTGAAGGTGCTCGGGGGCGTGGTGCGGGTGATCGTGCCCGGCACCTGGGTGAGCATCCCGCTGGAGTCCCCCGAGAAGGCCACGGCGTTCATCAAGCGCCTGGTCCGCCGCCAGGTGGGCACCGCGGACCGGCTCGCGCGGATGCGGCGCCAGGCGGTGGACGAGCTGCTGGCGACGGCGCGCGACGCCGTGTCCGTCGGCGTCCACACCTACCTGATGTCCCTCGAGCTCGCCCCGGGGGTGCCCTTCCCCGCGGCGATCCTCATGTTCGACGACGAGTGGCCGGCCGCCGCGGCCCCGCTGCTGGCGGAGGGGGACTACGCGGGCGCGCTCCGCGCGGCCTACCCCGAGGGGGAGGTCGCGGTGCAGCGCAACGGGCGCCCGGCCGCCCGGGTCGTGGAGATGTCGCAGGGGCAGGCCGGCGACGGGGACGAGGCCGTCGAGGTCATGACCATGCGCCTCGAGTACCACATGCCCCATCCGAACGACCCCTCGCGGATGCTGTTCGTCCGGGTGAACGCCTCGGACATCCCGTCGGCCGAGCCGTTCGCCCTGCTCTTCGACGAGATCGTGGACTCGATCGCGTTCCTGGACGACGACGAGGACGCGCCGCAGGCCGCGTCCGCCTGACCGGCGGGACGGCGTCAGCGGCCCGAGCCGGGCTCGTCCTCCGCGGCGTTCCGGCGCGAGCGGCGCACGATGGACAGCCCCGCCCAGACCGAGGCGACCACGACGACCAGGGCGAAGGTGACCCACCCGCCGGCCGCGGCGAACACGTCCGGTGCTGCGGCGTCGAGCACCACCGCGAGCACGCACGCCACCACGACGGCGCCCAGCGCATAGGTGGCCGGTCGCATGGCCCGGTTCGCCGCGGCCTCGAGCTCCTTGTCCCTCTTGCTGCTCATGCCCGTCCGTTCCTGTCGTCGGTCTGGTGCGTCGCGGGCCTGCCGTGTCGAACCGTGCCGCCGCGCCACCTGGGCGTCCGCCACCCCGACGGCGCGACGCCGGACGCTAGTCTGACACCCCGGAGCCGGACCGACGCGGAGGAACCATGCCCGGAACGACGGCCGACGGCCGGGAAGCACCGACGACCGACCGCCGGGGAGCACCGGCGGGCGACGGCGCGCCACCCCCGCCGTGGAGCGTGATCCTGCGCCCGGTGGGGTACCTCCTCGTCGGTGCCGTCTGGACGGCGATCTGGCTGATCGCGGTGCTCCTCCTGGTGGGCTCCGTGCCCTACCTCGCCCTGGTCGACTCCGAGAGCCTCGTGACCGGCGTCGGCGAGCGGCTGTCGGACCCTCTCGGGGTGCTCGGCCTGCTCCTGGTCGCGCTGCCGGTCCTGGCGCTGGCCGTCGGCGCGGGCGGGTGGCACGTGCTGACCGCGTCCTGGCCGCTCGCGGTGCTGTCCTTCGTGTACGTGGCGCGCGGCCTCGACCGTCGCTACCGCGGCGAGCGGCTGTCGCAGACCACGCGGGGCGCCTGGGGGAGCACGTTCGGCCCGCCGACCCTCACGGGCGTCGCGCTGTCGCTGCAGCCGGTGCGTCCCAGCGCGTTCACCGACCGCGTCATGCGGTACTACGTCGCCGGCTGGACCGTCGACGGGCGCACCGTCCTGGCCATGCTGCCCGCGGGGCTGGCGTGGCCGCTCGCCGTCGTGGCCCTCGTCCCCGGGCTGCCGCAGGCCGTGCACGTGGTCGCGGCGGTCGTCGCGACGGCCTTGCTGGTCGCGTCCCTCGTGCTCGGGGTGCGGGCGTTCCGCCGTCGGTTCTCGGGTGCGGGCGCCGCCCGGCCCGACGACCGGCCGCTGACGGAGCTCAGCCCCGACGCGCGCCGCGCGCGGAGGGCGCGCCTGGAGCAGCAGCGCCGGGCACGCCTCGCCCGCGGCGGCCCCGACGGCTCCTGAGCCCGGCCGTTCCTCCGCCTCGGCGTCGGGCTCGGGTCCGCCCCGGCGAATGGGGAGGTCTCCCCATCGACGCGTGCTCGGGGCGCCCGCTAGGGTCGTCGCGGACGACGGATCGGCCGCTAGGGGGCCGGCCGAACCACTGATGAGCTGAGGAGCTTCTCATGGCGAACATGAACGTCACGTACGACGAGCTGCGGTCGCAGGCGGGCCAGCTGCGCAACGGCCAGCAGCAGATGACGGACATCCTGCACAACCTGCAGTCGC
>Ga0160452_100119_pt1 | contig 99944 bp, 108 predicted proteins | sample HID1971I_E6MG_FD_108230 | JGI IMG/M metagenome (GOLD analysis project Ga0160452, IMG submission 108230) | Enriched millipede-associated microbial communities from UW Madison campus, WI, USA - HID1971I_E6 MG | ecosystem: Host-associated > Arthropoda: Insects > Digestive system > Unclassified ...
GGGTCCTGCAGCTTGAGGATCGCTCTGCTTTCCATCTGGCGGTGTAAACCCGCGATAACAGACGACATTCTACGCTACACCCATTTTTTACGGCGTGGACTCCAGAATTAAGGGGCTGAACCGGTGTGACACAAAAAGTGATGCAGCAGCGCGAAAAGGCCGCAGTCGAGTGTGGTGTGACACAAAAAGTGATGCAGCAGCGTCGAAAAGGCCGCAGTCGAGCATCGTGTGACACAAAAAGTGATGCAGCAGCGCGAAAAGGCCGCAGTCGAGCGTGGTGTGACACAAAAAGTGATGCAGCAGCGCGAAAAGGCCGCAGTCGAGTGTGGTGTGACACAAAAAGTGATGCAACAGCGCGAAAAGGCCGCAGTCGAGCATGGTGTGACACAAAAAGTGATGCAAGCGTGCCGAACATACACGGTCCTGTAGGGGCCGTTTTTTAGTTTGTATGCGGATATTTTGCCGGGTGGGTCATAAAATCCGGCCGTCTTGGGAATATTTACTTAAGTCAACTGCAGGCAGACCGCGAAGGCTGCCTCTATCGGTATATGTTCCGGAGCCTTAGCGTATAAGGCGAATGTTTAAGACGGACGGAAGCAAGGGGGACCCATGGTACTAAACGCCGAGCAACTGGAGCAGAAGGCGCATGAACTGGCACTGATTCATCAACCGGTCAACTCGAAGCGGCCGAACGATAACCCGCTGCGAGCCTGGCATCGCGATATGGAAAGCTTGCGGCAGTTCGCCGCAGCGTTGAAGGAAGAAGAAGGCGCATGCACGCAACCGGCAGAGCAGTGGCTGCTGGATCATGCGGATTTTATCGAGAAGGAAGCGCTTGTCGTAGAGCGGGAGCTGAAGCACGGCATCCTGCGCAAGCTGACATGGCTTCGCAACGAGCCGAAGCCGCGCGTAACGGCGCTGGGCAACGCTTATTACGAGGCGACGAACGGGCGGCTTGAATACGAGACGCTGATCAGCTTCGTCAATGCTTATCAGGAAATTGCGATATTGACGCTCGCGGAGGCGTGGTCGATGCCGATTATGCTGCGCATGGCCGCGATCGAGCGTCTGGCGGCTTTAATGCGGGAAGTGCGGGAGCGGCATGAGGCGTGCGTTCGTGTGGAGCGTTTGTTGAAATCGGTCGCTCCCGCCGACGGGAAATTGTGCGCGAGCGATATGCAGGAGGCGCTGGAGCGGCATGGCGAACGTCTGCCGCTCTCCGGAGCCGTCCTTGTCCATCTCGTCAGCCATCTGAACGAATGGGCCGACGATGCCGGAGCCGTGCGCGAATGGCTCGTATGCAAGCTGGACGCCGATGCCGACAATTTAAGCCGGATCGTCACGTACGAGCACCAATTGCAAGCCTCTCACGAAGTGGAATGCGGACATTTGATCGGGAGCCTGCGCGCTTTATCGCGCGGACAATGGCAGGCGACGTTCGAGCGGATAAGCGTCGTGGAACGCACGCTCGCTGGCGAAGCGGCCGGCACTTATTCCCGGATGGACGAGACGAGCCGGCATACGCTCCGTCAGCGCGTAGAGCAATTGGCGGAGCGGTTCGGCGTGCCTGAAAATCTGATCGCTTCGAAGGCGGTCGAGCTGGCGGCTGATGCGGACGCACCGGAACCCGAACCGGAACCGCTCATAGGTCGTAACGGTCCGGAAGCGCTGCCTTCGCGCGACAACTATGCCGCTTATTATTTGCTTGATTCCGCCGGAATCGAGCGGCTCCATCAATCGCTGCGCTCATGCAGCGAGCCGCGGGCGAACCGGGGTTCAATGGTCCGGCGCAGACGCGGTACCGCTTATATGTCGATGATCGGCTTCGCGTTCGCTGCGTTTGCCGTTATTTTTGCCTTATGGGCCGGCGGCGGCGTCCATCTGACGGTGGGGATGTGGGTCGCGGCGATTGCGCTTATTATAATGCCGGCTTCGGAATGGGCGGTCACAGCCGGTCAATCGATGGTCGGCAATCTGGTCCGCTCGCGTCCGCTGCTTCGGTACGATTACGCACCGGGCATGCCGGATGACGCGAAGACGATGGTCGTTATGCCGATTATCTGGTCGAAGATCGAGGAAGTTGAAGAGCTGACGGACCGGCTGGAGCTGCATTATTTGGCCAACCGGGACTCGCAGTTGTATTTTGCCCTGCTCGGCGATTACCCGGACGCGCAGTCGGAGCGGCTGAGCACGGACGAGAAGCTGCTGAAGGCGGCGCGCGAGCGCATAGGCCGATTGAACGAGCAGTACCCGCGCGAGGACGGGGGGCGCACATTCCATCTGTTTCAGCGTCGGCGGCAGTGGAACGAGTCGGAAAAGGCGTGGATCGGGTGGGAGCGCAAGCGCGGCAAGCTGGTCGAGCTCGTCTCGCTGCTGCGGGGCGATGCCGGCACGAGCTACTTGGACAGCTCCTCGCTGCCGCAAGAGCTGAGCGACGTCCGCTACCTCATTACGCTCGACGCCGATACGCAGTTGCCGCTCGGAGCGGCGCAGCGTATGGTCGGCACGATGCATTTGCCGTACAACCGGCCGAGACTGAACGAGCGCCGCACGAGAGTGGTGGAAGGCTACGGCGTCCTCCAGCCGAGAATCGGCGTCAGCTACGAGTCGGTATCGCAGTCGCGTCTGGCGCGGCTATGGTCGGGCGAGCCCGGGATCGATCCGTACGCGTTCGCGATGTCGGACCCGTATCAGGATACGTTCGGGCAAGGCATTTTTACGGGCAAAGGGATTATCGACATCGATAGCTTCGCGGCCGTGCTGAGCGACCGGATTCCGGAAAACACGGTGCTGAGCCACGACTTGCTGGAAGGAGGCTTTCTACGCGGCGGCCTGCTTTCGGATATTGAGCTGATCGACGGCCATCCGGCGAAGTTCGGCGCTTATCAGCAGCGCCTTCACCGCTGGGTGCGGGGCGATTGGCAGCTTCTGTGCTGGTTGAAGCCGAAGGTGTGCAACCGGACCGGCAAGCTGCAAAAGGTGGATCTGTCCGCGCTTACGCGCTGGCAGATTGTAGACAACATGCGGCGAAGCCTGTTGCAGCCGGCGCTGCTGCTGACGCTGCTCGCGGCGCCGTTCCTGCCGCCGTGGACGTGGGCGGTGCTGACGACGATTGCGCTTATGACCGTGTTCCTGCCGTTCATCCGCTCGCTGCTGCAGCCGGTAAGGCTCGCTCGGAAGCCGTCTGCCGTCGCGGCAGCGCTCGGACAATCGGTGGTGACGCTCGTCGCGCTGCCCTATCAAACGGCGGTCATGCTGGACGCCGTAGCGCGAACGTTATACCGGATGCTCGGCACGAAGCGCAAAATGCTCGAATGGACCAGCTCGGCCGAGGTCGAGCGGCGCAGCAAGCAGAAGCAGACCCCGGCCGTTCATGGGTTGGGCGCGGGTATTGTGCTGGCGCTTGCGTTCGGCGCAATATCGCTGATATCGGCGCATGCGCCGACGCGCTGGATCGGGGGAATCATTGCGGCGGCATGGCTGCTCGCGCCTGTCGTAGCCCGCTGGCTAAGCCAGCCTCCTGCCGTGCGGCCGGAGACGATGACGGAGGAGGAACGCGAGAGGCTGACAGGATTGGCGCGAGATATTTGGTCGTATTTCGACCGCTATACGGTCGAAGCCGAGCATTGGCTTGCGCCGGATAACGTACAGCTTGATCCGCCGGTCGGGCCGGCCAGACGGACGTCACCGACGAATATCGGCTTGCAGCTTGCCTGCACGCTTGCGGCCCGCGACTTCGGCTTCATCGATACGCTCGAAATGCTGATGCGAATGGAGCGTACGACCGACACGATCGAACGGCTGGAGAAGTGGAACGGCCATTTGTACAACTGGTACGAGACGACGACGCTTCGGCCGCTGCCGCCGCTCTATGTCTCGACGGTCGATTCCGGCAATTTCGTCGGCTATCTGGTAACGGTCAAGGAAGGCATTGCGGAGCATGCCTTCGGAACGGACGGCGGCAAGGGCGCAGCGGTCCAGCCATCCAAAACCGGCCGCATTCGCGAGCAGGCGAAGCGCCTGATCGCCCGGCTGGAGAAGCTGATTGACGAGACCGATTTCCGGCCGCTGTACGACGACGCCTCCCAGTTGTTCGCGCTTGGCTATCATGTCTCGACGGATCGCAAAGAAACGATTTTGTACGATTTGCTCGCATCCGAGGCGCGTCAAACCAGCCTGCTGGCCATCGCGTTCGGACAGGCTCCCGCCGCCCACTGGTTCAAGCTTGGGCGCGCCATGACGAGGTCCGGCAAAGATGCGACGCTGCTGTCTTGGTCGGGCACGATGTTCGAATACTTAATGCCGGCGCTCCTGATGAAGACGTTCCGCAATTCGATCTGGGACCGGACATACCGAGGCGTCGTACGGCGTCAGATCCAGTATGCCGCCATGCGGAACGTTCCGTTCGGCATATCCGAATCCGGCTATTACGCGTTCGACTATCAGATGAACTATCAATATCGCGCCTTCGGCGTGCCGGGACTCGGATTCCAGCGCGGACTGGAGGAGGATCTCGTGCTTGCGCCGTACGCGACGATAATGGCGCTGCCTTATGCGAAGCGGGAAGCGCTTGACGCGTTGCGCCGCATGGAGCAGATGGGCGCTCGCGGAGAGCACGGCTATTACGAAGCGATCGATTGCACGGGCAAGCGGCTGCCCGAGGGCAAGCGCTGCGCCGTGATCCGCAGCTTCATGGTGCATCATCAGGGGATGAGCCTGCTGACGCTGGCCAACGAGCTGCTGCCGCGCACGATGATCGATCGCTTCCATGCGGACAAACGAATTCAAGCGGTCGAGCTGCTGCTGCAAGAGCGGATGCCGGATAAGCCGGCCATCGTGACCGATTCGGTGAAGTCGTATACGGCGCGGGCGGAAGCGGTGCAAGAGCAGGAAAGAACGGCCCCGCTGCGCGAATTTACCGATCCGATTACGGCGCTGCCGGAAGTATGCGTGCTGTCCAACGGCGCGTTCTCTTCGGTCGTGACGGCAAGCGGCGGCGGCTTTACGCGTCATGACGGCGTAGCCGTCTCCCGATGGCGCGAAGATCCCGTCGTCGATCCGCCGGGCATCGGCATGTACATCCGCGACGTAACCGGAGATGCCGTCTGGTCGCCGGCATACGAGCCGTGCCGCGTGCGGGCCGAGGAAATGCGGACGCAGTTCGCGCTTCATCAGGCGAGCTTTATGCGCAAGGATGGACCGATCGGCACCGAGCTTAATATATGCGTATCGCCGGAGTTGAACGCGGAGGTTCGCCGGCTGACGCTGACGAACGAAAGCAGGGAGACGCGCATATTCGAGGTGACGACCTATACGGAGGTCGTCCTCGCGCCCCCTTCGGCGGACGACGCGCATCCGGCGTTCAGCAAGCTATTCGTCCAGACGGAGTACGACGAGCAGGACGAATGCCTGCTGGCCGTCCGAAGGCCGAGAGACGACCACGAGAAGCCGCGCTGGGCGGTACAGTCGCTGTCGACCGGATGCGAGTCGCTTGGCCCGATCGAATATGAGACGGATCGGGCTTGCTTTATCGGGCGCGGACACTCGTTGCAGCATCCGCAGAGCCTTGCGAGCAAGCTGTCGGGAACGGTCGGCGCCGTTCTCGATCCGATCTTCGCCATTCGCCGGCGCATCTCGATCGGTCCCGGCGAGCAGGTGAAGCTGTATGCGATCACCGGCTCGGCCGAGTCGCGGGAAGAGGCGGTCGCAATCTCTCGCGCGCTGTGCGGCCAGGCGCAGATCGACCGCACGTTCCAGCTCGCGTGGACGCACAGCCGGATCGATCTGCGCCATCAGCGGATAACGGCGCAGGAGGCCTCGCTCATTCATACGCTTGCCGGAAGGGTGCTGTATGCGTCGCCGCTCCGGCCGGAGCGCGCGGACAGCATTGCCGCGAACGCGAAGGGGCAGTCCGGGCTATGGTCGATGGGCATATCCGGCGATTTGCCGATCGTGCTTGTCACGATGGCGGACCGGTCTCAGTTGCCTTTCGCGATCCGGTTAATGAGCGGTCACGGCTATCTGTGCCGCAAAGGCATTCCGTTCGATCTCGTCATCGTGAACGAATCGGCGGGCGGTTATCAGCAGGATGTGACGGATAGCTTGCGAATCGCGATCGAGCAAAATGTCGACAAGCACGCTGTCCGCCCCGGCGGCGTATACCCTGTTGCGGCGAACCAAATGTCGGACGAGGAAAGAACGCTGCTGTTCGCGGTCGCCCGCTATGCGCTTCGAGCGGACGGCCCAAGCCTGAAGGCGCAGCTTAAAGCGCCGAGGCGCGCAGCGGAGCGGCAGTCTGCCCGCCTGACGGCGAAGGCGCAGCCCGTGCCCGCCTCCGAGGCCGTACCGGAGGCGGGCGAAGCGGATATTTCCGCCGAGCTCGCGCTGTTCAACGGCTGGGGCGGCTTCTCGCAGGACGGCCGGGAATACCGGATTGCGCTGCGCGGCGACAAGTTTCTCACCGCGCCGTGGAGCAACGTCGTGGCGAACGAGAAATTCGGCTTCCTCGTGACGGAGCTCGGCACCGGCTATACATGGTGGCGCAATAGCCGAGAATGCAAGCTGACGCCGTGGTCGAACGATCCGGTGCTCGATCCGCCCGGCGAAGCCTGCTACATTCGCGACGATACGACGGGACAATTCCGCTCGCCGACCCCGAGCCCTTGTTCCGCGGATTCGCCGTGCACGGTTGCGCACGGCCGCGGCTACACCCGGTTCCGCCGGGCGGACCGCGATTTGCGGCAGCAGGTAACGATGTACGTCCCGAAATCCGATTCGGTCAAAATCATCGAGCTGAAGCTGGACAATACGAGCGATCAGACCAAAGAGCTGTCCGTCTTCTACGTCTGCGATTGGGTGCTTGGCGTGAAGCGGCAAATGACCGCCTCGCATATCGTCTCGGAGTGGGACGACGAAGCGGGCGTCATGCTGACGCGCAACGGCTATCAAGAAACATTCCGCGACGACCGGGCGTTCCTGACGATTCACGACGCGGACGGCGCCGCCGGCGCATCGGACGCTCCGCTGCGTCAGCGCGTCGCCTATACGGCCGATCGGTTGGAATGGCTGGGCCGCAGCGGGACGACCGAATCGCCGGAGGCGATGAACGCTGAATGGCTGTCCAATACGTCCGGGCCGCAGCATGATGCATGCGGCGCCGTGCAGCTCAAGCTAACCGTGGAGCCGGGCGCTTCCCGCACGGTGTATGTGCTGCTCGGAGCCGAATATTCGAAGGAAGCGGCGCTGGCGCTCGCCCGCAAGTACAGCAACGGGCAAGCGTGCTCCGCCGCGCTCGAAGAGGCCGTCAAGTTCTGGGAAGACATGACGATGCAGACGACGATCCAGACGCCGAACCGGGAAATGGACTATCTCATCAACGGCTGGCTGCTGTATCAAGCGCTCGCCTGCCGCATGTGGGCCCGAACCGCGTTCTATCAGGCGGGCGGAGCGTTCGGCTACCGCGATCAATTGCAGGATTCGCTCGCGATGCTGCATGCGAAGCCGGATATGACAAGGTCGCAAATCGTTCTGCATGCCGCTCACCAGTATGAGGAAGGCGATGTGCAGCATTGGTGGCACGAGGAGACGCACCGCGGCATCCGGACCAAGTATTCGGACGATCTGCTGTGGCTTCCGTACGCGACGACCCGCTATATTGTGCAAACCGGCGATGCGACGGTGCTGGATGAAACGGCGCCGTTCCTCCGGAGCGAGCCGCTGACGTTAGAAGAGCATGAGCGATACGAGCCGACCGTGCTGTCCGATCAGACCGGCACGATCTACGAGCACTGCGTCCGCGCGATCGAACGGGCTTCCCGTTTCGGCGAGAACGGCATGCCGCTGATGGGGATTGGAGACTGGAACGACGGCATGAATTCGGTCGGCGATCTGGGTCAAGGCGAGAGCGTATGGCTCGGCTGGTTTCTGTGCGAAGTGCTTCGCAAGTTCGCGGACGTGTGCGACTTGAAGGGCGATGCGGAGCGGGCGAAGGCGTATCGGGAGCGGCGGGAAGCGATCGCCGCCGCGATCGACCGAAGCGCCTGGGACGGACAATGGTATCGGCGGGCGCGAGCGGACGAGGGGCATTGGCTCGGGTCGACGCGCAACGAGGAATGCCGCATCGACGCAATCGCGCAGTCGTGGTCGGTTATTTCCGGCGCGGCCCCGCGCGAGCGGGCGGCGCAGGCGATGATGTCGTTCGATCGCGAGCTTGTCGACCGCGATATTAGAGTAGCCCGTCTTCTAACGCCGCCGTTCGACCGGACCGACCCGAATCCCGGCTATATTCAAGGCTATCCGCCGGGCATTCGCGAGAACGGCGCCCAGTATACGCATGGGGTTATCTGGAGCATCGTCGCGTGGTGCGGCCTCGGCAACGGCGAGAAGGCGGTCGATTTGTTCCATCTGCTCAATCCGGTCACGCATGCAAGGAGCGAGAGCGAAGTGCGGAAGTATGCCGGCGAGCCGTACGTGATGGCGGCCGACGTCTATACTCGCGATCCGGTGAAGGGACGCGCGGGATGGACTTGGTATACGGGCGCATCGGGCTGGATGTATCAAGCCGGCATCGAATGGATTATCGGCTTGCAGCGCCGGGCGGAACGGCTCTACTTCAAGCCTGCCGTGCCGAAGGAATGGCCGGGCTTCGAAGTCAATTACCGCTTCGGCAGGTCGCTGTATAAAGTGAAGGTCAGAATGGCGGATTCGCTGTCGGAGCCGTCGCTTCCGCTGGACATCGACGATTCCGGACGGTTGACTCCGCACCGCGAATCCGGCGTTGTGAAGCGCGACGAGGAAGGAACTTACATTACGCTTGCGGACGACGGCAACACGTACGATATCGAAATGATTTTGCCGAGACAGGCCGGCACGCCGAATGCGTCGACCGTAAACGTATAACGAAAGAATCGACACCCCCGAACCGCCGGAGCTGCTCCGTCTGCGTTGCGGGGGTGTTTGCCGTTGTCGGTACTATGCCAAAATGGTTCTATCGGCATGCTTTTATCCGTACTACAATGAGACCATCCCAGAGAAGAAAGAGGCGTGCGCCATGACGTTCGTTCCGTTTGCCGCCGCGCATTGGGCCGCTTTGCTCGTATGTGCGGCCGTCTGCCTATCGTTGATCGTCTTTCGCGGACCGCTGAGGAGCCCGAGGCGCGGCCGCTTCGCCGCCGTCTCGCTTGCGCTGCTGATGGCAATGCTGGAAGCCGGTCTTTATTACACTTATACGATTCGCGGCGAATGGAGCGTCTGGACGCTGCCGTTCGAGCTGTGCACGATTACGTTATGGCTGTCGACGGTCATGCTGCTGACCCGCAGCCGCATTTTGTACCAGATCCTTTTCTACTTGGGAACGCTGGGGGCGCTGCAAGCAATGCTGACGCCGGATTTGGACGAGACGTTCCCGTCGTTTCATTATTTTCATTTCTTTCTTGGCCATACCGGTATCCTTGCTGCTTCGGTCTACATGACGGCCGTCGAACGAATGAGGCCGACGCTGCGATCGCTTCCGATTGCCGTATTGGCGCTGCATATCGCCGCCATCCCCGGCGGAATCGTCAACCGATTGGCAGGCACGAACTACATGTTTCTGGCCCGCAAGCCGGAGGGCGGCTCGCTGCTCGATTGGCTCGGCCCGTGGCCGTGGTACATTGTCGAGCTGGAGCCGATCGTCTGGCTGATGTGCTTGCTGCTGTACGGCCTTGTGACAGGCGCGGATCGGTTAAGCAAAGCGAAAGAAAAGCGCGGTTAACCGGCAGGCTTCCATTTCATAACGATAAAACCGGCAAGGACGATGGCGAGTCCCGCCGCCGTCCGCCACGTGGGCGCCTCGCGCATGAACCACCAGCCAAGCAGCACGCAGAGCGCGAGCTCGATTCCTTTGGCCAGACTGAGCGAGAACGTTAGGCTGTGCGCCGCTTTATTGATATGGCGTATGCCGATGCCGACCATCAGATTGGCCGCATAGAAGCAAGGCAGCAGCTTCAGATGGTACAGCGCCGTCGGACCGAACGATTCGTCGACATGGACCGTCTGGTAAGCGAAAGCGGCATTAATAATGAGCAAACCCCCGGCGAGCAATCCGATTCCGAGCCATAGTCCCACGCATAACGACCTCCTTAATGAGCAGAAATGTTTCCTGCATGCAATTATTTTTGCCCGATATAAAATCGGATTATCCGCGAGCCGGACGGCGTCGCCGCATTAGAATTTTCTAGTAAACCATTGGCGCTGGAATATTAATGTTACAATGGTTCGCGTGCGCCTTATCCAATTGTTCCGTTATGACAACCGGCCTGTTATTGCATCAAGAGACATTGGAGGGAATATGCTCGTGTTCAAATCGTGGTATGGATGGATGCTCGTCGGCATTATCGTATGGTCAAGCAGTATAGTTCCGCAGCAGGCAAGCGCAGCAAGCGGCTTCGTGACGATGAAGGTCGGAAGCGCTGGGGATAACGTGGTCGATTTGCAGCAGCGGCTGCGCATGCTCGGCTACTTGAGCGCGCAGGCGGACGGCAAGTTCGGCAAGCAGACGGAAAGCGCGGTGAAACGGTTCCAGCGGGGCGCGGGCATCGTCCAGAACGGCATTGCCGGACAGATGACGATGCATGCGCTGAAGAAAGTGACGGTCAGCCGGGCGGACTTGTCCAGGCTCGCCCGCATCGTATATGCGGAATCGAAGGGGGAACCGTTCAGCGGACAGGTCGCGGTAGCGGCTGTCGTCTTGAATCGGGTTCAATCGCCGAATTTTCCTAATTCGATTGAAGATGTCATATTTGCAGAGGGAGCCTTTACGACCGTAAGCGGCGGCCAATATTGGCAGCTTCCCGGCGAGACGGCGTTCAAGGCTGCCATTCAAGCGGCCAAAGGCATCGACCCGTCGAAGGGCGGGCTCTATTTCAACAGCGCAAGCTCGCAATCGGAATGGTTCCAATCGCTGACCGTTACGGCAACGATTGGCGACCACGTATTCGTGAAATAAAACGGATAGACCGGTTTTATTAAATCCGACTATATAGGCGTGAATAGATTGAATTGGACAGAATAGATGCGATAGGCGTAATATGTAAACAGGTGCAGAGAAATAATAACGGTTAATCGATTGAACTTACATAGGCTGGTAGCTGAGGAAGGCGGGGCAAGATGGCGGCACAACAACGGACGATCGGCAGCGAGACGGTTGTCGGGTTTATCGGCACGGGCATTATGGGGGCAAGCATGGCGGGTCATCTGATCCGGCACGGCTGCAAGGTGCTGGTCTACAACCGCACGAAGGCGCGAGCGGAAGGCTTGCTTGCGCAAGGGGCGATCTGGTGCGACACGCCGCGCGAAGCGGCGGAGCGGGCTGGACTCGTCATTACGATGCTCGGCTATCCGAGCGACGTGGAGCATGTTTATTTGGGACGGGACGGGCTGCTGGAGCATGCCCAGCCGGGCGCCTATTTGCTTGATATGACGACATCGAGCCCTTCTTTGGCGAAGCGGATTGCGGCATCTGCGGCGAGCAAGGGGCTGCATGCGCTTGACGCTCCCGTATCGGGCGGCGATATCGGAGCCAGAGAAGCGAGGCTGTCGATTATGGTCGGCGGGGAACCGGAGGCGTTCGAGGCGGTAAAGCCGCTGCTGGAATGGATGGGGACGAACGTCGTCCATCAAGGGCCGGCGGGAGCGGGCCAGTTCACGAAGATGTGCAATCAGATTACGATTGCCTCCAACATGATCGGCGTCAGCGAATCGCTCGCTTATGCGAAGGCGGCGGGACTCGATCAGACGACGGTGCTTCGCAGCATCGGCTCCGGCGCGGCCGCGAGCTGGTCGCTGACGAATCTGGCGCCGCGCGTCATCGCCGGCGATTATGCGCCGGGATTTTATGTTAAGCATTTTGTTAAAGATATCCGGATTGCGCTTGATTCGGCGGCGGAGATGGGCTTGCGCTTGCCCGGACTTGCGCTTGCGCAATCGCTCTACGAGCGGCTGGAGGAGCAGGGCGGGGAGAACGAGGGCACGCAGGCGCTGTACCGGATTATTGCCGGAGAATAGGCCAAGTTACGAGCTGTTTGGGTCGACCAGTTGCCTCGCGTGAAATAAGCGCCCGGCATAGACGGTTATTTTACTCGACAACAATTCCATTCCGGGATTAAGCGTCTCACATGGATTCTTAAGTTATAAGTTAACGTTACTTTCCAGCCCATCGCGAGCAATTAAGCGGCCTTACAGAGCACTTATGCGACTGCAGGCGAGGTTTCAAACGAAATAAGCGCCTCTAGAGGGTCTCTAAAGGGCGCTTATTTCGTTCGCGTTCATAGGCTGTCGAGATTTTCTCGACAGTCTGAGCTTCCTTGACTCAAGGAAGCTTTTTATTTGCAGAAACGACAGTCCTTATCCGATACTTTAGGTAACTGCAATTGGAGCAGAGCTCGGTTGCCCGATTGCGAACAGGCGGCATCGATTGCTTGGAGAGTCTCCAGTATTGTGAATTGAAAGGGATTAGGAAAAATATCGAGCCGGTTATTGTCAAAATAGAGCAGTGCGCTGCCGGTTGTTCATACCATTACGCCCCAAGGAGGAACAGAGTATGGCCGTTCCCGGATCTTCTTATTCCTATCGCCCCGGAGGAGGGGCTCGCCGGTTCGGAACCGGCGAGAAACTAAAGCCCGAAAGCATTTGGAACATGCTTCGGCGCGTATATGCGCATGCGCGCGTCCAGTGGCGGCTCATGATTGTGGCGGTGTTCAGCGTCATTGCGGTTTCGCTGCTTGAATTTATTATTCCGCAATTGACGCGCTATACGATCGACGTTATTATACCGGGCAATTATTATGATCGGCTGCTGCCGCTCGGAGCGGGCATCCTAGGCGCGGCGCTGCTGCTGGGCGCGCTGAATTTCTTGAGCTCTTCGACGACCGCTTCGCTTGGCCAGCGCATTATTTATGATTTGCGCAACGACTTGTACCGCCATATTAACCGGCTCGATCTCGGCTTCTTTGACCGCAACCGGACCGGCGATCTCATGTCGCGCGTAACGAGCGACGTCGGGGCGCTCCAGCAATTGATATCCTCGACGATGATTCAGATGACGACGGATCTATTTACGTTCACCGCCATTACGGTCTATATGCTGCTGCTCGATTGGAGGCTGACGCTGCTGCTTCTGCTGACCTTTCCGCTTATGATTCTGACGACGAGGCTGTTCGGCAAGCGGATGCGCAAATCGTTCCGAACGGTGCAGGATTCGGTGGCGGAGGTAAGCGATCATTTGCAAAACACGTTGTCCGGCATCCGGCTCATCAAGTCGTTCGCGACGGAATCGATGGAATCGGATCGGTTCGCAGACCGGAGCAAGCGCAATATGGAGGCGAATATCCAAGTCGTCAAGCTTCGAGCCGTGTATGAACCGGTCATTGATCTGCTCAATTATCTCGGGCTTGCGATTGTACTCGTATTCGGCGCTTGGCTTACGATGAAGGGCCATATGAGCGTCGGTACGATCGTCGCCGTTATCGCTTATTTGCGCCTGCTGCAAAATCCGGTTCGGCGCTTCAGCCGCATTATGAATACGATTCAGCAGGCGGCCGCCGCTTACGAGCGGATCGCGGAGATTATGAATACGAAGCCGGAGATTGTGGACGCCGACGATGCGGTGGAGCTGCCGGCAGTAGAGGGGGAGGTCGTATTCCGCGAGGTCGGCTTCCAGTATGCCGGCAATCGGCAGCAAGTGCTGAGCGGCTTTAATCTGGAGCTCGCGGCGGGCAAGGTGACGGCGCTTGTCGGCTCCTCGGGCTCCGGCAAGTCGACGATCGCGCATTTGATCGCCCGGTTCTACGAGCCGCAGGAAGGCGACATTTCGATTGACGGCTATCCGCTAAGCAAGGTGACGCTTGCGTCGCTGCGGGAGAGGCTCGGCATCGTGTCGCAAGAGATTATTTTGTTCAACGGCTCGGTGCGGGACAATATCGGCTACGGGAAGCAGGACGCGAGCGAGGAAGAGATTATGGCGGCGGCGCGCGCGGCGAATGCGCATGAATTTATCGAGAGCTTTGCGGAAGGCTACGATACGCAGATCGGGGAACGGGGCGTGAAGCTGTCCGGCGGGCAGAAACAGCGGCTGTCGATCGCAAGGGTTATTCTCAAAAATCCGCAGCTCATTGTTCTCGACGAGGCCACGGCCTCGCTTGATACCGAATCGGAATATCTGATCCAGGAAGCGCTCGGCAAGCTGCTTCGGGGCAAAACCTGTCTCGTTATCGCTCATCGGCTATCGACGATTCAGCAGGCGGACAACATTCATGTGCTGGAGCGCGGTCAGATCGTAGAAAGCGGCACGCACGAAGAGCTGCTTCGCAGGAAAGGGCGTTACAGCGAGCTGTACGAGCTGCAATTTCCGCAGACGGCGGACTGAACGAGCGCGCGGGGAGCGCGACGCGGCATTCTCGACAGCAGAGCTGTCCCGGATGCCGTGAAATACGATCGATGGGACAGCGTCTACTGCAAGCGTCTAGCATTCATTCAAGTACCCCAAAGCTTCCATCTCGGCGTCCCAGCGCTTCAGGTCGAGCTTCAATTCCGCCGCGATCGTCCGAATGATGTCCGCGGTGCTGTGCCGTCGATATTCGTTGTTGATCCGCAGCAGCGTCGACGTTGGAACGGCGGACGGCTCTGGCGGCATATAGGTGAAACTGGCAACCAATCGTTTCCTTGGCGAGTGCTCCATGTCGTGCACCTCCTGCAAATTAAGTCTACATGATTCCTAGTCAGGGCCGTTCAAGTTGGCGATTTTGTAAATCTCACCCTTAAATCTATCCTATAATTACAAATATATCAAACAAAGCTTACTACATCATACTATGAGTCTATGAAAAATATGACTGATGTTTTGCGGTACATATTACCGTTCATTCCATGATGCGGAGCGCCAAGCAACGAGCGCTTCGGCCGTGTTGAGAATGTCTTTCCATTTGATGTATATTGAGGGGAGGAACGAACTGCCGGCTGCATATGAATAACCGCGTAGGAAGGATAGGAAGGGGACGGAATCATGACCGTGCGCAATATTGTGCCTTTCGGGGAATCGATTCTTCGTAAACAAGCCCGGGCGGTTGAAACGGTCGATCGGCGAACGTTAAGGATACTTGACGATATGGCCGAGACGCTATATGCGGCGGAAGGACGCGCAGGTCTCGCCGCGCCGCAAATCGGCATTCTGCGCAGGCTGATCGTCATGGATTGCGGCAACGGGTTAATCGAGCTGATTAATCCGGAAATCGTCGAGATGAGCGGGGAGCAGACGGGGGCGGAGGCTTGTCTTTCTTTTCCCGGCTATTACGGAATTGTGCGCAGAGCCAATTATGTCAAAGTAGCGACGCGGAATAGGCAAGGAGAGAGAATCGAGCTTGAAGGGGAAGGCTATCCGGCCCGCTGCATGCAGCACGAGATCGATCACCTGAACGGCATTTTGTTCGTCGACCATGTACGGGATCGCTCGCTCTATCATGAGAAGACGAATCATCCTATCGATCTGCTCGACGTCATTCGCTTAACGAATCAAGGCGTATAAAAAATATTTGGCCCAAAGCTTGCACCTTACGCTGCGTCATGTTTTATAGTGAAATTGCTGCCCGGCGGCAAGCTCTCGGAGATGAAGGGACGAAGCATGAACAAGCTATGGAAAATCGGAGACCTCGCCAAGCTGACGGGGCTTACCGTAAGAACGCTTCGCTTCTACGATCAGATCGGCTTGTTCTCGCCTTCGGGTCAGACCGAATCCGGCCATAGGCTGTACGACGAGGCCGATCTGTCGCGGCTTCACCAGATCGCGGCGTTGAAGGAGCTTGGCCTGTCGCTGGAGGAGATTAAAAGCGCGCTGACCGGCGGATCGATCAGTCCGCTTGAAATCGTCAACTTGCAGAAGGAAAGGGTGAAAGAGCAAGTCAAGCGGCAGCAGCGGCTGCTGGAGCAATTGGAGCATGCATCGAAGCTTATGCAGGGCAAGGGCCGGCTGACGGTCGACGATTTTACGGATTTGCTGCAGGCGATGAAACAGCGTTACGAGAAACCGATTATCGAACGGCGGGCAAGCTGGGAGCAACGGTTGGACATACTTGGGACCTTCCTTGCCAAGGCAACGGCGCCGCCGCAATCAGAGGAGGATAATGGATGAGCGAACGATTCGTTAAGCATGCCACTTTTGTCGTGGAGCGGACTTACGCCGCTGCCGCTGAGCAAGTCTATCGGGCCTGGTCCGATCCGGAAGCGAAAGCCAAATGGTTCTCGCCGGCGGAGCAATTCGACTTCCGCGTCGGCGGACGCGAGTACAGCAGCGGCGGACCGCCTGAAGGGCCGGTATTTACGTTCGACGCCGTGTATCAAGAGATTGTGCCGGAGCAGCGCATCGTGTACTCGTACACGCTCGACTCGAACGGCCAACGCATTTCGGTCTCGCTGACAACGATTGAATTAATCCCGGTGGAGGAGGGGACGAGGCTGATTTTTACGGAGCAAGGCGCTTTCTTCGACGGTCTGGATACGCCGGAGATACGCGAGCACGGCACGAACGAGATGCTCGACGCTTTGGGCCGGTCGTTATGAGCGAACCGGATTGGCTGGAACGATACGCGAACGATTGGGAGCGCTACTCGCTGGAGGAGCTGACAACGCTGCCCGAATCGGGAGGATGGTCGCTTAGCCAGTTGTACGATCATCTCGTCCTTGCCGCGCTTGATTACTTGGACAACGTGGAAAAATGCGCAGCGGCGGAAGAAGAGCAGCCGCTTGGCAAGACGGATTTCGGAGAAAATCTGTACCGGATCGGCGGATTCCCGCCGATTCGTATCAAGCTGCCGGACGGGTTCGCAGGCGCTCCCGACAACTCGGGCGACAAAGAACGAATTCGGCAAGGACTTGGGCGGATATCCGCCCGAATGGCGCAGTGGGAGACGAAGCTGGATGCCGTCAACCCGAACCTGAAAGTGCAGCATGGCGGGTTCGGGTGGCTGAACGCAAGGGAATGGCTTGCACTGGTCGGCATACATTTCCGCCATCATTTGCGCCAGAAAGCGGAGCTTGAGCGGATGCTGGGGCTTGCTGCGAATCAACTGTAATGATTGTTGCCGGAGTACGGGGAATAGCATGCGCTCGCTGAAAAGTCGCATAACTGCGGCTCAGGCTGTCGAGAAAGTCTCGATAGCTCGCGAACGAAATTAAGCGATCCGGAGGGACGCTAATTTTGTTCTGAGCCTCGTATGTAGTGGAATAAGTGCTCCGCAAGGCCGCTTAATCGATCGCTGTGTGCCGGAAAGTAAGGTTGGCTTAGGGATTAGGAGTCCGTGTGAGACGCTTAATTGGGAATCGAGGGGCAGGCAGTGAAATAAGACCCTATGTCGGGTTTTATTTCATATCGGGCATGGCAATGGAAAGGATGTCTAATTGAGCCGCATAGCCGCGGCTTTTTTAGTTGCGGGGATTTGCAATGTGCCATTTGGGATTTTGAATTTCGGATTTACCTGTACACTATGCATTCATTTTGTCGGCTTGAGGCTGTTGCCGCTTAATCCTCGCACAAAGCACAGCAATTTTCGCGTTTCATGTCGGTCGAATGGCTTTATGACGCAGAAATTCTGTATGTTATACAGGCATTTGGTCTGCTGCGCCGTGTCAATCGATAAAAGCCGGTACATTGTGCAGACGTTTGAGAGAGCAGACATAGGCTGCGGTTGTTTATTAATGCTTGCCAATCGAATTCCCCGGCGTACCGCCGACGAATTCGAGCTCGACGACCAAGCGGAGATCTGATTTTTCCGGCGAGTTTGACAAGCCCCTAACGATATGATTAAATGATGAAAATCAAATATCGGATAAAGCGACGATGGATTCGGTCTTGATCGGGCCGACAGTAAGGAGCAATGAACGCTGCTGCAGAGAGCCGGTGGTTGGTGCGAACCGGTGCAGTCTTGCTCCCGAATTACGATCCGGAGCAGGCAAGGCGAACCGGCGCGCGCGAGCCGCAAGTAGCCTTTGCCCGGCGAATACGATGCCGTTATGACAATGAAGCGAAAGAAGCGTCAGGGCTTCTTTAACTAGGGTGGTACCGCGAGACAGCTTTCTCGTCCCTTCAGGGGGATGAGGGCTGTCTTTTTTTGTATAGTCGGACAGAATGAACGGGAGGTTGAATCCATGTCGGAACGTAAACAGTCGTTAACCGAGGAACAGCGGCGCGAAGTCGAGCGGCAGCTTGCCGTGATTCGCCGGGGCGTCGCCGATATCGTGCCGGAAGCGGCGCTGGTACAGAAGCTGGAGCAGTCCGTCCGAACGGGCAAGCCGCTGAAAGTCAAGCTTGGACTCGATCCGTCGGCGCCGGATATTCATATCGGGCATACCGTCGTGCTGCACAAGCTGAGACAATTCCAAGAGATGGGCCATGAAGTGCAGCTTATTATCGGCGACTTCACGGGACGGATCGGCGATCCGACGGGCAAGTCGGAGACGCGCAAGCAATTGTCGGAAGAGGATGTGAAGCGCAATGCCGCAACCTACGAAAGTCAGATGTTCAAAATCCTCGATCCGGACAAAACGAAGTTTTATTTTAATTCCCAATGGCTGTCCAAGCTGAACTTCGAAGACGTGCTGCAATTGGCTTCCAAATTAACGGTGGCGAGAATGATGGAACGCGACGATTTCGCCAAACGGTACGGGAGCAATCAGCCGATTCATATTCACGAGTTTTTTTACCCGCTCATGCAGGGTTACGACTCCGTCGAATTGGAAAGCGACATCGAGCTCGGCGGCACCGATCAGACGTTCAACATCCTTATGGGCCGGACGCTGCAAGGCGCGTACGATTTCGAGAGCAGTCAGGTCGCGATTCTGATGCCGCTCCTGGAAGGGCTCGACGGCACGAACAAAATGAGCAAAAGTCTTGGCAACTATATCGGCATCGACGAAGCGCCGAACGAAATATTCGGCAAAACGATGTCGATTCCCGACCCGCTTATGCTGAAATACTACGAGCTGAGCACCGATATGGCGAACGAACGGCTGCTGGAGCTGAAGCAGGGGCTGGAGCGGGAAATCGTTCATCCGCGGGATGCGAAGATTGCGCTTGCGAAGCAGTATGTGCGCATGTACCACGGCGACGAGGCGGCGGAGCAAGCGGAGCGGCATTTCGTGACCGTCTTCCAGAAGCGGGCCATGCCGGACGAGATCGCCGACTTCGAGATAAGCGGCGACGCGCTTGAGGAAGGCGGCATACTCGCTTCGCGGCTGCTCGTTCTGCTTGACTTCGCTGCTTCGAGCAGCGAAGCCAGACGCCACGTTGCGCAAGGCGCGGTCAAAGTGAACGATCGCAGGCTGGCCGATCCGAGCGAACGGGTGCAGCTTGCCGATGGCGATATCGTGCAGGTTGGCAAAAGGAAGTTTGCGCGGATCAGGCTATCCTTATAGCCGAGACGGAAGACGGTTCAAATACATGTCCGGCACGTTCGTCGACCGTTTCAGTACGGCGATGGTGTCCGGGTGAGGACGGGCGTAGATCGTCTTGTAATCGACCTCGTCGTAATGGTCGCGAATCGCAAAGGCGAGTTGTTCTTGGCCGAGCGAGAACTGCGCGTCTATGCCGTCTTTATTGCCCCTTGCATCGAGACGTATCCATCGGTTCAGGCTGCTGATGCGGACGGCATTCAAGGCGTGAATCGCATAGCCGGTATCCGGCGTGTCGCCTAATGTGAGGCGCTGGTACGCAAAGCCGGCCGGCACGCCTTTGCTTCTTAATAGCGCAGCCAGCAGATTCGATTTGGCATAGCAGATGCCTTCGCGATACCGCAGCACGTCGGATGCCGCGCACGTTACCCGCAAGCCTTGAATGTCCCACGAATGCGCTATGCGGTCGCGCACGTATTCGTAAGCGGCTTTCACGAAATCGATCTCGGAACGGCCGGCGTCGTACAGCTCGTTGGCTAACGCGGCAATGGCTGCATCCGAGTAATCGATCTCGTCGGTTTCCGTCAAATAATCGTGGAGATCGTTCGATTCCAATGGAAACAAGATCGCACACTCTCCTTCGCGAGGGCTGGATGAATGACGCTCTAGCGGATGCGCATAGAGATGGATTTTGATTAATTATGAACTAATGAGAATAAATATTCAATCCTATTTTTTTATATTGTTGCTTTGTTCCGCCCGCAAGGAGCCTAAGCATAAAAAACGGATGAGTCGAGAATATCTCTCGGCTCATCCGTTTGTCGTTACATGCGGCAAATATCTTTCGGGCAGCCCTCGCAATGGCAGATGTCCCGAAGGTATTGCAAATTTTTAATGATGATGCGGCCCTGCTCGATGGAAATGGCATCCAGCTTGCGGAATTCGCTCAGCATCCGATTGACGCTCTCCCGGGTCGCGCCGATCATATCGGCAAGCTCGGTATTCGTATGCGTCTTCGTAATCAGCGTGTGACCGTTATGCTCCACGCCGTACGTATTGCCGAGCCGGATGAGCAGGGAGCACAGCGCGCCGTGCTTGCCGAACATCATCAGATCGCGGAACTTCGTCTGCGTCATCCGATGGATAAGTCCCATCCACTTCATGAACTCGACCGCCAGATCGCCGTTCTGCCAGAGCAGCACTTCCAGATCCTTCTGGCGAATAACGCCGATGGAGCAGTCTTCGATCACTTCCGCATTAAACACCTGAGTCGATTGACGGAAAGGGTCCACCTGTCCGAACATATCGCCCGCTTGATACATGTATAAAATAAATTGCCGTCCTTCGTCCGTCGACTTCGTAATTTTGATGCGGCCGCTTCGGATGTAATACAGCTTATCGGCCGTTTCGCCCTCGCGAAACAGGAACGATCCGCTGGAAGCCTTCGCGTCGTACATAATTTGCTGCAGCTTCGTTATGCTGTCTGCCGAGAAGCATTCCGTATTCCGGACGTTAATCTCGTTCAATGGCTGTTTCGCATTCATTCGTATGACCACTCCAATACATACGTCTTATCTTCATTATAGTGTGCTTTCCAGCCTTTGGATGTGATTTAGATCACACTATTATGTGAATCCATTCACAAATCGTTCAGACATATAGGCTCTTCGCTGTGATGTAAATCATAGTGGCGCCTCCTCGAAAGGCTTAAGCTAATTGTAGATGAAACCTACTTATACGACAACATTTTCATAACGAAGGAGCGAATGGACAATGGCAATGCGAGAAGAAGAGGTTGTCGTACAGCTAACGGTACAGGATGAGGTTGACGCGCTGGTCGCACGAGCGAAGCAGGCTCAGCAGCAATATATGAAGCTCGATCAAGCGCAGGTGGACCGGATCGTGCAGGCGATGGCGCTTGCAGGCGTCGATCGGCATATGCCGCTGGCGAAGATGGCGGTGGAGGAAACCGGCCGAGGCGTGTACGAGGACAAAATCACGAAAAACTTGTTCGCGACGGAGTACGTATACCATAGCATCAAAAATATGAAGACGGTTGGCATCATCGAGCAGAACGAATACGAGAATTATCAGCTCGTAGCCGAGCCGGTCGGTATTATCGCCGGCGTTACGCCGGTGACGAACCCGACATCGACGACGATGTTCAAAGCGTTGATCGCGGCGAAGACGCGCAACCCGATTATCTTCGCCTTCCATCCTTCGGCGCAGCAATCGAGCGCGGCGGCTGCGTCCACGCTGCTTGCGGCGGCAGCCGAAGCGGGGGCGCCGGCGGACTGCATCCAATGGATCGAGCATCCGTCGGTCGAAGCGACGCAACTGCTGATGAATCATCCCGACGTCGCGCTCGTGCTGGCGACGGGCGGCTCCTCGATGGTGAAGGCGGCTTACAGCACCGGCAAGCCGGCGCTTGGGGTCGGTCCGGGCAACGTGCCTTGCTTCATCGAACGGACGGCGAACGTGCCGCAAGCGGTCAACGATCTGATCCTGTCCAAAACGTTCGATAACGGCATGATTTGCGCTTCCGAGCAGGCGGTCATTATCGACGAGCCGGTCTATGCGGAGGTCAAAAGGCTGATGACGGAGCAGGGCTGCTACTTCTTGAACAAAGAAGAGACGGAGGCGGTTTCCAAGCTTGTCATTAATCCGGAAAAATGCGCGGTCAATGCCGTCATCGTCGGCCAATCGGCGTCGCAAATTGCGAGGATGGCCGGCCTCTCCGTGCCGGCCGATACGAAGATGCTTGTCGCCGAGCTGACGGGGGTAGGCGAAGCGTATCCGCTGTCGGCGGAGAAGCTGAGTCCGGTGCTGGCCTGCTATAAGGTGAAAAATGCGGAGCAGGGCATCGGCCGCGCGGTCGAGGTCGTGAAGTTCGGCGGCATGGGCCACTCGTCCGTCATTCACTCGCAGAGCGACGAGGTGATCGAGCAGTTCGCGGGACGGCTGCAGACGGGACGCGTCATCGTCAACTCGCCGTCGACGCATGGCGCGATCGGCGATATCTACAATACGAACCTGCCGTCGCTCACGCTCGGCTGCGGCTCGTACGGGCACAACTCCACGACGTCCAACGTAAGCGCGGTGAATCTGCTCAACATGAAGCGGGTCGCTTACCGCACGGTCAATATGCAATGGTTTAAAATTCCGCCCAAAATTTATTTCGAGAAAGGCGCGACGCAATACTTGGAGAAAATGCCGGACATTACGCGCGTCATGATCGTGACCGATCCGATCATGGTGAAGCTCGGTTACGTCGAACGGGTCGAATATTATCTCCGTAAGCGGCATCTTCCGGTCGCAATCGAAGTGTTCTCGGACGTCGAGCCGGACCCGTCGGTCGATACGGTCGAGCGGGGACGCGCGCAGATGGCGGGCTTCAAGCCCGACTGCATTATCGCGCTCGGCGGCGGCTCGCCGATGGATGCGGCCAAGGCGATGTGGCTGTTCTACGAATATCCGGATACGAGCTTCGACGCGCTGAAGCAGAAGTTTATGGACATCCGCAAGCGGGTGTACAAATATCCGCGGCTCGGCCGCAAGGCGAAGTTCGTAGCGATTCCGACGACGTCGGGCACCGGCTCGGAAGTCACGTCGTTCGCCGTCATTACCGACAAGCAGAAGGGCAATACGAAATATCCGCTGGCCGATTACGAGCTGACGCCGGATGTGGCGATTATCGATCCGGACTACGTCTACAGCTTGCCGCAGACGGCGGTAGCGGACACCGGCATGGACGTGCTGACCCATGCGATCGAGGCGTACGTCTCGGTAATGGCGAACGACTACTCGGACGGCTTGGCGATGAAGGCGATTCAGCTCGTGTTCGACAATCTGGAGAAGTCGTACGCGACCGGAGACCCGATCGCGCGGGAAAAAATGCACAATGCCTCGACGATTGCGGGCATGGCATTCGCCAACGCGTTCCTCGGCGTCAATCACAGCTTGGCGCATAAGTGGGGCGGCGAATACCATACGGCGCACGGCCGGACGAATGCGATTCTGATGCCGCATGTCATCAAGTACAACGCGCAGCGGCCGACGAAATTTACGTCGTTCCCGAAATACGATCACTTTATCGCCGATCAGCGTTATGCCGAAATTGCGCGCATGCTCGGGCTTCCGGCCAAGACGACGGCGGAAGGCGTGAACAGCTTGATCGAGGCGGTGCGCAAGCTGAACCGGGCGCTGGGCATTCCCGAGAGGTTTCAGGATCTGGGTATCGCCGCCGCGCAGTTCGAGGCGCGTGTCGACTACTTGGCCGATCGGGCGTTCGAGGACCAATGCACGACTGCGAACCCGCGCATGCCGCTCGTCACGGAGCTGGCCGAAGTGTATCGCAACGCATTTTACGGAAGATTCGAGTAGGCTTGCCGGCTCTTGCTCACATCAATTAGGAGGTGCCAATCGGTATGGCGATCGAACAAGCGGAATTAAAAGCGAGCGGCTGGAGAGGGTTTGCCCGCGGCAGATGGGTAAGAAGCATTGACGTAAAGGATTTTATCGACCGCAATATGACGCTGTATACGGGCGATCATTCGTTTCTGGAAGGTCCGACCGAAGCGACGGCGGAGTTGTGGGACCAAGTGCGGGAGCTGACGAAGCAAGAGCGGGATAACGGAGGCGTGCTTGACGTTGACGTCGATACCGTCTCGACGATTACGTCGCATGCTCCGGGCTATATCGATAAAGGGAAAGAGAAGATCGTCGGCTTGCAGACCGACGCGCCGCTGAAGCGGGCGATTCAGCCGTTCGGCGGCATCCGGATGGTGCAGGATGCGTGCGAGGCGTACGGCTATAAGCTTCCGCAGGAAATTGCGGATGTGTTCACCTCCATCCGCAAGACGCATAACCAAGGCGTGTTCGACGCCTACACGACAGAGATGCGAACGGCGCGCAAAGCGGCCATCATTACCGGCTTGCCGGATGCGTACGGGCGCGGCCGCATTATCGGCGACTACCGACGCGTCGCGCTGTACGGCGTGAACCGTCTGATCGAAGAGAAGAAGAACGATTTGCAGCAGTTGGAGGTCGATGCGATCACGGAGGAGGTTATCCGGCTGCGCGAGGAGTTGTCGGAGCAAATCCGCAGTCTCGTCGAACTGAAGGTGATGGCCGCGGCGTACGGATACGATATCGGCGAGCCGGCGTCGAATGCGGCGGAGGCGGTGCAATGGCTGTACTTCGCCTATCTTGGGGCGATTAAAGAGCAGAACGGCGCGGCGATGAGTCTCGGACGCGTCTCGACCTTCCTGGATATTTATGTCGAGCGCGATTGTCGCGAGGGGACGCTGACGGAGCGGGAGGCGCAAGAGCTGATCGACCAATTCGTCATGAAGCTCCGCCTCGTCAAGTTTCTTCGCACTCCGGACTACAACGAGCTGTTCAGCGGCGATCCGACATGGGTAACGGAATCGATCGGCGGCATGGGACTGGACGGCAAGGCGCGCGTAACAAAAAGCTCGTTCCGGTTCCTTCATACGCTGTACAATCTTGGTCCCGCGCCGGAGCCGAACCTGACGGTGCTTTGGTCGACCCGGCTGCCGGAAGGCTTCAAAGCGTATTGCGCCAAAGTCTCGGCGGAGACGAGCTCGATCCAGTACGAGAACGACGACCTGATGCGGCCTTACCACGGCGACGATTACGGCATCGCATGCTGCGTATCGGCGATGAGAATCGGCAAGCAGATGCAGTTCTTCGGCGCGCGGGCCAATCTGGCGAAGGCGCTGCTCTACGCAATTAACGGCGGCGTCGACGAGAAGCTGGGCATTCAAGTCGGTCCGGCCATCGTCCCGATCCAGACGGATGTGCTAAGCTACGACGACGTTATGGGCAAGTTCGATCTCGTCATGGAATGGCTGGCGAAGCTGTATGTAAATACGCTCAACGTCATCCACTATATGCACGACAAATATTGTTACGAGCGGCTGGAGATGGCGCTGCACGACCGGGACATTATCCGGACGATGGCCACCGGTATTGCGGGTTTGTCCGTCGCCGCCGATTCGCTCAGCGCGATCAAGTATGCGAAGGTGCGTCCGATTCGCAACGAGCAAGGAATAGCGGTCGATTTCGCGATTGAGGGCGACTATCCGCAGTACGGCAACAACGATGAGCGGGTTGATGCGATAGCGGTCCAATTGACGGAGACGTTCATGAGCAAAATCGGCAAGCATAAAACGTACCGCGGCTCGGTGCCGACGATGTCGGTGCTGACGATTACGTCGAACGTCGTGTACGGCAACAAGACGGGCAGCACGCCGGACGGCCGCAAAGCGGGCGAGCCGTTCGCGCCGGGCGCGAACCCGATGCACGGGCGCGACCGGAAGGGAGCGCTGGCGTCGTTGGCCTCCGTCGCAAAAATTCCTTACGAAAGCTGCCAAGACGGCATCTCGAATACGTTCTCGATCGTGCCGAAGGCGCTCGGCCGCGAGGAGGATACGCGCATTTCGAACCTTGTCGCGCTGTTAGACGGTTATATGGCCGGCGGCGGCCACCATCTGAACGTCAACGTATTCGACCGGGCGCAGTTACTGGACGCGATGGAGCATCCGGAGCAGTATCCGCAGCTCACGATCCGCGTATCGGGCTATGCGGTCAACTTCATCAAGCTGACGCGGGAGCAGCAGTTGGACGTTATTAACCGCACGTTCCACGGAACGATGTAATCGACGCCGGAGAGGGGCAGACCGATGAAAGGACGCATACATTCGTTCGATACGTTCGGCACCGTAGACGGGCCGGGCATCCGCTTCGTCCTGTTCATGCAGGGCTGCGCGCTGCAATGTCTATACTGCCACAACCCGGATTCTTGGGAGATGAACGCGGGAAGAGCGATGGAAGTGGAGGAGGTATTGGCCGAAATCGAGCCTTATCTCGAATATTACCGCCGCTCGGGCGGGGGCATTACGGTGACGGGCGGGGAGCCGACGCTGCAAGCTCCCTTCGTCGCCCGCCTGTTCGCCGAATGCAAGCGCCGCTGGGGGCTGCATACCGCGCTAGATTCCAATGGCTTCTGCGAGCCGAGCCATGCGCGGCAGTTGCTGGAGGCAACCGATCTCGTGCTGCTTGATCTGAAGCAGCTCAATCCGCAGAAGCATCTTGCGCTGACGAGCCAGCCGAACAACCGGATGCTCGCCTTCGCGCATGAATTGGACCGCATGAGCGTTCCGGTCTGGATTCGCCACGTACTTGTGCCGGGCTGGACGGACGATGCCGACGATTTGCGCGCGCTTGGCGAGTTTATCGGATCGTTGTCGAACGTCGAGAAGCTTGAGTTGCTCCCTTATCACCGGATGGGCGTCTACAAATGGCAGCAGCTCGGGAAGGCGTATCCGCTGGAGCATTGCCCGGTGCCGACGGAGCTTGAAGTAAGCCGGGCCAGAAGGTTGATCGAAGAGGGAAGGCACATCGATTCGCATAACGCGAATGCAGGAGGAATAACGAATGGAGGCAACGCCAACTAGCCGGCATATCGAGCTGGCTTCGTCGAATCCGGATGAGCTGTCGCTGGCGGAAGCAAGGCTTAGACAGGAGCATCGGCGTCTGCGGCAGCAGCTTCGATCGGTCGAGACGGCTGCCAAGGAAGCGATGCTGACGGAAGACCCGGCAACCGGCAAGCGGCTGATCGAACAATTGCAAGGACTGCTAGACCAATTCGTCGCCGAGTTGGAGGAGCATACGGCGTGGGAGCGGACCGAATTGTTCCCGCTGCTGCTCGTTTATTATCATCACGATACGGGGCCAACGATCCGCCCGTCGTTCTGGGTGCTGGAGAAGGAGTATCAGCTTGGCCTCTCCTTCATTCAATCGTTCCGGGAGGCGATTGGCCCGGCGGCTTCCGGCTGCTGCGACCGTTCGAGCCGCAAATGCGCGGCGGAAGCGGCAGCGCATTTGGTTCAAGCCTGTCTCATCTTTAACGACCATTTCACAATGGAGGAAGAGCTGGTTCTGCCGCTGACCGAGAAGGTGCTGACGGACCTCGAATATTTCTTTTCTTAGATTTCAATCCGGACTTATGAGAATAGGGCTGACGTGGAGGTCATGAATCATTGACCGGAGCGTCTGCCCTATTCTGTTATTGCAGTGCAAGATATTCGACCCGATATCGCGGATATGGTACGATGAGGTAGGCTGCTTGTATCGTCTGAATTGCTCAATTGCTCAATTGCTCAATTGGACGATTGCGGCACATCCCTAAATAATAAATCAGGAGTTGTTCCTATTGTTCGCCTACAAAATGATTTCTCGCATCGTCGCGATCGCTGCGTGTATTTTTCTTCTATTTAAAGTAACGGAGACGTGGCAGTATATTTTCTTCTCGGCGGCAGGCCTTGTTATGCTGGTGTCCTTGGTTGTAATGTTCTTGCCTAACAAGAAGCAGCCCCGATAAGAACAAGGTCGAGGTGGAGGTTGACGGATTGTATCCGGTGAGAGGAGCGAGCTGAAGTTGAATAGGCTAATCGTATGCGGGGCGTTAATGGCGGCGCTTATGATTGGAATAACGGCATGCTCCTCGGATAACGGGGCGAGGCGGGAAGCGGATGCAGCGACTGACGGCGGTGCAAGTGCTAATGCAACCGTCGATGCGGCGTGCGAGACGCGACCTCGGACGTTCGAATGGGACGGGCACACGTACCGGTCGATTCAAGAAAGCACCGATGAGGAGCCGATGATGAAGCTCGGCTGGCTCGACTGCCAATCGGGACAAATTGAAGTAAGTGCCCTTTAGCGCCCCCTTAGCGGCACTTATTTCATTCGAAACATTGCACGCAGTCGAATAAATGCTCCGAAGGACCGCTTAATCGTTCGCCGTGTGCTGAAAACTAACGTTGGCTTATGGATTAAGGAGCCGTGCGACACTCTTAATCGGTACTGGAATGGTTAGTGCGTGCCATAAGAGTCTGTTACGGGCGCTTGTTCCATAGTGAGGTATCGGGTTGATCGACCCGCTCGACAGGCGAATCCCACTATGCCTCGTTCCTTCCAACCTCCAAACAACAAAGAAATCCAATCGTCTTTAAAACAAGACGCTGAGATGCCCGACACTTTGGCAAAGCCCTCGCAGCGAGGGCTTTGTTTGCGTATGTCGATTAATGGTAATTAAATGAACGAGACATAGCGAACAACATCTTCCCCGTACATGCACGTATAGGCCCTAGCCTACATATAATGTAGAACCGACTTCGATGCGTGCCGGTTAGGCGAGCGTTCGGACGCTTTGCCGACAGCGCCGGTCTACAACCTGGGGGTGTGCGGTTCATGGGATTGTTCGCTGCTGTTGCGCTGTTCATCAAGCAGCTATCGCTGCTTGTCTCTTACGTCAAAAATAATGCGTTTCCGCAGCCGCTTCATGAGGAAGACGAGATGAAGCATTTGCAGTTAATGGCCGAGGGCAACCAGCATTCGCGCAATTTGCTGATCGAGCACAACCTGCGGCTGGTGGCGCACATCGTCAAAGAGTTGCGGAATTGATTCAAGGTAAAAATGAAGAACAATTGCTCATATATTTTGAAATTAACTTCTCGGTCGAACAACTCCAACCTGGCAGTACAAAAACAAGGAAGTTGATCGAGCACGAGATGCAAGTTAGTTTAGTGTAGGGACGAGTAATATAAAAGACGTACCCTCATTGCGATGGTACGTCTTTTTCTTTATCAGGAAGGTGCTGAATGACTTCGTTTGGCTGAACCTCTAAGTGACCGCAGATCTTATCGATAACCTCAAGAGCCACGTATTCGTTTTTACTCATCTTCGCAAGCGTTGATGTTGAAATGCCGACAGCCTCTCTAAGTTGGGTTTTGGTCAGGTCTTTCTTAACAAGTGTGAGCCAAAGCGGCTTGTATGAAATGGACATACTGTTGTCTCCTCTCGCATATATACTTCGTATTATAAAAACAATTATTCGATAAATCAAATATAATGTTTGACATATGTTTTGATAAGTCTTATATTATGTTCGAGAAGTCGAACAATTGAGCGGAGGGATATAAGATGATAGTAGGATTGGAATGGGATCTGACGATAATTTCGTCGGAGCTGGCTGCACTGGTCGAGACGGAGGTCCAACGATATCTGGATGATAAGTCGCCAAAATACAGAAACGAGTATGCAGTGAATAAACTCGAGATCTATTCTTCGCTACCTGCTAGGGAGGATATAACGGATAAGTTCACCACAATCAGACTTGGACTTGGTCGACGTGGTCATGTGTTTCATGTGATGGAGTTTACTCAATCCTTGAGCGGACATGTTTGGACGGCATACTCGATAGATGTTACCTTTGCACGGGTAGCTTATGAATTTTCAAAGTAGTGATTTTTTGTCCCCCGAATGCCACCTATAAGTGAGAGGACAAAACGGAAGACGACGACGCGCAAAGCACACATGATGGCCGACATCATGGTCGGCTTATTGATTGCGATTCAGGTCGTACCCGAAGATGCCTCGCTCGCTGACGCTGCATAGGCCATTTTGAGCGCTGTAGGTTCACGGGAACAAATGTGCGCACCAACTTAGCGTGTCTTAAATCGGCTTCTAGAGCGTCTAGTGAGGTTGTGTTAAAACGCGGTGGCGGAAGAGAGACGCTTAGCGGAGTTCTGGACAAGTACCATATGAGTACACAAATCTTGTCATTCACGGGAGAGTGGCCCGTGGCCGCGTAACAAATTCGGACATAGCCCTGTGATACGTAATAGCGTTAGGGCAATTAGAGCCTCATTCCGAGGACGGCGGATTGACGGTAGCCGCATCTTTATAAATTACCGTCATGTCTCGGTGATAGGCTGTTCATCCGACACTCGTCCAAGTCAAAGACGGGTGACACCGCGGATTCGGATGTACAGCATCACATATAAGCCAGCTCCGCACTGACGGTGGCACCGTATCGACGAGAGGGGTGATGATCACCCTTATCCTCTAGGCACACACTTGTGGAGCATTACCATTGATAAAGAACGTGTGTTCGGTATATACTTCGTATGAGGTGATGCCGAATGGACGTGAGCAAAAGCAAGAAGCTGAATGGTAACGGGTTCTGGGAGTCGTCACGCATGATGCTGCCAGAGCACAAGCTTGAGTTAATCAAATTGGGTGATAAGGATCGCCAGCATTCACGGCCGAATGTGGACTTCGAGGCTGCTGAGGAGATCGCTGCGGCAGTGTCCAGGTCATATACAGACCAAGTAGAGATTACGATCGTATTGTTTAATCCGTACAGCGATCGATCTGAAACGGGGATCGTAGAGAAAGTTGATCAGTTCAACAGGCGGATTAAGATCGCTGATGAGTGGGTCAAATTCGACGATATCATCGGAATACAATAAAGCCGCGGGATCGTCTCCGCGGCTTTTACCTTACCTTGAATTCGCAATTCTGCTTTACATAGTGGTAATCATCGATCGTGACGCAGAAGTCGTTGTGTGCCTGAATCACGCCGCCGTGAGTGAGTGCTTCGCCGGCTTGGTAGGCGACGACAGTCACGTTATTCATCATTGCCATATCGAGATGGGCGTCGGTCTTAAGTTTGAAACCTGAACGCAATATCATACACCTCCTCCCTAAATGACACAATTCGACGAGATAGAAGGGATTTCCTTCCTGATGGAGAAATGTGTAGATCAGAATGGGGGTGAGTGTATTGGAAGCAGCAAAGTTTGAAGTGCATGATAATGATCTAATTGAAATTCATATGAATAATGAGGCCTTCCCTGCAATTACAGGTCGACAAATGAAGGGGATAGCGCCAAATTGGACAGGTGAATTCAGTCTAGGTGATATCGTTCAGACCGATCTTGGTGAACAAAGAATTTTAGAGTTGCAAGTGAAGTATCCTGATCCGCCGAGTGTGGTTACTACGTATGTGGTGACAATCGGAAATCTATAAACGGCAATTGAAGTCGCTCATTCGAGCGGCTTTTTTATATTTCTGTCGGAGAGGACTGATGATTATGAAAGCCTCCGAGTTGAAGCTTGGCAGCACCTATAGCAACACCAGCAAAACGGCACGATATGAAGAGCGGACATTGATCGCAGAGGGATCGGAATACAAGCCGATTGGTCGTGGTAAGATCGACATTTGCGTGCGGTATCGGGTGGCTGCTGGCAAGCGGATCGGTACAGAATGCAACATGACGCGAGCTGCATTCGCTGCTTGGGCGAAAGTAGAAAAACTCCCTTCCTGACGAGCATGAATGCGAGATAATGAGATTGAATAGCTTTTTAATGGGTTATTCAGGATTTTGAATGAATTGACGTCAATTTTGGCGTTTCAGTATACTGGTCTTGTTCTTCCTCTAACGTTGCGTTAGAACGTCTGCTTTTATATAAATGCGATGCATGCATCGCTACATTGCCTTTAACGACGAGCGTAAGCGCACGTCGTGCTTTTATCTTTGAAAGGGGAGCACGTCAGTGAATCAGCGAATAACTTTAGAACAGATACAAGAGCTGAACGAAGAGCAGAAGGTTCGGTTAAGGGAATGGTGGATGGGAAGCAATCCGAGATTGTCGGATGTTTATGTGCTGAAATTCAAGTACGATGACATCACGCGATATGAAGGTCCTTATCTTAATTCTGGACACAGAGACTTCTTAGCTGATTTCAATACAGGCGAAGCACTACCGCTCTTAACCATCGGTCAGATGATTGATGTGATAGATCAAGGGAAAGATGATCAGATGTGGCATGTCATGGCTGATATCGAGTCTTGTCGAGTCAACGATCTCTGTGATCGTTTATGGGAAACAGTTAAATTGGTTTTGTAATTTAAGGGCAGTTCAACACTTGGTCACTCCATTGCGAGTGGCCTTTTTATTTTGGAGATTCAAACGGGGGTGGTGACATGTAATGCCAAGAGAACGAGATCCGAAACGGAAGCAAGCAGAAAAGCTATGGATTGATAGCGGCGGACAACTCGACCTTGTCGACATTGCGGCGCAACTTGGTATATCACCAGGCACTGTTCGTGGATGGAAATCAAAAGACAAATGGAGCGAGAAGTTAAACGGAACGTTCCAATCGAGTAAGAAACGGAACGCTCCGAAACAAGAACGCTCTAAACCAAAAGCGGAACGGAACACGGGACCGCCTGAAGTTGTGATCGAGAACAATGCTTTAACGGAGAAACAGCGGATATTCGTCATGGAATATATGCGAGACTTCAATGCGACCCGTGCTGCCATTGTAGTTGGATACAGCAAGAAGACGGCTTATTCAATTGGCTGGGAGCTCTTGAGGAAACCTGAAATTCAGGCTGAAATCAAGCGCCAGAAGGAAATGCGTGCTGCTGAGCTCGGTTTGGACGTGCAGCGGATCATCGCTGAGTATATGAAGATCGCATTCGCGGATGTGACCGATCTGCTCGACTTTGGCCAGCGTGAAGTGCAGGTCATGAATGTAGAAGGCAACCCGATCATGAAGACGGTCAACTACGTCGATTTCAAAGATGCAGCTGAGGTTGATGGCACCGTGATCAGTGAGGTTAAGCAGGGCAAGGAAGGCGTGAGCATCAAACTTCACGATAAGATGCGGGCGCTGGAGAAGCTCGAGAAGTACGTCGGCTTCATGTCCGAAGAGGATCGGCTGCGGCTCGATAAGCTGCGAGCTGAGGTGCAGGCGATGAAAAAACCTGATGACGATGATGATCAGCAAGACGACGGCTTTATGGATGCGCTGAGAGGCGCGGCAGCTGAGGTGTGGGACAATGGGCCGACTGAAGCTTAAGAAGCCTGCTCCGTTCCGTTGGAAGCCGTTCTCGCGCAAGCAAATACAAGTGCTTACCTGGTGGATGCCAGAAAGCTCTAATCACGATAAGGACGCCATCATTTGCGACGGATCGGTTAGGGCTGGTAAGACTGTCGCGATGTCGTTCTCGTACATTCTATGGGCAATGGAATCGTTCGATAGTGAGCAGTTCGGTATGGCCGGCAAGACAATCGGCGCGCTGCGGCGTAACGTGATCGGCCCGCTTAAGCGAATGCTTGAATCACGAGGGTATTCGGTTCATGACGATCGGACCAACAACTTGCTGACGATCAGCAGAGGGATGAAGTCGAATATTTTCTTCCTATTCGGCGGCAAAGATGAGAGATCTCAGGATTTGATTCAAGGTTTGACGTTGGCCGGTATGTTCTTCGATGAGGTCGCGCTTATGCCACGAAGTTTCGTTGATCAAGCAGTAGCACGCTGCTCGGTCGATGGTTCCAAGTTCTGGTTTAACTGCAACCCAGCTGGACCTTACCACTGGTTCAAGCTTGAATGGCTTGACCGATTGGATCTGAAGAACGCGCTGCATATCCATTTCACGATGGATGACAATCTGTCGCTTTCGGAGCAGGTCAAAGAGCGTTACAAGCGTATGTTCAGCGGCATCTTCTACAAGCGATACATCCTTGGGTTGTGGGTCATGGCTGAAGGCATCATCTACGATATGTTTGATCCGGATCGGCACGTCAAGCCATCTGAGGTGCGCGGTTATTCGCAGTATTATGTGAGCTGCGACTATGGCACGCAGAACCCGATGACATTCGGTCTATGGGGGTTGCACGGCGGCGTTTGGTACAAGGTCAAGGAGTACCACTATGATGGACGTCAGAAGACGAAGCAGAAGACGGACGAGGAGTATTATAAGGACCTCGAGGCGTTCGTCGGTCCGATCAATATCAAGGCTGTGATTGTTGACCCTTCGGCAGCCAGCTTCATCGCAACGATCCGCAAGCGCGGGCGGTACCTGATCCGGAAGGCTCGTAATGACGTACTCGAGGGTATAAGGAACGTGGCGACGGCGCTGAACACAGGTCGCATTCTGTTCAATGACTGCTGCAAGGAGACGTTCCGGGAGTTCTCGAGCTATTCGTGGGACCCTAAGGCAGCTGATCGCGGTGAAGAGAAGCCGATCAAGCAAAATGACCATCAAATGGACGGAGATCGTTATTTCGTGAACACCATCATTATGAAGCCTGCGGGCGTGTCATTTGATTGATGGACTGCACAGCAAAACGGAGTAATCCGAAGCAATTTCGAGATCACAACTTCTTGGTTTTGAGCTCATTTTTCGATTGTTCCACGCAACGCTAATCGCCGCTGATGGTCGAATATGGCTGAATATGAGGATCGAGACGCTAGACTTTTGTATCAAATATCTAATTTTGTACAGATGTCCGCGCTTTAACGTGTGAAAGAATGGGGGTGTACAACCTTTGCTAACATCTGCAATGCAGTCTATCGTCGATATCATTAAAGCCGGCGCAGCAGCTGCCATGACCATTGAGCAGATCATTGTCAACGAGTTGGCTGAATGGAGAAACTCCGAGGAACGCCGGAGCATGCTCGACGCTGAACGATATTATCGAATGCGGCCGGACGTCCTTAACAAGAAGCGAACCGCGATTGGTGAGGACGGAGCCATGTACGATGTAAAGCTTCTCGCTAACAATAGGCTCGTTCACGGCTTCTTCAGGAAATTGGTTGACCAGAAGGTTGGTTATTTGCTCAGCAAGCCGATCAGTATTAAGACAAACAACAAAACATACCAGGACTTGTTAACCTCGCGCTTTGTGGATAACAAGTCTTTTTTACGTCTGCTCAAGTCACTCGGCAAAGAGGCGATCAAGAAAGGCAAGGCGTGGCTGCACGTTTATTACAACGAACTGGGCGATCTATGCTTCAAACTGCTGCCATCTGAAGAAATATTCCCGCTGTGGAAGGATGCTGCTCACACGGAGTTGGATGCTGCTATCCGGACATATGAGATCGAGGTATACAGCGGGACTAGCAAGCAGCGGGTCACTAAGGTCGAATATTGGGACACTACAGGTGTCAAACGGTATGTACTGGAAGACGGCGGGAGGCTTATTCCAGACGTTGAGGTGGAGCAGGAAACAGAATCGCACTTCGTAGGTGTGGATGCTGAGGGCAAGGAGACACGCCTGAATTGGGAGCGAGTGCCGTTCATCTGCTTCAAATACAACGAGTTGGAACAGTCGCTGCTGGAGCTTATCCGCTCGCTAGTCGATGATTACGACTCCAAGAAGTCGTCCAACTCCGATAACATCGACGACCTGCCGAATAGCATCTTTGTCGTTACGAATTATGACGGCACAGACCTTGGGGAGTTTCGTCGGAATATCTCCACTTATCGGGCTGCGAAAGTCACGGATGATGGCGGCATCGATACCATTAGCATCGAGATCGATACTGAAGCGTATACGAAGCATCTTGAGCAAAACCGTAAGGATATATACGAGTTTGGCCGTGGTGTCGATACACAGTCAGAGAAATTCGGGCAGAGTCCAAGCGGTATCGCACTGAAGTTCCTGTACGCTGACCTTGACATGGATGCTAACGAGATCGAGACGGAGTTCCAGGCTGCATTAGAGCAGCTGTTATGGTTCGTTGACACGGACCTGGCCAACAGTGGTGTAGGGGATTTTGCCGATGAGCCTGTTGAGTTCGTTTTTAACAGGGACATCGTCATCAACGAAACTGATTCCATTAACAATGCCAAGAGCAGCGTCGGAGTCATCTCTGATGAGACAATCGTGGCGAACCATCCTTGGACCACAGATACCAAGTCTGAGCTCGACCGCATCGCGAAGCAGAAGCAGCAGGCATTTGAGGAAGCTCAGGCATACGGCGGCTTGGGAGGTAATAAGGACGATCCTACAGCTGGCAGTGGAGCTGGAACAGGATGAAAAGTGACGCCTACTGGTCGGGCCGTCTTGATGCGCTGAATGAGTCACAGCTAGGCAAGGGTGAGGATTATGTCCGGAGGATGCAGGCTGAGTACGACAAAGCAATGGCATCGCTGCAACGTGATATCGACGTATTCTATAAGCGATTCGCGGCCAACAACGGTATCGTAGACATGCATGCTGCCCGACAGGTGTTGAAGGCAGGCGAGTTGAAGGAATTCAAGTGGTCGGTCGAGGAGTACATCAAGGCTGGTCGTGAGAATGCCATCGATCAGCGCTGGATGCGGGAACTTGAGAATGCATCGATCCGTGTCCGTGTGACCAGGCTTGAAGCGCTGCAGACACAGATGCAGCAGCACATTGAGATGTTATCTGCTCGCAAGGAGATAGGCGCACGCGAGGTCCTCGGTGGTATTTACCGCGACAACTACTATCGATCGATATTCGAGGTCCAGAAAGGCCTTGGAGTGGGTTCGTCATTCGCGCAGCTGGACGAGAAACATATTGAGAAGCTGCTGTCGTCGCCCTGGGCGCCTGATGGAGCTAATTTCAGCGGTCGGATCTGGAAGGATAAGACGAAGCTTATTACTGAGCTTCGCACAGCGCTGACTCAGAGCCTGATCCGCGGCGATTCGTCAGATAGGGTCATTGCCGCGTTCGCAGAGCGAATGGGCGTCTCACGATCGGATGCAGCGCGCTTGGTTATGACGGAATCGGCGTTTATCTCAGGCCAGAGCAGGCTTGATGCTTACAAGGAGCTCGGGGTCGAACGCTATAAGTACACGGCCACGCTGGATACGCGTACGTCTTCTATCTGCCGTTCAATGGACGGAGAGGTTTATCCGATCTCTGAGGCACAGGCAGGCGTCAATTACCCGCCGTTGCATGCGCATTGCCGCTCGACTACGATTCCTCATTTTGAGGACAACGTGAAAGAACGCGCAGCCCGAGACGAGGCAGGCGAGACATATAACGTTCCAGGTGATACAACGTACAAGGATTGGCACAGGGAGCATGTTGAGCCGGATACCCCGTTAAAGCGCGGAGACGACGAGAGCGGAACGCCTGCCAAGGGTACTGGCAATGAACCGCAGTCGCCTGCACCAGCACCAAAGGCGCCAGAACCACCGCCAGCGCCAGTTGTTCCCGAGCCTGCACCTAGCCCGCAACCGTCGCCTGTAGCGCCAGAACCACCGCCTCCGAAGCTTGTAGACGAAATAGATACACCTACACCGGAGATCGTTGAGGAGCAGATCAAGGAATACGAGAAGACTCTGCGGAAAGAAGCCGAAGAGCATGCCTATGTGGTTACGCCGAAAGGCGAGGTATACCATGCTGAGGGCAAGAAGTCAGAGGTTGAAATCAGTCCAATCGGAAAGTCTAAGCTGAAGGATAGCATCGTGACGCATAATCATCCGGATGTTGCCGGAGAGCCGGGCGGATCGTTCAGTCGGCAGGATGTCATAGCGTTTCTAACGTACGGTATGCAGGAATTGCGCGCTGTCGACTCGAAGTACACGTATAAGCTGGCACGCAAGCCCGGAACAATGTTTGATCTATCCGTTGAGTCTGTGCTGCTTTTGCTCGAAGAGGCCAAGCACAACTATCGTGCGAAGATGACCATAGAACAGTTGCTAGCCGGTTATGATGCAAAGCACTTAACGATGATCGAGCTTGCAGCGCTAATCGAATCGCTTATTTACGAGAGGAGTGAGTCCAACTGACGAATGAACTGATTGCGAAGGCACTAGCTGAACATCGGGCGAAGCTCGGTGATAAGCAGTTCGAGGCGCTGATCGACGAGATCGCTGCAGTACGGGTCGAATATCAAGCCAAGATCGATGCGCTGCCGTCGATTCCAGACGGCACGCTTGATGGCAATGTATTGGAGCTCCGGCAGCTCGAGCGAGATGAGACTATGAAATGGGTATTGATAAAGCAGAAGTACGGGATCTGAAGCACACCTTCTTACAAGTTGGGATGGTTACTGTTTCAGGTAATAATATAAGTATTGGAGAGAGAGGAGGTCACCTACGTGAAACAAAGAATTACGATCGAACAACTGAACGAATTGACGGAACCTCAAAAACAAAGGCTTCAGGACCGATGGAAGATCGATCAGGAGTATGGACTTTTAGAACTGATCGTAAATAATAACCAAATCGTCATTCCAGACGAATACGACGAAGATAAGGGGATATTCAACTATGCGGCATGGGAAGCGCATAAATCGGAATGTCTTCCGTTGCTCTCCGTTGGTCAGATGTTCGAAATACTGGCTGATATTAAAGAGGCTGAATACCTAAATGAGATTGATGTAGCAATAGAGATGTGGACGCCCGATGATACGTGCGATGAATTGTGGAAGTTAATGAAGAAAAATCTGTAAGGGTCACTCCTAGCGAGTGGCCTTTTTGTTTGCAGTCTTTCGGCGCCGCAGACGTTAAAGAACGGGCAGCGACCGGACGCGACCGGGATACCAAGCGATGAGAGGATGAGAGATATATGGATTGGTTGAAGAAGCTGCTTGAAGGCAAAGGGCTGTCGGAGGAACAGATCACGGCGATTGTGGGAGGTGTGGAGGGCAACTACGCGGGCTACGTACCGAAGCATCGGTTCGATGAAGTAAACGAAGCCAAGAAGAAGGCCGAGACGGATCTGAAGGACCGCGACAAGCAACTTGATGATCTGAAGAAGACAGCTGGAGACAACAAGGAACTACAGGATCAGATCACGCAGCTGCAGGCTGACAACAAGACGGCCAAGGATAAGTACGAGGCCGATCTGAAGGATCTACGCCTTAACACTGCTCTTAAGCTGGCGCTGACTGGTCAAGCTCATGACCCGGACATCGTTGCGGGGCTGTTGGACAAGACCAAGATCGAACTCGATGATAACGGCGCCGTTAAGGGTGGATTGGAAGATCAGGTTAAGAGCCTTCGAGAGAGCAAGGCTTTTTTGTTTGTCCCGCAACAGCAGCAGGCTGGTGGCGGTCAGCAGCAGTTTAAAGGTGCGAAACCGCACGAAAGCGGCGGCGGTGCAGGTGGTGGTCAGGTAGCCAATCCGTGGAAGAAAGAGTCATTTAACCTGACGGAGCAAGGGCGTATCCTGCGCGATAATCCAGAACTCGCGCAGCAATTGCGAGACGCTGCGAAGTAAGGGGTGACTGGAATTGGCGAAAGTAATTCGGCTAAATACACCGCAGAACGACATGATCGAAGCGCTAGAACTCCTGCTCGAGAAGGCGAAGGCAGGCGTCATTGAGTCGTTTGTTTTCGCAGGTAAAGACAAGACAGACGGAAACATCGCAACTTCATGGGGCAACTGTGATGTCGGTGAGCAACAAGAGCTATGCTCGCATCTACAGGTCGACATCATGTTCCGAGTTGTGCAGGCCAATGCCGATCGGTTAATTGAGTAGTTTTTAGCAGTATAAATCTAAAAAAGAAAGTAGTGTGATTTTAAATGCCGGCTACAAGAATTGCGGACGTTATCGTCCCTGAAGTATTCAATCCATATGTAATCCAACGTACCGCTCAATTGTCTGCTCTAGTACAGGCGGGAATCATCGTAGCGGATCCAGAATTGGACAGACTGGCTGCGACGGGCGGTACGATCCTGAACATGCCGTTCTGGAATGACCTCACTGGCGGTTCAGAAATATTGAGTGATACAGCACCCTTGACAGTCAATCCTATTACGGCGGCAAAGGATATGTCCCGCCTTCATGGCCGTGGTAAAGCGTGGGGTGCGAATGATTTATCAAAAGCACTGTCTGGAGACGATCCTATGAAGGCAATCGCCGACCTTATTGCCGAGTGGTGGAATCGAGATAGACAAGCAATGCTATTCAGCACATTGAAGGGTGTGTTCTCTTCCGCATCAATGTCTGGCAACGTACATGACATTTCGGGATTGTCGGGTTCGGCTTCGACTATCAGTGCGTCTTCTACTGTAGATGCTCAGCAAAAGCTTGGTGATGCGGCTAGTAAATTAACTGCATTTAGTATGCATAGCGCTGTATACGGAAAACTCCAAAAGGATCAATTGATCGAGTACCAAAAAGATCCTGTGACTGGAGTTGAAATCGAGACATACCTCGGTAAAAGAATCGTTCAGGACGATGGTCATCCAGTTTCAAATGGAGTATATACCACTTACCTGTATGGCACCGGAGCTATTGGCTTTGGCAATGGAGGTGCGCCAGTGCCTACAGAGACAGATCGCGATAGCCTTCAAGGCGACGATATCGTAATTAATCGTAATCACTTTATCCTTCATCCTCGCGGTGTTAAATGGGTGGAAGATAGTGTGGCCGGTAAATTCCCGACAAACGCCGAGCTCGAGAACGCCGCTAACTGGTCCCGTGTGTACGAGAACAAGAACATTCGTATTGTCCAGTTCAAGCACAAACTGTAGGAGGCGGCTGCTATGAGTCTGAAAGATTTACTCGGACGCACAACACCAGTCGGCAAGACACACGGCCTGATTGATTACCTGCTAGTTCAGCAAAAAGGTTTGTCGGGGGACATGGCGCTTGCCGTGTCTCCAGCAACCTTGGGCTCAAAAGCATCAACAGTAAATGCTGCAATCGGCTCGAATGGGAAATTCGTGCGGCAAGTAACGATTCAGCTGCAAACGGCTACGGGCGAGCTGCATGATTGGTTTAATGGCACGTTTGCAGTTGCTGTCGCTAAAACTGGCAGCGGTACCGTTGCACTTGCAGGCGGGATTACTTCCGCTACCTTTGTTAACGGCGTTGCGACAGTCTCGCTGGAGTACACAGGAACATGGGCTGCAGCTGACACCACGACGCTGACCGTAACGGGTGGAACGAAGCTTGGATATACGATCAACAACAAGACGAGTGTCGACACATTGATTGCGTAGAGGAGGGACAAATCTATGAGTCTCACAGGCTTTAATAGATCGAGGCGGGCAGCGTATGAGGCTTCCCGTCTCGCTGCTGAGCAGGAGCAGACCGCGGCGGATGATGAACAGCGATTGACTGAGCTGAGAGAAAGAGCCGCGGCTATTGGAGTTCCCAATGCTAAGCAGAAAGGCGAGAAGCGGCTGCTCGATGATATCGCCGAGATCGAAGCTGCACAAAGGCTACAAGAGCTCAAGCTTCAGGCAGCAGAATTGGGTATCGAGCTCACTGATGAAGCCAGTGCTGATGATATACTCGCGCTGATCGAGGTACATCAAGCAGCGGTAGCTGGCGATAACGGCGATGGAAACGTACCGGAATAAGCTCAAGACGCTGCTGGGCATACCTCTTGATGATACAAGCCAAGATGGCCAACTCGACTTTGCACTGGAGACGGTAATAGCCGCAGTACTGGCGAACATCAACCATACTACAGTGCCCGTAGCTCTCGATAATGTCGTTGTTCTGATTGCTCGTGACTTCTGGCGTGCTGAAAAGGCCAAGGATGACCCAACAAGCCTGCCGCAGACGGTGCAAAGTGTTAAGCGCGGCGACGTGACGACGACGTTCTCAGCGCCGATCTCGGGGGCGGGGCCGGGAGCTGCTTTCGTTCAAGCTTACGAGGGGCAGTTGAAGGCGTATAGGAAGATGAGGTGGTAGGCATGGCGTTTGGTAATCCGGCTGCGGAGCGCGCCGCTATCGAGGCGACATACGACGGTATGTGCTCGGTTTGGGAGTATAAAGACGTAAAGGACCCGGTTACACATGTGACCCGTCAGCAGGCTGTAGCAGTGCTTGAAGATCAGCCATGCGCGTTATCGCAAACCAAATTGACCACGACCAGCCAGACGGAGGCAGCCAATGAGATCCTGTATGATGCCAAGCTTTTTATCTCGCCAGATGTAACGATTGCGGCCGGCAGCTGGATCCGCGTCCAGCAGGATAGCATGGATTACGAATTTGAGCAGGTTGGCGAGCCGTTTCGGTACCCCACGCACCAAGAGGTCATGCTGAAGCGCAAGGTGAAGGCGTAATGACTGGCTTAGGCGGCTTCGACTTTCGGGACATGAAGAAGCTGCAGAAGCAACTCAAGCGGATGCAGAGGGAATACCCCGGCTTTTTAGAAGCTTGCATCCGTGAGCTTGCAGCGAGACTGCTGGCAAAGACTGTTGCACGTACTCCTGTCGACACGGGCGAGCTGCGACGGAGGTGGACGATCGGCGCCATACAGCGCATACCGAATGGCTACCAGGTCGAGGTCATCAATCCGGTCGAATACAGTATGTACGTCGAGTACGGCCATCGGACACGGGACCATAACGGATGGGTAGAGGGCCGCTTTATGCTAACGATCTCTGAGCGCGAGATACAAGAGGAGATGCCTGCGTTTTTGGAGCGCAAGCTGCAGAAGTGGATTAATCGAAATATGGGGCGGTGATGTCTGGTGGAAGAGATCAAGCTCGCAATAATCAACCGGCTCGCGGACTACAATGCCGACGTGACGATATACGACGAACGCATTCAGCAAGGCTTTCAGGAGCCGTGCTTTTTTGTGCTGTTGGTAGATGGCTCGCAGCAGCGAGGGATTAATCGCCGCATCAGGGCTGCCCTGTTCGATGTTCACTATTTCCCGCCAGCTGACGCATCTCCTCGCGAAGCCTGTGAGCGGATGGCGGCTAGCCTCTATGAGGCGCTGGAGTTCGTCGAGCGGGATGCAGGCAAGTATCGGGCTGTCAGCATGAAGCACCAGGTCGTAGACGGTGTACTGCATTTTTTCGTAAGTTTCAGCGTCCACATGATGCTCGAGAAGCCTGTTACACATGCATTGCAAACAGTTGAATTGGAGGTGCATACGAAGTGACGATAGCTAAAGAACGCGCGACAAGCGCGCAGGAGCCTGCGAGCGAAGCGGAAGCAGCTCCGTCCTATACGAAGGAGCAGTTTTTATCATCTGGTCGCTACGCGGCGCACAGGGACGTCCTGAACGTTCTTCTCGTAGATGAAAAGCTATACACGCATGACGAAGTTGAAGCGCTATTGAGCGAATTTATGAAGAAGGAGGCGCGATAGATGGCAGGCGGAACATGGACCTCTCAAAACAAGGTGAGACCGGGCTTTTATGCAAACACAGAAAGTGAAGGTCAATCGCTTGGCGCAATGGGAGAGCGTGGAGTTGCCTCGATAGCACTTTCGCTGTCATGGGGCGATTCAAAGAAAATAATCCCGATTGAGGCAGACACAGACGTGTTCACGGTGCTAGGCTACGACATCACAGCTTCGCAGCTGCTGCTGATTAAGGAAGCGCTGAAGCGAGCGAAGACGCTCCTGCTGTATCGCCTTAACACAGGAACGAAGGCGGCTGTCACTGTCGGTTCGCTGACGGCAACGGCGAAGTACGGCGGTGTCAGAGGCAACGACATCAAGGTCGTTATTGTCGCCAACATCGACGACGCTGCGAAGTTCGATGTTAGTACCTACGTCGGTACGCAGTTGGTCGACCAGCAGAAAGCCGTTGCTAATATCGCAGGACTGGTAAGTAACGCTTGGGTTGTGTTCAGCGGCACGGGGTCGTTGACCGCCTCGGCTGGCGCACCATTAATCAGCGGAGCCGATGGCACGACGACCAATGCAGACCATACCGACTATCTGGCTGCTCTGGAGCTTTACGAGTTTCAGACGGCAGCATACAGCGGCACTGATAATACGCTTAAGGGCGTCTATGCGGCCTTCGTCCGCAGGCTTCGTGAGGATGAGGGTAGGAAGGTGCAGGTTGTCGTTGAGAACTATCCAACAGCTGACTACGAGGGCGTAATTGCCGTTAAGAATGGCGTTGTGCTGACCGACGGGACGACGCTAACTGCTGCTCAGGCGGTTGCATGGGTGGCGGCGGCCACGGCGGCGGCAGGCCCTAACCAGGCGCTCACAGCGAGCCAATACGATGGTGCGGTTGATGTCAGCCCTCGATACACCAACACGCAGATTACAGCTGCCCTGGTTGCGGGAGAATTCCTGTTTACCCTTAGCAAAGGGCGGGCAGTCGTTGAGCAGGATATCAACACCTTCAAGAGCTTCACAGCGAAGAAAGGGAAGGTATTCCGCAAGAATCGGGCCTTGCGCGCGCTGGATGGACTGGCTAACGACTGGAAGTCGAATTTCGAAAGTTACCATAACGGGAAGACGGATAACAACGCTAACGGACGAGGTCTGTACCGTAAGGATCTGGTCAAGATTGCTGGTGATTACGAAGGGATCAATGCAATTCAGAACTTCGACCCGCTGGCTGATATCACGGTAACTCCGGGAGACGATGGCGATGCAATCTACGTTGAGGCCGGTATTCAGCCAGTAGACGCGATGGAAAAAGTCTATATGAAAGTGCGGGTGAGATAGGATGTTTAACGCTGGAGATGTAATCTCGGGAAACGAAGGGAAAGCATACGCAACGATTAACGGAGAGAACCATGAGATGTTCTATCTCAGGAACCTCAAAGCAACAGCGGAGAAAACAAAAAAAGCACTGAAACTCCTCGGTAAGCGTGGCGAACAACACAAGGCTACCGGGTGGACCGGTAAAGGAAGTATGACGATCTACTACGCAACATCGATGTTTCGTCAGTTGATGTATCAATATATTAAAACGGGTGTCGATACCTACTTCGACATAATGGTTGTGAACGATGATCCGACATCCAGAATCGGGAGACAAACCATAACACTGTTGCGCGTCAATCTGGACAGTACTGTCATGGCGGCACTGGATTCAGAGGCTGAAGACCTGGAAGAGGATTGCGATTTTACTTTTGAGGATATCGATATGCCAGAAGTTTTCAGAGATCCAGTATAAAGAAGGGATGATCAAGAATGAGTAATGATATGAGTTTGTTTTTTGCAGATGCAATCGAACAGGTTGAGGCAGTACCGTTTGTCGTATCTGATCGGATTAAAGACAAAGAGAAGAAACCCGTTGAGTGGCTTCTGCGACCGATCTCGGAGGATCAGAATGATGTAATCCGGAAGTCCGCTACACGGAAGAATAAGGGGAAAAACGGGATGCAGTTGCCAGAGGTCGACTCGAGTGAATACGTGGCCAAATTGGTCGCGGCTTGCGTCGTATACCCTAACCTGAACGATGCAGAATTGCAGCGGTCCTATGGAGTACGAGGAGCAGATGTTGTGGTCCGCAAAATGCTGCTTTCTGGTGAGTATGCTGCGCTTTGCGAGAAGGTACAGGAGATCAACGGCTTCGATAAAGACGTCAACGAACTGGCGGACGAAGTAAAAAACTGATCGACGAGGGCAACGGTGATTGGAATATTGCCTATTACGCCCTCAACGAGTACCAGATGATGCCGTGGGAGTTCGCTGACCTTCCGCGGCGAAAGAAGGCGGCGCTGGTCGCCATGATTAAAGTCCGTTTGGAAGCGGAAAAAGCCGGGCGAGCTAAAACGGAAGCGAATCGGCCGCGACGTAGGAGGTGAAAGGTTTTATGCCATCGATCCAGGCCAGTCTTGAGCTATTCGATAACTTTTCCCGGCGTTTGACTGATGTGAATCAAGCAATGGAGCGATCAAGTCAGGCAGCGGAAGAACTGCATAACCGATTGCAAAATCATATCACGCTGCGGATCGATACGGGGTCTGCACTAGCGCAGATCGAACAATTGCAGCAGAGAATGCATGGTATGAGCGGATCTGCGCTTAATATCGTCATCAACGGCAATGATGTACTGCACCAGATCGCAGCGATTGAACAGAGGATCCGGTCTTCCTTTACCGGCGCGGTCATTAGCGTCATGTTGGACCCTGGCGCAGTACTGCAGCAAGCGCAGAACATCAGACGACAATTAGAGGCGGAACTTGGACGTATTATCATCCAGCTGCAGATCCATATGCCGCAGCAGCTAGAAGCGATGTTCACAAACCTTCAGCGTCTTGTCCTGCAGTTGATTCGGGCGACGAGGCAACTTCGAGCCCAGTCGTCTAACGCGAACCAGTTAGCAGAGGCTCTGCGCCGCATTGAGCAGTTAGAAGAGCGAATCAATCAGCTGCAAGGACAGCTTAATAACCGTATTCGCGACGGAGGGCATGCAGCAGGTGGACTGCTGAGCAATCTACAGGGAATCCTAGCAACCTATTTATCTATTCAGGGATTGCAAAGTTTGCTCAAGAGTACCGTCGGGGGCGCAATGGTACAGCAGCAGATGGTCGATACGTTCTCGGCCCGAGCGGGTAGTGAAGAGCTCGGTGCCGCCATCTACAACAAAATTGTTGAACAGGCTCTCGCGCTTAAGCAAGACGTCAACGATGCGCTGACCGGCACCATGTCGTTTGTCTCAAATACGATGGACCCGACGCAGCTCGCTCAGTTAAATAAGTTAGCAATGCGGCTGCAAAAGCTAAACCCATTCGAGAACCTCGAGGGTGCTGCATTCTCCATGAAGGAGCTCCTTTCCGGCGACTATACTTCCATCGTCGAACGCTTTAACATCGGCCGGACCACTATCAAGAACAGCGACGCTTTAAAAGCCGGCAAGGCTGGAGATATCGATGGGTTTATTAAGGGTATGGATAAATTGCTTAATCAGCAGAACATGAGCGAAAAGGCGTTCGAGAAGATGCTCGATTCGCCGGCTGCGAAATGGCAGGGCATTATTAATAGGTTTAAGTATAGCCTCGCTGAAGCAGGACAGGGCGGGCTTAAAGCTTTTGAGCCGCTTTTCGACAAACTTGAGAAGGCGTTCGAGTCAGGAAAGCTTGATAGCTTCTTTAGAACGTTACAGGCGGGCCTTACGATCTTTGCAAGTATGATGTCGTCTGCAGTAGATGGCGCTTTGAAGTTTTGGGATATCATGAAATCCAATCCGGAGATTGCGACCGCTGCAATGGTAGCAAGCGGTTTGATACTCATTGGGTTGCTATGGGCGATGGTCGCACCCGTGGTTGCGCAAGCAATAGCATGGGCCGCAGCCTATTGGCCGGTTTATTTAATCGCAATTGCGATTGGAATTGTGGTTGCTGCGCTGCTTTATCTCGGAGTTACCGGACAACAAATTGTCGGTTCCGTCGTCGGGTACTTCTACTTTCTATATGCAACCATTTACAATATCATAGCCGATGTTTGGAATTTGTTTGCAGTGCTTGCTGAGTTTCTTGTTAACTTATTTATCGACCCCGTATATGCGATCAAGAAACTCTTCTACGATTTGAACATGATGTTCTTGGGGAACATGGCGAATATGCTTACAGCCGCTGAATCGTTCGCTGGCGGATTTATGAAAGTTGTGCTCGAAGGTGTAAATGGCATAATTAAGGGTCTCAACTGGATGGTCGAAGCTATGAACAAGCTGCCTGGCGTGGATATCCCGACTGCAAAACTTTTCGACGTTGATAATGTACACGCAATGAGCGATGGCATTAAGTCAATGATGAGTAAGCTCGAGGCGCCGACGTCGGACAAGAACGTGTATCGAGCAGCACGCATGCAACAGATGGACCTGGCATCGTCATTCAGTAAGGGTTACAAGGTCGGAGAAGGAATGTTCAATAAGCTGGAAGACACTGCGCGTAAAATTGATGGGTTTGGAAAAGACCAAAAGGGTGATGGCAAGCTACCGAACATCGACAAGGTCGGAACAGTCGGATCGATAGGTGATACCGTCGACATCTCGAGCGAAGATCTGAAAGTCATGCGCGACTTGGCTGAAATGAAAGCCATTCAGAACTTTGTCACGTTGACGCCGACAGTACACGTTACGACGGGCCCGGTTACGAAAGATGTTGACGTAGACGAAGTGATCGAGAAGATCGTACACAAATCCACCAGTGAAATCGAATCATCAGCCCAAGGGCTTTTTGTCTAACACAGCGCAACCTCCTGTGATACAATATGTATAATCGGAAAAATATATCATGAGAGGGTGTGTGAAGGCGGTATGTCGAAGATGCTGAAGAGGCTAGGTGTCTTTATCCTGATCTGTGGAGTGTACGGCTTTATTATTAGCGGATTACCAGAAGACATAAAAACTTCTCCTGTACCAGTCATTTTATTAATTGTTCTAATCATTGGATTTTTTGTTGTAATTAAGAGAAACAACCGTGGAGAAGAAGATCGTCAAACGGGGGTGCTCAGAAGATTCAAGGGACTTCATATGCACGGCCTTCCCGTTCAGCAACTTTCCATGACAACCCTAAAATTGACGAATGACAAGCTGTGCCTATCGGTTAAGAACAACACTTTCGAAATTGAACTGAGAAACATAAAGATTGCTGCGGCGATGACTCAATCTGACTTAGCTTTGGTTGATAAAAGTGTAGCAGGAAGAGCCGTTGTTGGCGGCATACTGTTAGGTCCCGTTGGTGCTATTGTCGGTGGCATGAGTGGTATAGGTGCTAAGAAACGGCGAGGCAATTACTTAATAATTAATTACGTCAGCAGCACGAATGAATTATCTTCATTGGTTTTGGATGGCGGTGCAATATCATCCGCTCGAAAATGCGCAACTGTAATCAATAAAGTGGCTGCAGTCGGCACAGTATCACTTTAATAATAGGACGCCTCTTTCTTATACAGAGAAGAGGCGTTTTGTGCTTATAACATGAAAGGTGGGGACCACATGTCGACTCAACCATTTACAATGTTCATCGGCTGGAACAACATGGCGGAGGGGTGGCCTTTCCCCGTGCTCCCAGAGAAAATAAATATCCGAGATGCCGGTAGTGGTAAGGATTACGACATTATGGAGGTCGGTAAGATTCACGTTATCGAAAAACCGGAACTCACCGAGATCGGCTTCGAAAGTTTCTTCCCAGCAGTCAATTCCTCATTCGTATCTTCCTCTTCCGGGTGGGCAGATCCACATGAATACGTTAACTACCTGAATAAATGGAAAGAAAGTGGCCATCCAGTTCGGTTTATATATGTAGGTAGTGATCCCGATAACGATAAATACAAGATTAATCTAGCCATGTCGATCGAATCCTTTGAACGCTGGGAAGAAGGGGGCTCACCGGGTGATATTTATTTTACGCTCAAGCTTAAGCAATATCGCTTTTATGGGGCGAAGCACATTACTGCTGTTAAGCAAGCGAACGGTTCAACACTCCTGAAAAAAGAGGCTGCTAAGCGACCAGACGAGCGTGTAAAGACAACGACATACACGCTAAAGCCTGGAGATACGCTTATCAAGGTTGCTAGGCTTGTTTACGGCGACAGCAGCCGTTGGAGAGAGATTCAGACACTCAACAACATCAAAGACTGGGAAATCAAGCAGTTAAAAGTTGGAAGGGTACTTCAGCTACCGAAGTGAGGAGGGAGGAGGGAGATACTTGCTTGAGGTCATACTTGATAACCGCAACGGAACGCTATGGGACATATCTGGTATCTGCTCCGAGATCTCATGGAAAACGAGCAGGACGGGTAAGCCTTCCTCCGTAGATTTGACGTTTATAAGCGACGGACTCTATCAGGATAAGGCATTCACGGTCAATACAGGCGATGTCCTTCGGATCCGTAAAGACGGTCAGGGGCTGTTCTGGGGTTATGTATTCGAGGTGGAAAGCGGACGCGACGAACAAGTCTCACTTAAGGCATACGATCAACTGCGCTATCTCAACGAATCGGACACCTATGTCAGGATCAATGTTACCGCCGATCAAGTTATCCGTGATAATTGCGCTGTAGGCGATTTGAAGCTCGGAACTTTGGCTCCGACCGGATACGTCATCCCCAAGGTGCTCGAGGACGGCCAGAAGCGGCTCGATATCATCTATCGGGCTCTCGATAATACAATGATCGCTACAGGGCGCCTGTATGTCTTATACGACGATTACGGTAGCCTGATGCTAAGGGATGTCGAGGACATGACAATCGATCTTATTCTCGGCGACGGCAGCCTTGTATATGACTATCGCATCAAGCGATCGATAGATAGCGACACCTACAACCGTATTAAACTCGTGCAGGATAATAAAGAGTCAGGCAAGCGTGATGTATACATCACTCAGGACAGCTCGACCATCGCTCGCTGGGGGCGTCTACAATACTACCAAAAGGTTGATGACAAGCTTAACCCGGCTCAGGTACAGGCGATAATGGACGGACTGATCCAGCTTAAGAATAGAGAGACGCAGCAGTTTAAATTGGATGCACTCGGTTTTGTCGGCATGCGGGCGGGAGTCAAAGTGCAAGTGACGATCTCCAAGCAAAAGATAAATAGCTATTTCTTAGTCGATGAGTGCACGCATCAATTTTCGGGGGAGGATCACACGATGAAGCTAACATTGAGGGTGTACGGATGAGCAGCATGAACGATCTGATTAAAAGGGTAACAAAGGGCTATCTCGAATCGCTTAAGCTAGCTGATGTCCAATATGGAACGGTTACACGAACGAATCCTCTCGAAGTGACGGTCGAACAACGACTTGCGCTGACAGAGGATTTTTTGGTTGTACCGGAGCATATGACGTCATACACGATTCCATTGGGCGATCAGCAGGTCATTATTCGGCGTGGGTTGGAGACAGACGATAAAGTCGTTTTGGTCCGCGAGAACGGCGGGCTTAACTATGTAATAGTAGGGAGGTTGATGACATGATTTTGCCTTCAGGGGCGGCTGATGACACTGCTATCGAGCAAGAAGAGCAGACGAGTAGAACATATCGGATCGATATTGATTTGGCACCCCCCGGCATGATCGATGGTATCGACGCGGTGCGACAAGCAGTAACCCATATTCTTAATACTAATCGCGGCGAGTATCCAATTTACAGCTATGATTACGGTTTTGATGGATCATCAATCAATGTTAATGACCGGTCGACGTTCCAGGCGGAGCTGATCCGTCGTGTACGCGAGGCGCTTTTGTACGACGACCGCATTACTGCCGTAGATGATTTCCGCTTTTCGTATTCTGGCGACAGCGCGCTGGTGAAATTTATCGTGACAAGCCGCTTCGGCCAGTTTGCCACTGAGAAGGTGGTGGGTCAAAGTGTATGAGGATCAAACATTTGAAGTCGTCTTGAAACGTCTGCTCAGCCGTGTGCCGGACAATGTCGACAAGCGCGAGGGCAGCGTGATTTATAACTCACTTGCTCCAGCAGCAATGGAGATAGCAGATATTTATGCAGAGTTGGATCGGCACCTGACATTGCGGTTTACAGGGACATCAGGCAGCACCTATCTGGACCTGAAGGTAGCCGATCAGGGAATAGTACGAATCCAAGCGACTTACGCGCTGCGTCGCGGCTTGTTTTATGACAGCACCAATGCGCTAATAGATATCCCGCTTAACAGCCGCTGGTCGATTGCGGACCTCATGTATACCGCAGTAGAACGTGTCTCTATAGGTCATTATGTACTCAAGTGCGGGACAAGAGGAGAGATGGGCAACAAACCCTATGGGACATTGTTACCGATCGACTATATCGCAGGATTGGCGCGAGCGGAACTGTCAGACGTTTTATCTGCTGGGGTTGAGGCAGAAACGGACGAGTCACTACAAGCACGTTTTGACCTAGAAGTCCGAAAACGGCCAGCCAGCGGTAACAAGGCGCATTACGCAAAGTTGGCTCGTGAAGTGGCTGGAATCGTAGATGTGCGTGTACAACGAGCCTGGAACGGCCCCGGGACGGTAAAAGTCGTCCTCTTAGGCGATAACAAGCGAGCTCCAAGTGATTCAACTGTCGCAGCAGCGAGAGCGCGGATACTCGAGGAGATTCAGCTCGACAGTGACGGAGCGATTACTGTTGTAGGCGTTACGGAGGCTATGGTCAGCATCTCTGCGAAATTGACGCTGAGAGCAGGTGGTGTCCTCACGGAAGCAGTGGAGCAGATCAGATCGACGGTGAGCGCCTATCTGGCAGCTTTAGCATGGACAGACACAGTCGTCCGCTATAACAAGATCGGCGAGGCGCTGTTGGACGCGGTAGACGTGCTGGACTACGCCGATCTGCGGGTTAATGGCGGTACTGCAAATCTTGAGCTTGCAGACGATCAGGTGCCAGTAATGGGCGCCGTTAATATGACATTAGGAGTGTGACAATATGCCAGGGAAATCTGATTGGCTTGAAAATCAAATATTGAATCATGTATTACGCGGCACGACTTATACGCCGCCTTCGACGCTATATATTGGACTCTATACGTCCGATCCGACAGATGCAGGCACGGGAACGGAGATTTCAGGAGGCGGTTATGCGCGACAAGCGATTACCTTCACTGTCTCGACAGTTGGCAGCTCAAGCAACTCTGCAGATATACTTTTTCCCGTGGCTTCAGCAGCACAAGGGACAGCAGGTTACTTTGGTATCCTCGACGCGTCGATCGCCGGTCACCTGCTCTACTATGGACCATTGACGCCGAACAAGTCCATTGCTATTGGCGATCAAATTAAAATCGCTGCTGGGACACTTACGATCACAGAGGACTGAGGTGGTCAACTATGGCTGTACTTGATACAGGTGGCACTTCAGCAGGCAGCAGTGGGGCGGCAGGTGCTCAGATCTTGGTCAAAGGCCAATCTGGTACCACTATGGCTATAAGCAACGGATTAGGCGCAATGACCTTAATTAGCACTTTTGCAGGAAGCTCTGCCGGATATGCTGATACATCTGTTCAGTTGATTCGAATATCAGAGAGCATTGGCACATCCGCTGGAACTGGGAATGCAACTGCATCTGCTATTAGGCTGTATAATCCAATTGGATTGGCATCTGGCAAGTCAGTAATCACGCCACTCATAACGGTCAAATATGGCGTCTTAAGCGGCGTTTCCTCGGGATCCACTGTTGTTGAAGCATATATTGCAGATCGCGATGTACTAGCATCTTTGAGTGCCGCTCTACCGCCATTCCTAAATGAGTCAAAGACAATTAGTAGCATCCAGCAGGCGCAGGGGATAGAAGCCACGCGCTTATTTGCGTTGGCCGAACAATTGCTACAGGACTACTTTGTCGACACTGCATCCGAGGATGGGATATCGCTCCGCGAGGAGAGTTTGGAAATTAAGCCTCGAGCGGGAAAATCACTCGAGGATCGCCGCGTTACGATCAAGAGGCGAATGAAACGTCCTGAGCTTCTGACTAAGCAACGGTTTAAACAGCAGTTACGCGATTATTACGTCTGCGGGGTAGAGGTGAAGCCGGACGAATATCGCGTTGTATCGACGATCCTAAGCAAACGCGGTGTGCCGGAGGATATATCAGAGATGGAAGCGCTGGTTGACCAGGTGTTGCCGGCACATCTGGAACATGAGTTTATTCCAACATATTTGCCGTACGGTGAGGCTGAGGCTGTTGGATTGACGTGGGGTGAGGCTGCACAATATTCCTGTGAGGAGTTAGGCAAGAAGTTTCTTATACCGTTTGTAGAGTAGGAGGAGGACAAGTGAGCAGTGAAAAAACATCGAACCTAAAATTGCATCGCTGGAAGGCAAGCGATGGGATGATTTGGGGCGAGTGGAACGAGAACAACCAGATTGTCGACGAACGAATTGGCGGGAAGGCAAAAGAGGATTTTGGACTTAAGAATATTGCGGGCCAGATCTATGACAACTTCGACAAGACTGATATCGTGTTGAATGGCTCTAAATCATTGAGTGGACACACGTGGATGGTAAGCGGTCCGGGAATGTCGATTGCAAAAGTGAAGAACGGGGCTTTGATTAGCGATGGATCAAACTTTTATGCAACTCTAGATTACGGACAACCGTTGAAGTTTATTCACGCAAGCTATAGTTTTAAGGATGTCGGCGGGACATCGGGTATTGTTGATAATGTAGTTATTATCATGCATGGTTCGCCTTTCGATCTTAGTAACCTGATTCACTTGATATGCTCCACTAATTCGATGACCATCGACAAACGAATTGGATTTACATGGGTTCACATTCCTTTGTCAATTGACTATGACACTAGTTTGAAATCAGATGGTACAGTGTACACCTCATCAATGATCCTAGACGGGAACAAGTTAACGATTATCGACGCATTAGGACGAAAATTTGATTATGTCGACGATGATTTCCTTACTATTAATCCAACGAAAGCGACGTATCAAATCGGACCGCAGCCAACTTCGCAATACCAAGGCCGTTTTCATACGGTTGCGGCTGGTGAGAAGGGTTTTATTGCCCCAAAACATGATGTAGCCATGATGAAGGATTTATTGCCCTTGCGAGATGATATTAAGTGGTTTTATGGAGGTACAAGTGCAGTAAAGCGTCAGCGCCATGTTGACAAAGTGGTCACACAAAACGGTTGGCTTAATGTCGCTAAGAGTGCTTCTTATGGCGGAAACATAATGGACGGAACCGTTAAAATTAATGCGAAGGACGCGGCTGGCAGGACATCTCTAATAGTACTGCTCATTAACAATCGCAGTATATCAGTCCTTAACAGTAGCTTCTTGGTAGGGGGAGCGATTACAAAAGTAAGGATTCGGGCGGTAAGTGGCATTAATTATCTGGACTTGTATATGCCATCAGCAGCCACCAATGCGGTCACCTTTACAGCCGATTATGAAGGGTTCCTGACCTTAGTAACTCCTATCGCAACGGACGATACAGGAGCAACGGCGGCTAACACCTTGACCGTTAATACGTATCCCGTACCGCGGCGGCTGTCATTTAGCCCGACGGCAAATGATTTTTACACAATTGCTGCACAGGTGTCTGCGGCTTTTGGCTTCGCGATGTCTGGTCGAGCACAGATCGAAGCGTATAACTCGTTAGGGTATTGCTTGTTTGATGTGCTATTCCATCAGACATCTATCCTGACAGTATCAAACGTGATCAAAAAAAATGTTTCACCCGTTACATCAATGCGGGCAACGACGGACGCAAGCAATATGCATCTCGATATTCAATTTTCGAATGCAGCTACTTACAGCACGACGGTCAACGTGTGCTTTAGCGAGCTAGGCCAGTATAACCCATCCACGAGTCCAGCTGTGGGAGCAGCGTTAACCAACGTGCTCTCCGCGACTGTATAAAGGAGCGAAGACGATGATACCCTCTACCAAGCAATTTTCAATCGTGGAACCTGTGCAAGTTACTAGGACAGCTGTCGGTAAAGATTTTGCACAGCGAAGTGTAGATAAGGATAACAAGACTATTCTCGCAACGGTAAAATGGGTAGCAGACGGGAAGGTATTGGGGACAAAGCAATATACGATCAGCGGAGATAATTATGACTTACTGATGTCGGCATCGCCTGTTTTTGCACCGAACAAGCCACAGGATGACTTTAGAGAGGAGGACTTGTGGTACGTAATTAACTTAATTGATCCTGAGTAGAGAGGAGTCGGACAAATGAGCACACCGGAAGCGCAGCTTAACCAAATCGCCGTACAGGTTGGCAAGCTCGAGATGCTGCAGCAAGCCAACACCAAGGCACTCGGCGATATGGCATCAAGCATAAACAGACTCGTCGACAGACTCGATCGCTCCGATGATATAGCCCGCGAAGCAGACCAACGCTCCAAGTCGGCGCATCACAGACTTGATGAAGCTAACAAACGAATAGACGATATCAAAACAGGCCAGCGGTGGCTGATCGGGATCACGATCACACTGACTGGTCTTTTTGTATCCTCGGCAGCCTTGATACTCAAGTTAGCCGGGCAATAAACCATTGAGAGGAATGATGAGTAATGGATACTAACTTAATCGCAGGGTTTATCGACCCGCAGCTAGCAATTGTCGTTGCCGTTTGTTGGGTGCTTGGTGCAGTGCTTAAACGCACCCCGCAGGTGCCAGATTGGACGATCATCTATATCGTCACTGTCGCCGCTGTCATCATCGTAGGAGCTCTGCTTGGCTGGACAGCATCGAGCATATTACAAGGCGTCCTGTGCGGCGCAGTAGCCGTTTACGGCAATCAGCTCGTGAAGCAGACAAGCAGAGGAGCTAGCGGCGATGAGTAATCGCAAAATATCAACAGCCGGCCTCGCTCTAATCAAATCCTTTGAGGGCTGCAGGCTCACTGCGTATAAGCCCGTACCCACGGAGACGTACTGGACAATCGGCTGGGGGCATTACGGCCCGGACGTGACGCAAGGGATGACCATAACGCAGGCGCAGGCCGACGCAATGTTCCTGAACGACCTTGTTCGGTATGAGAAACCCGTGAACGACCTGTCCCTGCAGCTCAACCAGAACCAGTTTGATGCGCTGGTGAGCTTCTGCTATAACTGCGGTGCTGGCAACCTTCGAAAGTTGTGCCTTGGGCGTACCATCGAACAAATCGCTGCAAGCCTGCCCGACTACAACAAGTCCAGCGGCACGGTGCTGGCTGGGCTGGTACGCCGCCGAGCCGCCGAGCTTGCACTATTCAATAAGGATGAAGAAGCGATGAAACCAGAGGACAAGGCGGCATTTGAGGCGCTGCAGGCTACGGTCAAGCAGCAGGGAGAGACGATCAAGGTGCAGGAGCAGCAATTGGCCGAGTTGAAGTCGAAGGCTGGACAGGTTCCGGCTCCGGCATGGTTCGTGAAGGAATTCGCGAACGACGGCGTTCTGGCGAAGATCAGCGATCCGCAGAAGCCGTTGGTATTCTGGGAGACGTTGGCGGTATCCCTGCGGCTGCAGGGACTTGGGAATGGCAGGAAGAAGTAAGTGAAAACATAACGAAGCCCCGTCGGCGCATGCTGGCGGGGCTTTTTGCGTTTACTGGGCTCTTTTATTTTTGAATTTTATAGATGGGAACTGGGATTTTTGCATGAAAACTTCCAATGCCTGATGATGTCCGATATAACCATTTGCTACCGTCCTTGTCGTAGTCAATCTTAAAGCCGAAAAACCGAAGTATAACCAATCCAATTTTCTTCATTGGCGCATCTACCCTTCCTTGTCGCCTGCAACTGCTTTACAACCTCATTTTGCTTCCAGTACCAAGTCCAAAACTCGCGGATAACCAAAAATATGACCAACACGATCAATATTCCTACAAATGCTCCCATAACTTTCCCCTCCACCAAATGAGATGTTGGGGCATGATATTCGACATGCTTTTAGGTTATTCCTTTATTTGTATCATTTTGTTAATAGATCAAACAAAACTTCCGTCACTTCCACAGCCCCAATAAATATGGCTCCAGCAATGATCCCCAACACGACTTCCATTCGCTCAGCTCCTCGAGTTTTAAGACAAGTATCCCCCTGACCTACACGCAATAATCACATCGGCCAGAAGTCGTTCTTCTCCATCCGTTTCCCTGTGCGCTTATTTGCCGCCTCTACAAGCGCGTCCTTTGTGATCTCCCTAAACTTCGGGTCTGATTCACGACACGCCTTCGTCACTGTCTCTCTGTTTAAATTGCCAATGCTCACTATTTCCTCCTGACGAACCCCGTGCTTATCTAAGAATTCGCCGTATCGACTTCTCTCTTTGCCCAATCCCATTGAACACTCAACCGCCTTTGTCCATAATGCTGGTTTCTACAAGGATGGACAAATCTACTGAAAAAGATACATGCCCTTGTGATATAAACCAGCAACATGACCAAGCCCTCGCAATAGGCTAGTGACATATCAAGCAGCGCTACCAGCGGCCCTACTCCGACGATTGAATGGGCTAGTAGGGTTACTGGTGGCGTTAGGGAGGGAGACAGCATGAGCATCATCGGTATCGACGCAGGCGGTCACGCCGTGAAGCTGTACGACGGCAGACAATTCCGTCAGTTTCCGGCGGCGATCGGTTATGACTGGCGGGAGCGCAACCTGAGGCAAAAGCATGGTGAGCACGACTACGAGTGGGAGTATAACGGAGAGCGCGGATTTGCGGGCACGCTGGCGCTGTATGAAAGCCAGATGGCGGAGACGACCAAGGGTGACACCAAAGCGCATCCGGACGCCCGCCTGCGCGTGCTGATCGCGTTGCATCAGTTTGCTCAAGGCATCGAGCACGACATAGTCGTAGGGCAGCCGATCAAGACGCATACGCCGGAACAAAAGGAGCTTATCAAGGGCCTGCTACGTGGCCGGCACGACATCACCGTCAATGGCGAGCGCAGGATCATCGTCGTCCGTCGCTGCGAGGTGGCCGCCGAGGGCGTCTCTGCGGGGCTGCTCATACCGGGCATGGGTAGGCGGAGGGTGATCGATATCGGCAGCGGTACGGTCAATTTTGGGACGCTCATAGACCGTAGATTTACCGATCAAGGGAGCGGAACGCTGGTCTTGGGCATGGACACTATCCTCAACCCCGATCCGTCCGCATTTGCCCGCCATATTGCTGCATATGCGATCCGGCTCGGTTGGAACAAGCGAGAGGTTGTCGACCTGTGCGGGGGAGGAGCCGAGGGATTGCAGCCAGAGCTCCGTAAGCTATTCGCGGCGGCCGAACTCATAAAGCCAGGCATGAGCGCTCTCGTCAACGCCGAGGCATTTTACCTCATCGCGAAGGGATTGTATGCCGCATGAAGGAGCACATGAAGAAGATCCCAGTTTATTTCGCACTCGACGATCCGGATCAATTGAGGTTATATCAGCACGTAAAAAGTAGGAAAAACCACTCGGGGTACATTAAGCGGTTGATTCAGAGGGATATGGAGGGCGGGAGCACGCCAGCGACGCCGATCATACATGAACAACCGGTCGTTTCGCGTGCCAAGGTTGGCGAGATGGATTTTAATGCGGAGGGATTTATATGACAACGACAAAGAAAGGCTATTGCATGAACTGTGGGAAACCACAAGCGAGGTTGGTAAGTCGCTGCTCGAAATGTATCGACAAGGATGTTAAGAAGACAGTGGCCAAAGGGGAGGGATGGAAGAGGAGATAATGGCAACAAAAAGAGCGACAGTTCTGCACCGTCGCCCCAAGCGCTACGCCGAAGGGCTACGCTACCCCCAGCGTATGCCGGGAGGGTTGTCTAAAATGCAAGTCCTATTTAAATAGCCACGTAAGGCCGCCAAGAATACCGCCAGCGATCAGACCCAGTATGAAGTGCATTCGAATGCCTCCTCTCGGTGAAGTGATGATAGCAGTATATCCGACAGTAGCGACCCGCATCCGTGGGCGAAAGGGTGATCTTTATGGGCAGAGTGGTAGCGCTCGAGTGGGGCGCGTTTATGGCGGGGGAACTAACACCGAAGCAACAGAGCAATCAGCGGCTTGCTGTAGCTCGGAAGGCGGCAGCAACGATTCACCTGCTGTTGTTCCCGCGCAGCGCATTTGCAGCAGCAGCCGGCGGCGGAGATACCTGGGCGGAACTATTTTCGACGGTCCTCAATATATCCGACTGGCTCTGCGTAGGCATCATCGTATTTTCCGGCGTGACGTGGATGTTTGGCAACCGGACCAAAGCGCTCGAGTTTCTGATGGGCGGGGCCGCGGGCTTTATCATCATCCAGCATGCAGTCGACATCCGCAATTGGCTCAAGACGCTGTGAGGGGGCTGGCTCATGTTGCTACGGATTAACGGCTATCCCATTTCAGCGGGCTTCGGAGCTATTGATAAGGTCCATACGACCCCGCACTCAGGAGTTGATATCGCTGTACCGGAGGGCACGCCGCTGCATGCTGTCGTCGACGGTGTCATCACTAAGGTCGACGTAGGCGGCGATGGAGCAATTGGCCGGATGGTGCGGATGGATTGCGACGGTAGTCACGTCGATGTCGTTTACGGCCACATGTCGCGGATAAGCGTGCGGCCTGGAGACCGGGTGCATGCGGGCGACATCTTGGGGTACAGCGGCAACACAGGGCACTCAACAGGCCCGCACGTGCATGTCCAGATGATCGGTACGGACGGCACAGATATGGACCCGACTCCGTTCGTCAATCACGTCGTTCATGTCACGCCGGACGGGGCGGCGGAGTCTGCGAAAGGGATCATGGACCATCTAAACGGCTTTTCAGATTGGTTTCTCCGTAAGGAGACGGAACTCTTCGTCGCACCTGTCGGCAACACCTTTAAGGCATGGGTTGAGCACATCGTTGCGCTGCTCAACGAGAACTCGGCGGAGATCATTACGCTCGGCGTCGTCGTGTGCGCTGCAGGCATGATGATCGGCCCGCTGATCGGCAACAAGCAATGGTTCGGTCGGTTATTTATTACGCTGTTCGGTGGCGTCGTCTGGCGCATGCTGACATGAGGAGAAGAACTATATGAGGGTTACATTAAACGGCCGCGATATGGCCGAGAGGGTGAGCAAGCTTGAGCAAAGAGAGCTGCAGTATTTCGAGGTCATCAAAACTGCGGTTGTGTATATCGTTGGGGCTGTCATTGTCTTTTGTCTACCTGGCGTTATTTACGCCGTTACCGGCTTGGATATTAGCATCGGCAAGAGCGTCGCTGATGCTTATCAATCACTTCGCTAAATAGGAGGGATCAGCGTGCGGAAACTGATTGAGCGGCGGCGGCCGGAGTATGTTGTCTATCGGATCATTCCGCATCATTCCGTTTTAAACTCGGCAGCACGTAACTTCCAGCGTGCGCTCTACGAACTGTTCTCGGTCCGGTACCGCCCAAGTATCGAGGGGGCGCGGATCGTGCTCCGGCCAGCGCCGGACTACTGGTGGATTACGACTCTGCAGCACGACTCAATCGAGTATTACTGCGCAATGCCTGCGGAGTTCGCCGATGCATTCCGGATCAAGTTCCGCAATCATCAGCAGTGGAGGCGGTCGACACTCGAGGTCGTCGAAGGATTCGAGTTGCCGGAGATGGAAGATGTCCATACGGATCTCTACGCACTCAAGTACAAGCGGCACGACATGTTCTCGATGGATGCCGATTACAGCGAACAAACGGTACCGGTCCGGGATCTGCTCGGCGTAACCAATGAACTCGCCGAGGGTGAGACGATCAGCTTGCTCATCCGGACGGAGACGGTAGGGCGAGCACGGTGGAAGAAGCTCGCGGATTATGCATGGGAGACTTGGGATAAAGGCTGCGTGCCGTACCGCGCCGGCTTCGATCCACTGCGGATGCTGCGCCACGTCTTCAATGGTGCGGCCCGCGTGGTCTATGAAGCGAAGTCGCTGATAGACGACGTAATGGTCGGCATCGAGAAGAGTTTCTTCCACGGCGCAAAGGATAGGCCGAAGACGGAGCGGCCGAAGGTCATCAATCCGGATCGGGCGGAGCTGCTGGTTAACGGCGATCTGTCCCCAGCCACGCGCAATAAGCGCAATATCCCAGTCTGTAAGACGTCGATCCGGTACACGGTCACTTCACCGGATGCCGTCAAGCGGGAGATGCTGGCCCGGTCCGTCGCCAATGCATATGCTACTGTGTCCGACAAGGGACGGTACAACGACAACCGGTTGGAGGCCGTCAAGGTGACGATCCGGCCGAAGCAGGCTCTGAACGACCTGCGCAACTGGACCATTAAGGAGATGGCTCCGAACCTGATGAGCGTCGATGAGCTCGGGAAACTGCAGCAGCTGCCGACGTCTGAGGTGCAGGCGGACTTTGCCGGAGCGCTGGAAGCAAACCGTCGTGTCGAGATCGAACTTCCGGCAGCATTCCGCGACGAGTCCGGGATTCTCGCCGGCATGACGACAGATCGGGGAGCGACTCATAACGTCCATATTCCGACCAAAAGAGCGGATAAGCTCTACATGGCCCGCGTGGTTAACGGAAGCCCTCGCATGGGCAAAGATCAGCACGTCATTAACATGATCGTGGAGGCGAAGCGTAAGCACGGGATCGGCGCGATCATACCGGACTTTATAGACGAGCAGAACAAAAATGCTGACGGCAGTTGGCGCGGGATGTCCAACGCTATTCGCGATGCATTACCATCAGAGGAAGTAATCGACATTAATTTGGCTGACACTGAGTATGCACCATATCTCGGATTGCAGTCCATATTCCATAACGTCAAAGATGCCCGCGTCGCGGCTGACGTCATAGCGGAATACCTTACTGACTTCCTTCTGTCAGACGGCGACGAGGATAAGTTCCAGACGGCGGACTTTACTCGGGAAGCGGCAAAGGTATGCTACGGCGACTTTGTTGACATGAAGCAAATGTTCCTATCGCAAACGTTTCGACGTGCGAAGATCGCCGAGTTCGAGGATAGATTCGACATGGATACATGGCGGGATTTTGATGCAATGACTGAAGGCAAACAAGGGCAGATATTCGGACCGGTGCTACGTCGAATCAATCAGATAATCGGCAGTGAGTTTATGAAGCCGATCTTCTGTCAGAAACACAATCCAGAGATGGACTTGTATAAATGGCTGCTGGAGGGTAAGGTCGTCATTATTCGCTGCCGGATGCCTGACGGGATCCCCATGCCGGAGAGGATCAAGGAGATGATAGGTTACTGGATTATCATGCTGACGTTCCTGATTAAGCTCGCGCAGGACGGTAAGGGAGCAGGCACATTCCTAGTGCTCAACGAGCCGCATCAATACCTATCGAAGGGCCTAGTACATTTTACGAAGCGTATGTTGCGTGAGGGGCCTAAATACAAATGCACGCCGATCATCATCTTCCACGATTTCAGTGCCTTTCATGCCTATCCAGGATTCGTCGACACGCTGCTGGCTGCTTCGGTCAATTGGCATCTGTTCAAAAACACCAACCTGGAAACTTACAAGAAGCTTATGCCTTATCTTGGCAAGACCTTCGCAGATCCACAGCATGCATTCAACGCGACAAAACAGTATCAATATATCGGCTGTTGGCTGTATGACGGCGAGTATGAGGCGCCCTTCGTTTGCGATTCATTACCGTTGGTGCATAGTCGGTATGAGCCGATTAATAACGCAGAGCTGACCAGACAGCATGTGAGGCGATACGGTAAGCCGATTAGAGAGGTGTTATCTCAGATCAAGAGCAGGGAGCGCGCTAGCCGAGATAATGAGAATACGAAGGCAGCGAAGAAAAGAAAGAGAGCAGATGATTAGTCTGCTCTCTTTACATAAGAGTCATTTTTAAGGACCTATCTTGGCATATCTGTTTGATATCTCATTGTGATTAACTCCATAGAGATCCAGTGGACCGTAAGATCGATTAATTCTTTTAGATTGGAAATGTCCTGCTGTTCCTATTTTCTTACGTAATGAGTTTCGTCATTCCCTAACCAGGTCGCACGTTCAGCACATGTCTTGATTCGGTTATCTTGGATCATATTCAAGCATGCGCCTAAGAGCTTACTTTTAATCTCTTCATCTGAATGTCCTGTACTTATTAGGTAATCTTTGATTAGAAATTCTAGGGATTTACGATAACCTGGACCGCATATCTCATCAAGTCCAATTTCATCAGCAGTTTTAGCTTGATTATAAATTTCCACGAAACTTGGAGATAGAGAAGTGATTTCATCTGAAAATTTTCTATCTTCAATGATGCTAGGTTGCATATCATTCAAAACAAAGACAGGAAAAACTCCAGCCGATTCCGTCCTCGTCCTGTAGTTGGTGATAAACAACTCTTTACATCTTTCATTTGTGCATTTGAACACTGCTTGAAGCGTTTGCTTTGCGTTTAAATGGCCTTCAGTAATTTTCGATGGAATAATATGATGATGACAAAGTGGGCAAATACTTGGGTTTTCAACCATCATACCACCAAGATTTATTTTTGACACTTTTCGACACCTGCCTTATTTTTCATTATTTTATCTGCAACAACCATTCTACAAAGGATGATAATATCCTCCCTCTATCCGGGGGACAAGACTAGTTAAAGGAGGGCCGACTAATCTGCTCTCTTGATTTGAGGTCCGAGTGTACGGGCTATGTAGATCGCCTTTAGGTTATAGATGATGTGCACGATGATCGGTAGCAGCAGGCTGCCGGATAGCGAAGCCAGAAAGCCCATGATAAGGCCGAATGCGATGGAGTTAGTTATACCGCGGACTCCTTGCATAAAATGCAGCAGGCCGAAGATCAGCGAAGCGATGATAAAGGATAATGTCGCTGTGAGTGAGAATTCTTCGATCAGGAAGTTATATAAGAACCCCCGGAATATCAACTCTTCGCAAATCCCGACCGTTACTGTCGCTAAGGCGAATAGGAGCTGTTGTCGATCAGTCACAGGATAAAGTGAAGAATCGTAGCTGCTTTGTACGATCTCACGTATTCGTTGATTAAATGATAGTAGTACGAGAGGCAGAATCGTTGTAATGATGACATGAGCAACGAGACACCAGAGGAGAATGGCTGCTACTGCTGATATCGCATATTCTGGACGATACAAATCTGAAATTGGCATACTTAAACCGATCAATACGAACTGGGCCCAGTATATTATTTGCATCAGTAGGTAACCCGTTTCCTTAGATGCAGATCCCTTTTGTTGTTTCTTGGTCCTATAAGCATTAAATAACGGCACTAAAATCAAGGAAATAAATAGGGAGAAATAGCTCATTGAAACCTTTACAACTCCTATTATATGTGATTATTGACGCCAGCTAACGGGCATGGTAATATTTTCTTAAAAGCTCGTTAACGGGCATTTTATGGCAAAGGGGTTGCATTAATGGATTCTAAATCTCTTAAAGATTATACATTAGATCACGTTATTGGTACGCAGGAAGCTGCAAAGATGTGGAATATTTCTCAAGATCATGTGAAGAGACTTTGTAGGGAAGGAAGATGCTTTTCCAAGCAGATTGGTAACACATGGATAGTACATAAAGACCAGCCTAACCCTTCAACTTATAAAAAGGGATGTGTAGAATAAACATGGAATTAATAATAAAATTTATTCTCGCCTTAGTGGTTTGTGGTGCAACAACTATACTCATATTTACATTATTTGAGATACCTATTAAATCAAATGATAAACAAATAGCTATATTCGCTTTAATAGTCGGCTTCGTCAATTTTTACTTTAAATTCATCCTCGATTCCTCTTATGTATTTGCCTACCAGATCATTTCCTTTATTGTTTTACTAGTTGTTTTGAGACGCTATCCTATCTTGTATGCAATTATTCTTACAATAACCGGTTATATCAACTCTGGATTAGTTGATGTAATCGCATCAACAATAGCGAAATCATTAAATATAACAGTTGTTCAGATGATAAATGATTTTAAAACGTATGTGATATTACATACGATAGTTTCTGCCACTTACTTATTAATCGCGCTAATATTGAAGAAATATGGACTAAGCTATTCATTCGTTAAAAGACGCTTTTTGGCTAAAGGATGGTTTAACTTTACAAATGTAAATTACATATGGGCAGTATTGTTAATAGTCGCGGTGATTGCAATTACTGCTATTAGTCAGCCGGATTTATTTAGCAATTTAAAAGTTTATGTTATTATTTTAATAGCCTTATTATCAATAACTAGCATCTTCTTCGCATATAAACAAAACAAGTTATCTTTAGCGGATAGATATGGATCGGAAGGAGATAGAATAAATAAATGAAATGGGTTGAACCTGCTGCAAATAAGATTGCGATTGCTATAAACTCTAATGCTTCAAACCCTTCATCGGTTGCTGTTTTGAAGTATTCTCTAATTAATTTAATTAACTTAGCAATATTTATGGCAATCGTAATTATTGTGAGTATTGTTACAGGTGATTTTATTAAGGCGTTAATTGCAATAGTTGCTTTTCCGATAATAAGATATTTTACTGGTGGATTACATTTTAAATCAGAAAATGTTTGTAATGTTGTTTCAAGTATTCTTGTACTAATTTGTGTATATTCTACTGTTGATTTTTGGTATACTGGTTTTGTTCTTAATACTATCGCACTAGCAGTTCTGGTGCTAAGAGCACCTGCAAATGTGCCGCGTAGTAACCTTAAGAAGCATGAAGTGAAATATTTAAAAATGATAGTAGTGGTAATTGTTGCACTTAATTTTTATTTTGAATCACCAGTCTTATCTCTTGTTTTCTTTATGCAAGCTCTTACTACTTTGCCTGGAGCACAGCAGCTGCTGGACAAGTACAAGATCTAAGAGGGAGAGGAGGATGTCGAGTATGAAAGCTATTGCAAACATTGCTAATAACATTTTGACTGGCGTTGCTAAGAAATTGGTTAAAACAAACTGCATTCTGATCTGCCATCGCCCTGAAGCACCAGAAGAACTGTTCCAAAAATAATTCTTTAATCTAAAATAAAGGCCGACTCTCCGAAATGGGAGTCGGCCTTTGTGCGCTTTATTCGAGTTTCCAGCGACGGAACAGCAGTGTGTTGAGTGAGCGGTTGAGCTTCTCAATACCTTTCTGTAGATTCACAGTCGGTATCGTTATCCCGCCATCGTCGTTCTTAAAAATCACCTTCTCAACACCACACAACTCTGAATTATGATGAAGCAGCAGCGTATGTACTGCATCTTCTTGGCTGTCATTGTCAATGAGCGAGTTAAGCACGATCTGATAACCGTTCAGATCAGCGTAGATCGCAACGATATTTTTTCCGAGCTTCCAATAGTCGACGTGGATTCCTTGTTCTCGAGCTGCTGCAAAAGGCGATTCATTCATAAAATTAGGCCTCCCCTTTATGGTCTAGTCATTATTTGGTAAGATGTATGTGTTCTGTTGACAACACAAGGAGGCAGCGCCGTGAAGTATGTTCTCGGTGACTGCAATCTTCCTCAGCTACTTAAGGAAATCGGATGGATTAATCAAGATCTCGCTGACAAGATGGGCTGGTCCCGACAACAAGTGTCGAACTACTGCACCGGGGAAAAGAAGATGTCAGTGGCAACTCTTTTTTCCGTAGCCGATACAATGGGGATTGACCCTCGAAGGCTGTATGAGTTTATAGAGATCCCGATAAAAACTAAATCCAAAGGGTAGCATTGAGGTGGATAGGCAGTCTGTGAAGGTGACCTGAAGGTCTCTTCCCGAGGATGTTGTCAACCAAGTGGTGTACATATTGTATGTGGACTTGAGACCATTGGTTTATGCCGATGGTCTTTTTGTCGTGCGCCGTTCGCGCGCTGTTCGTATGCCGTTAGTAGGATGATTTTATCATTGGAGAAATGAAAAATGTGTCGGAGTGTGTCGATGATACGAAAAATTTAACTAATTTTTAGTTTCTTTGGCATTTCTGTCGCTGAGAAATTGTAAGAAGTTCAATGCTGATGCTAGATCGGATTCGGGCATCCCTGGTTTAAGCAGCTCTGTGATGCGGTACATGGTTGCTCTTAACTCAGGGGACATTTCTTCTGCATTGTACATCTGATAGGGATCATCAGTTCTACCGAGGAGATAGTCGACCGAGACTTTAAACAGGTCGGCTAGATTTACTATGGTCTCGAGATTAGGGGAGGTTCTATTTGTTTCATAGCCTCCAATGTCTGCCCTTTTCTTATTCACAAATGTTGCGACGTCTTGCTGCGTCCAGTTTCTCTTCTCACGTAATTCTTTAATTCGATCTCCGAATTGGGTCATTATTGTCCCTTCCTTTCCCTAGAGTAATGGGGCAAAAAACTAGCAAGCTATTATTTTGTGATTCAAAATATCAAAAATTAGTATTGACGCTAATTTGACTCACATGTTACAGTAGTGCCAAGACAAGGAGGTGATTGGAAACGGATGAAAAATAAGAGAGTCCGACAGGGGCCGAAAACATTGATACCCGATGATGCTGAGCGCAGGATGTTTAAAGTGTGCCGTGACGAAAGTGGATCGTGTAGAGAAGTGGGCAATGTTTTCGGGGTCACTGGAACTACGATCTGTAATATTGAGAACGGCAAAACTGATCCAAATCTATTGAATGCTTTCAAATTCGCATTATACTTCAAGCAGCCACTTGAAGTACTCTTCCCGGATGTTTACCACGAAGCTCAAAAACAAATTTCCCCATTCATCAATGTACACAGCTAAGTTATTTCGTATATCTGAATTTAGTAAATTGCGTTTTATAATTACATCCTGATTATACAGTGTGAATTAAAATCACACAATTGGAACAAGTGTTCTATTGTGGTTCTTTCTTATGCCCTACATGTGATTTTAAATCACAAAAACCACTCTAAAAGTGAGTGAGGTGCAGGATATGACGCATTATACTGACAGGCTGCTAGAGGCTCTTGACGCGGAGAATGACACGAAAAGTGATCCGGTAATTGTTATCGAGCAACTCACGGTACTCGCTAAACAAAGAGATCCACAATCAAAGAAGGTGTTTAACCTTATCGCACTTGTGCTGGAGAAGCACGGGAAGGACGGTGGGAAATGACCCAACTGAATCCAATCAATTACAACAATCAGCGAGTGCTCACGACAGCCCAACTCGCTGAGGCATACGGCACTGAGCAACAGATCATCGTCAACAACTTTAATCGGAACAAGGAACGGTACACGGAGGGCAAACATTACATCGCCTTACGTGGAGAAGAAAAGCGACAGTTCCTCTGTGAAAATCAAATTGATTTTAGCAATAAAGATCACTCCACGTTCTACCTCTGGACAGAAAAGGGCGCATGGATGCACGCCAAGTCACTCAACACTGATGCTGCTTGGTCGGCGTACGAAATGCTCGTCGATGATTACTACAACGTTCGACTAGCGCCTGCTTTGACCGCTGCCGAAATCATAGCGGCGATAGCAAACCAGGCAGTCGAGCAAGAGCGCCGACGGAATGGCGCAAGAAGACGAACAGCCTGCTCAACAAGATCGCCAAGCAGCGCGGTGGGCACGAAGCCTACCAAGACGTCCGCAATGAGAGCTATGACCGACTCGAGGAACGTGCCCGCTGCAAGCTGGACACTCGCGTCACGAACATCCGGAAGCGCTTGGCGCTTGAAGGAGTGGCCCGCTCGAAGATTGACAAAGTTAGCAAGCTGGACGCGATCGCAGAAGACGCGCGGCTGACGGAGATTTATCTGGCGATTGTTAAGGAAATGGCGATTGCTGCGCAGGTTGAGATCGGCGAAGGGAGTTGAAGCAAATGCTGCTCGCTAAATTATTGCCGGAAGGCCAGAAATCCGGTTTGGTTTATGTCTCGGAGCTGATGAAAGGCAAAGAGCATGCGCGGTGTATCGCCGACTTCAAGGCACAGGAGACGATCCACGCCGAGCATGACCGTATCATCGCTGGAGCTGACGAGTGGGCGCAGCAAATGCCCGCGCTTAATCGACTGGCGGGCCGGATGTCCGCAATGCGGATTCACAAGGGCTGGTCGCAAGTTCAAGCCGCTACGGTGCTGGGGGTTAGCAGAGCGGCACTATCGCACTACGAAGTCGGCCGCAGGGAGCCGGACCTAGACACGCTGATCCAGATAGCAGATGCATATGATGTCACTCTCGATTATCTGTTAGGACGAGTTAAGGAGGGAGCGCAGGTTGTCGGATCAACGCTTAGAACGGCTCGGTAATTACTTCGTTCATTTTGGCATTCATAAGCGCTACTGCATCACTTTTGAAGAATTCGTACGTCGCGTACAGGTCGGCAGTTGGGAAGCGGTGTTGGCGTAAGATACCCCCAAAGGGGAAAGGGAGGGACTTATTTTGTCCAAAAAATATGAGCTGACAGAAACGACGAAAGAATACTTCGGAATTACACTTTATCAAATTAAAGCGCTACGCGACATCGAAGAACACGAGATTGAAGAGGGCGAATTGGGCGGATGGATTGCGAACGAAAAAAACCTTGAGCAAGACGGCAACGCTTGGGTGTACGGCAACGCTCAGGTGTACGGCAACGCTCAGGTGTCCGGCAACGCTTGGGTGTCCGGCGACGCTCAGGTGTCCGGCAACGCTCGGGTGTACGGCAACGCTTGGGTGTCCGGCGACGCTCAGGTGTCCGGCGACGCTCAGGTGTCCGGCAACGCTCAGGTGTCCGGCAACGCTCAGGTGTACGGCAACGCTCAGGTGTACGGCGACGCTCGGGTGTCCGGCGACGCTTGGGTGTACGGCAACGCTCAGGTGTACGGCAACGCTCAGGTGTCCGGCGACGCTCGGGTGTACGGCAACGCTTGGGTGTACGGCAACGCTCAGGTGTCCGGCGACGCTCAGGTGTCCGGCAACGCTCAGGTGTCCGGCGACGCTCGGGTGGAGACAAGACGGCACGTATTTTGGTCGAGCAGCGTTGGCAGCGAGTCCGGTACGCTGACGGCATACACGAACAAAACGGGAGCGATTGAAGTAACGCGCGGCTGCTTCCGAGGATCGTTGGACGAATTTGAAGAAAAAGTTAAGTCGCGACACGGTGAAAGTCGGCATGCTGAGGAGTATTTGGTGCTTATCCAATACATTCGACTGCGGTTCCGCGAGGCGAGGTAACAGTGACGTCAATTGGAGACGGCGAATCGACATGATGGACGACTATGAGAAGGAGGCATTTATCGATGACAATTGTGACCGAGAAAGTCGAAGCAATCCTCGACACGCTGACGACGCTTCAAGCGAAAATTTCAGATCGGTACAACACGACGCCTGACATTCTAAACACGCTCTCCATGTTTGCTGCTAACGGGCTTGATAACCTTATCAGCGCGATTGAAGAGATCGAAGACGAGGTCGAAGCACTGGAAATCAAAGTCGAAGAATTGGAAAGCAGGCTAGAGCCTGATCTTGGATAGACCATTCCAAAAATCGAAAAGGGGCAGTTCAAATGAAATCAACAGGTGTGGTTCGCAAGATAGACGATCTTGGGCGTGTGGTTATTCCAATGGAATTGCGCCGTACGTTGGGTCTGGAGGAGAAAGATCCACTCGAAATCTACACGGATGGGGACCGCATCGTACTGAAGAAATACGCGCCAGGCTGCACATTCTGCGGTCAGACTGAGGGCTTGAAGTCGTTCTTCGGCAAGCTGGTTTGCACTGGTTGCGCTGATGCTATCGGGCGCTAAGGAGGCCGCGCATGCATATCAAATTTCCGGAGCATCGGCTCCGCAACTATAAGTCTCACCGCCATCTGGACATCCAATTCGGCCATGTAACGCGGATCGTCGGCACGAACGGCGCGGGCAAATCCTCGATCGGCGAGTCCATCCCTTGGACCTTGTACGGAGTCGACACGCTCGGCAGTAAGACGGACCCGACGCCGATTTACGATCACGATCGGGTCGAAGGGCATTTGCTGGTCGAGGTCGATGGCAAGCTGATCCAACTCAGCCGAATTATCGAAAAAAGCAAGACGGCCTACTACATCAACGAAGTCCCCAAGAAGGCAAAGGAGTTCGACGAGCTCGTAGCCAGCCTGTTCGATAAGAACTTATTCCTATCCTTATTCTCACCCGCATACTTCTTCTCGCAGCACTGGGAGGAGCAGCGCAAGCAGCTTCTGCAGTACGTGACTCCGCCCGTCAATACAGAAGTACTTGCCGCTTTGCCGAAGCCGCAGGCAGAGAAGCTCGGACCGCTGTTCAAGCAGAAGAAGATAACCGACCTTGAAGCCCAGCACAAAGACAACAAGAACCGCCAAGACAAAGCGTTAATCGCCGCCAAAGAGCGCGTTCGAACGCTTGAAGAACAACAGGCGACGGCGGTCGTATTGGCACCGGAAGAGCGCGAACGACTGACGGCGGAGTTGGCCGACATTGATGCGGAGCTCGCACAGATTGAGACGCAGCAGCGTCAAGCAGGCGAGATGAATCGACGTATCAACCAGTTGCAGTCGCGCAAAGACGGCACAGCTGAGCGGGCGGAGCAGGTCCGGCAACAGTATCAGAAGGTCAAGGACACGCTCATCGCCGACGCTTGCGACAAGTGCGGCCAGATGTTGGACGAGAAGACCCGTGAAACGGTAGAACAGCACAAGACGACCGAGCTGGCGCTGATCAAAGCTCAGCACGCGGAATTGTTGGATAAGCATAAAGCGCTCAAGGCGGAACTCGCCGGGCTTACGCTTGTTGAAGTCGACCCAGCGGTAGGCAGGGAGCTTCACGAACGCCGCTCAGCGATCAAGGCCCAACTTACGGCATCCGAAGCAGGCGCACAATTGGGCGAACGGATCGCCGAGGCGAAGCAGCACGAACAGACCACACACGCCAGCTTCCAGGAGTCCGTGTTCATTCTCGACGCGATCAAGGCGTTCAAGGCAAAGGAAGCGGAGCTCATGGCCGCTAATGTCGGCGGGCTGTTCAAGACGCTGAAGCTGCAGCTGTTCCAGACTAATAAGGGCGACGGCGAGCAAAAGCCATTCTTCGAAGTCGAGATGGACGGCAAGCCATACCGGAAGCTGTCGACGGCGGAGAAGATCCGCGCCGGGCTAGAGTTAATCGACGTGCTAAGCCAGCAAAGCGGCGTCGTGGCACCGGTGTTTGTCGATAACGCTGAAAGCATTTTGCGTTACAAACAACCAGCGGGTCAACTGATTGAATGCCGAGTTGCAGATCAAAATTTCACCGTAGAAGCCGTGACATGAAAAATAATGTTTCACTTCATGGGGATTATGCCCTAGTCGAGCTCAAACGCAAAGATGGAACCGTTCTTTACACAACTGTTTCGGCATGTGATTTAGATTTACTACATTCACTGGACGTCACACTTTGTCCGACTTGGAATCCTGCGACAAGATCTTATTACGTTAATTTCCATATATTCAATACGGCGGGACGCCCTAGCAAAAAAGCGCTGCATCGTTTACTGATGGGAGACCCGGTGGGCAAGGTGGTCGATCATCGCAATCATGACACACTTGACAACAGGAGAGACAACCTACTCATCGTGACGAATTCAGAAAACATGCAGAATCGAAGAGGAAACCAAAGGAATAACAAAAGCGGGTATCGAGGGGTGGCTTTCCATCCTAAGACCGGTAAATGGACTGCTCAGATAACGATTAATATGCGGAAAAAGTATCTGGGACTATTTAATACTCCTGAAGAAGCATCCGAGGTTGCCACTAAAGCAAGACAAATGTACTACACAAATCTTAATTCGGAGGCCAATAACCAATGACCACTTCCAAAGCAGTACAAGCTCTCGATACGCAGGCGCTCGTCGGAAACTTCAACCTGACTGAACTCGAGACTTTGAAAGCCACAATCGCCCGTGGCACGTCAAACGAGCAATTCGCACTCTTCGTTCAGACTTGTGCCCGCAGTGGCCTAAACCCCTTCCTCAACCAAATCTATTGCATTGTGTACGACGGAAAGAATGGTCCTGTGATGAGCATTCAGATCGCTGTTGAGGGCATTGTTGCTCTTGCGAAGAAACATCCGGAGTACGGCGGCTTCATTTCATCTGAAGTAAAGGAAAACGATGAGTTTGAAATCGACATTGTTACCGGTCAACCGATTCACCGAATTAAGTCCATGCAGCGTGGAAAGACGGTCGGGGCATATTGCGTAGCTTACCGTGAAAACGCACCAAACGTGGCAGTCATCGTTACAAACGACCAAGTCGAGCATCTGCTGAAAGGCCGTAACGGTGAAATGTGGCGCAATTACTACGATGACATGATTGTAAAGCATGCGATTAAGAGGGCGTTCAAACGGCAGTTCGGTATCGAGGTCGCAGAGGACGAGCCGGTCGGGTCGGAGAACTCGGCAGATAACATTCCGTCGTACACGCCGGGGATGCGCCGAGACATTACTGCAGAAGCTGATGCAGCCAGTAAAGATCCTGAGCCAGTGGACGCACTCCCACCAGCTGCACAAGTGAATGAAATGACACGGGTTCGCGGGCAGATCAGCACTGCATTCAAGAAACTCGGTATCACTGATAAAGACGCTCAAGCTGCCTACATGCAAGCTAACTGCAAGGTTAAGGGCGAGAAACCAACGCTTGCGGAGTTGACGGGCCTTCTGAAGATCATGGAACTCGAGATCGAGGACAAAGAAGCTGCTGGCGATCCGGCTCCGTTGGATTAAGCGATGAAAAATGATTATGAGATTCGCGGAGAAGTGACGGCGATTTTGCCGCAAAAATCGCTCATCTCGCGAGGGAATTATACATGCCATTCTATCACGAAAAAATGGGAGGCGAGACGAATTGATTGAGGTTAAGGTCTTGGCTACTGGGTCTGATGGCAATTGTGTGTTTGTGAGCAACGGTGAAGTAAGTGTCCTCATAGATGTTGGTCTCGCTAAGACAAAGGTAGAGAAGATCCTGCTGGATGCGGGCATCGACCCGACGAAGATCAGCGCTGTATTCGTAACACACGAGCATCAAGATCACTGCAAGGGGCTGCCGTTCGCCGACAAGTTCAAGATTCCCGTTTATGCCAGCGAGGGAACGATCAAGGCGCTGGATCGGCTAGAGAGCGGCAAGATCATCAAGGCAGGCGCGGCAGTAGGATTCGACGCTTTTCGGCGGTCACTGCTGATGATATCCGCATTCGCAGTCCATCACGATGCTTATGAGCCGCTCGGCTTTACGATCCGATCAGTCGACCAGAAGGTCAGTGTGCTGATGGACACAGGCAAGGTGACGGACGACATGCTGCAGGCGATGGCGAACAGCGATGTGTATGTGTTCGAATGCAATCACGATGAGGACATGCTGATCAACGGTGAGTACCCCGAAGTCACAAAGAGCCGCATATTGAGCGATGTCGGACACTTAAGCAACACTGCAGCAGCCGAGGCTCTTGGCAAGCTAGTACGTGGCACAGGCGAACGGATCTACCTGACTCACATGTCCAGCAACAACAACATGCCTGCGTTGGCCGAGCGGATCGTGCGGAAGGCACTCACGCTCAAGGGATTGAAAGCAGGCACACATTATCATTTGGAGGTCGTGTGATATGCGATATACATGGCAGCAGCTAGTCAACATGGACCGTGACACGCTTGTACAGAGATTCATGAGCCAGCAAAACGAGATCGATAACCTAAAGTTGAAACTTACCATTACAACGGAAGATGAGGAACGCGCAGTGCGAGCTGCTGACCGGCTGACAGAAAATGTCGCACAGCTTCAGCGTGAGAAAGAGGGATTGCTGAAATCTCTCGAGCTGGCTGGAATCTCGAATGAGCGCCTTGGCAACATTCTGGATGATGTGGATGAGTCTAGGAAGATCGAGCTGCCGCGCGAAGTCGCGGAGGCGTTAACCGCAGTTAGGGCATCATCGTCAATTGAGTCGATCGTCTTCAATTGCTTCCAAGTAATGCAGCTATCTGTGAATGGAGCAATCCTCCGCGATTATGCTGCTGATAACTTCGACGCTTTCCTAGCGGCCTTGGTCAATGGATACACCGCTTCTGATAAGTCTGAAATTGATCCTACTTTGAAGGTGCGGATTCGGGAAAGGCTGGTCGGTGCCTTGGTTGACTCGGGCGTTGAGTGCCCAATGGCCTTAGGGAAGTTCGCAGACCTGCTCGCCATTGCGGTGGAGGAAGTGCTACCGGAACAATCAACAACTTAGTGAACGGGTGAGGTGAATGGCAAAGCCTCAGAAGGAGAACGGCTATACGCCGGTAGCGAACGAGATACTGGACGAGATTTGCCGGTATGGATTCAATGGTTCGCAGCTCCGCATCATTATCAAAGTCTGGCGTCTTACCTACGGATACAATCGCAAGGACCATGAATTTTCGAAGTCATTCCTTCAAGAGGTGACGGGACTGTCCGAGAGTGCAGTTAAGAAGGAAGTAGCAGCACTGTTGCGAGATAGGGTCCTTATTCTTGTACAAAAGGAAACGCAAAATAGCGCTCGCCGACTAGCGTTCAACAAAAACTATGAGGAATGGAACGTTCCGAGAAGCGGTGATTCGATGAACAGAGATCATGATCTTTTCAGCAATACTGAGGGGTACGATTGTGACCCCCAGCAACCAAAGTCCGAGGGGTACGATTGTGACCCTCGCGAGGGGTACAACTGTGACCCTCAGAACACTAATCCGGGGGGTACAATTGTAACCCCATATAAAGAAATAAGATCTTTAAAGAAAAGTATTAAAGAAAAGGAGAGTATGTTCGAATCATTCTACTCTTTATACCCTCGAAAAGTGAACCAAGCATATGCGGAGAAGACGTGGAAAAAGCACTGCAAGGATGAAGCATTCGACCCTGATCTCGTAATCGTTCATACCCGTAATTTCGTTGAGACTTGTAAGCTGCTTAAAACAGCACCTAAGTTCATCCCGCATGCATCGACTTATCTCAACCAGAAACGATATGAGGATTATCCTAGCGTCGATCCGGAAGGGATCGCTTCCAACAAGCAGAGCACTCTTGATTTAAATCTCGATTTTTTGCGAAAGCAGATCGGCGGTGATCGAAGTGGACAGGGACCAAGTAGCGCTTCTCTTGGCGAAGGCAGCAGCGGCTTACCCGAATAACGCTCCGAACCTGGAAGCTAGACCTATGATATTCGAGATTTGGGTAGAGCGACTAGCAAAGGTTGATGCACAGCAGGCGCTGCAGAATCTCAACGAGCACATCGATTCGAGTAGCTTCTTCCCGACTATCGCAGAGATTATAAGGCGTGATCCAGAACGACCTGCTTATTACAACCAACTACAGTTGGAAACGGCAGAGTTGGCCGCTTACCAAGATGAATGGGAGCGAAAGGCGAGCGATCCGCCGCCCCACGTTCTAGCGCGACTGCAGGAGAGAAAGGCGAGGGGCTTATGACATACGCAGCAGAAGCAGCAGTACTCGGAGCCTTGCTCAAGCAGCCTGATCTGATGGACGAGTGTCATTTGAAGCCAGAGGAATTTGTCGCTGATGAACGTCATTCGCTAATCATGGAGAGCCTGCGATTCAGTTACGATCAGGACGGAACTATCGACATTGCTATTATGGGAAGTCGATCCGGCAAGAACCTTATGAAGATTGGCGGGCCAACCTACCTCCTGCAATTGCGTGACGCTTGCTATACAACCGCACATTTCGGTCATTATCAATCCATTATTCGGAATGCATACATCAAGCGGCGGGCTGCTGAGGAACTGCAGGGAATCGTTAACAGTGGAATGTCTGACGACGATCTAGGCGCAGCAGAGCTCGTTGCGAACGGAATGTCTGCTCTCGAAGAGTTAGCAGAGATGACGAAGGCCGGTGACAAAGAGCGAGGGCTGCGTCATATCTCCAGCCATCTTAAGGGACATGACGACAAGATCATTGAGCGTAAGAAGAAGCGAGGTATGACTGGCACGAAGACGGTCAGCCCGCACCTGGACAAGATTACCGGCGGTCATCAGCGAGGTGACCTCGATATCTATGCTGCGCGGCCTTCGATGGGTAAAACGGCATTGTTCGTAAATGAAATGAATAAAGCAGCAGCTGAGGGTACAACAGTAGCGTTTTTCTCGCTCGAGATGACAGCAGATCAAGTGATCGACCGTTTTGTCTGCTCGCGAGCAAATATCGAGAACTCGAAGATGCGATCAGGAGATTTCGACGACTCAGATTGGGAACGGTACAGTTTCGCACGTGACGAATTTGATAATCTGCCTATCTATATCGACGATGAATCAGCGACTCTACAAGACATCAGGCGAAAGGTTAAAGCACTCATCAAGGAGCACGGAGACAATTTGGTCATCTACATCGACTACCTGCAACTTGTTGATCCGGGTAGGAACTTTAAAGAGCCGCACATGGGTACCGCGTATGTTTCCAAGGGGCTGAAAGCAATTGCTCGTTCGCTTAATGTTCCAGTAGTTGCAATCTCCGCGGTAGGTCGTGCAGTAGAGCAGCGGCAAGACAAGCGTCCAATGATGTCAGATCTTCGTGAATCTGGTTCGATTGAGTCTGACGCGGATATCATCGCCTTCTTGTACCGCGATGATTATTACAACCATGATTCAGAGAAGAAGGGCATCGTCGAAATCATTCTCGCTAAAGGGCGCAACGTCGGGATCGGTACAGTAGAGATGGCTTTCCTAAAACAGTACGGCAAATTCGTTGACCTTGACTATTCCGGCCAAGCGCCGAACGGAGGCGGCAATGTCAAAAATACCGGACAAAATCAACAACGACGAGGAGTACGAGGCGCTCCTTGGCAGAATCGTAAAGGGAGCTCAGATGATTGAGGACCCGCTGGCCGACGAAGCAGAGCGGCAGAGGTATAAAGCAGGCTATGAAAAAATGGTCGCGGTCGCTCAAGCTTACCGGCTGCCGTGGCTCGGAGGGGAGCGCAGTGCGAGCAGTTGATCCGATTATGCAGGAGTACCCGCAAGACATCATTTACGACGATAACGGCCGTGTGCTTGCAGAGATATTCACGCTGCAGCAAGTATGGCCGCCGCAGGGGAGGAAACATATTGCAGACAGCAGAAAGGGCAAAGGCAGCGGAAAAGCCGATCACGGCGCCGCAACTCAAGGTTCTCGAGTACATCAAAGAGTTCCAGCGGGTAAAGGGCTATCCGCCTTCAAATCGTGAGATAGCGGAGGGCACCGGGTACGCATCGAGCTCAACGGTTCATAACCATCTCGATAAACTTGAGGATAAGGGTTTTATCCGTCGTAATCCGACGAAGCCGCGAGCACTTGAAGTGATTGGCGAGCCGATATCGGCAGAGGTGACTCCAGAACTGGTTTGGCTCCGAAGCGAAGCCCTTCGCTTTCAACAGGAAACCAAGCGGTTGAGGGATGAAAATCGACACCTTCGAGCTGAGAACCTACAGCTGCGCGAACTGCTGCCGAAGGACGGTGAGCCGATAGATTGAAAAACGACTTTGAGATACGCGGAGATGTAACTGCAGTCTTCGTCAAAAACAAAGGTCAAACGTTGGAAGCTTTAATCAGCACGGCTAGACTGCCGAGAGTTATGGAGTTTCCGAACAAATGGTACGCTGCTTGGTGTCCATCAAGGAAAGGGTATTATGTGACAGGTCATGTACCCAAAAATAATAAAAAGCGCTATCTACTTCATCGGTGGATTCTTAACGTCGAGGATCCGGATAAAGAAGTCGATCATTTCGATAACAATCCGCTTAATAATCTTGACTGTAATCTACGAGTTGTTACTAGGGCGGAGAATCTCCAGAACAGGACAATTCAAGCTAATAATCGATCCGGGTATCGATGTGTCAGTTTCCACAAGAAGCTCGGAAAATGGCAAGCGAATTTGAGGATAGGTGGCAAGCAGGCGTATCTAGGCATTTACGAGTCTAAGGAAGAGGCAGCAGCTGTCGTTGCTGAAGCTAGACGAAAACATATGCCTTTTTCCAAGGAAGCAGCGGAGGTAAACATTTGATGCGTTTTATCGGAATCGATCCAGCAACGAAGACGGGATTCGTTGCACTCAACGAGGATGGCGAGGTTGTAGTCGAGCTCGAGCTGAAAGGTGATGGAAAGGTTGTAAAGGGCGGTATTACGGCAGAGCAGCTTGTCAGCTTAGAAAATCAGTTTTATAAGCTATTGCTGCCTGGGGACATCATTTGCATTGAGGACACCCCATTTAAAACCAATGATGCCATTACAGTCGGAATGATTCACGGCGGACTTCGTTCGATGATGTTTCGCAAGAAGTTAGACTTCGACGTTGTGAATGCCATGTGGACCAAGAAATATGTAGGCGTCAAGGTCGAGAAGGGGCAAACCGAGAAGGAGAAGAAAGATGCCATAAAGGCTGCGGTGCTGCAGCAGTTCGGATACACCCACAAAAGTCATAACGTAGTGGACGCATATATCATCGCTAGGATCGCACTTAATCTTCACCGGATGAGGAATTACGATCCTTTGATTGACAACAATCGCTTGCAAAGTGAAGTGGTTGAAGAAATCATGCAAAAAGCAGAATAGCCGCGCACTCGCTCGGCAAGGGCTTCGTGCGGCCTTGTGACCAAACGTATGTTCTTATTTGGAGGTGTTCGGTTGAACTGGAGGAAGGCGAAGCGCCGCGAGCTTTATGCAGTCATCTTCGACGACATGGCTACGAACCTGGACATTGATGCTGCGATTGAAGAACTGCGGCGGCGGATGTTCAAGCGAAATGTTCGGGTCAACTACAAAGGGAAGGCGGTGTATCCGCGATGAGTGACAAGAGCAAGATCGAATGGTGCGACGCTACATGGAATCCAGTAACCGGCTGCACCAAGGTAAGCGAGGGTTGCCGTAACTGCTACGCCAAGACGTTCACTGAACGATTCGAAGGCACACCTGGTCATTACTTCGAATCAGGGTTCAAGGTCACGCTTCGACCCGAGAAGCTGGATCAACCGCTACGATGGCGGCGGCCGCGGCGGATTTTTGTCAACAGCATGAGTGACCTGTTCCATCCGGACGTGCCGGACGATTTCATTGATCAGGTATTCGCTGTTATGGCGCTGGCGCCGCAGCATACTTTTCAAGTTTTGACGAAGCGGCCAGAGCGGATGTTGGCTTGGTATAATCGCGATCCTGCCGACATGAACGATGCACTTTACCCGTTCCGAGTTAATCGCTGGCCGCTGCCGAATGTATGGCTTGGCGTCAGTGTCGAGAACCAGAAGGCGGCAGACGAACGGATTCCGCTGCTGCTCCAGACGCCGGCGGCTATTCGATTCCTGAGCTGTGAGCCGCTGCTGGGTGAAGTTGATTTATCGAAGTGGCTACTCACACCTGGCTGGGTGCCGAGCTACTATGACCCGGACAATATTCACGGTTATCCAAATGCCGAACCAACAAATGAATTCATTAACTGGGTAATTGTCGGCGGTGAAAGCGGCCCCCGCGCGCGCCCGATGCATCCGGACTGGGTACGCGGCCTACGCGACCAGTGCCAAGCAGCTGGCGTACCATTCTTCTTCAAACAGTGGGGAGAGTGGCATCAAACGCACGACTTGTGCGCTGGACAAAATGGGTACTTAGGCAAGCAGTGGCACACAATCGATCCAGACACATCGCTATGCAGGATTGGTAAAAGGGCAGCCGGCCGCACACTCGATGGCCAAACGTGGGACAAGATCCCGGAGGTGCCGAAGTTATGGACCTGTTCACACGTAAGCAATACATTGCATGGCACGGTAAGGAGCCGCCAGATGATTGGCGCGAGATGACGCCTTGGGATATGTGGGTAGCGATGCGCGAGCAAGTTCCGTACTTCCTGTTCACGTCTCCACCATGCAAAGGGCTTAGCGGGCTGCTGCCTGAGAAATCGGCAAAGTCGGAGAAATACCAGGCGCTTAACCAGTTGACTGTTCGCGGCATTGAACTTGTACTGATGGCATGTCTGATGTATGGCGGCGGGCTTCCGGCGTTCATCCAGCTCGAAAACGTGCCTCGGATCCAGACGCGCGGCAAGTCACTGCTCGAGCAAATCAAGAAGATGCTTAAGAAGTACGGGTATGCGGTCAACATGCGCGGCGATCATAACCTCGGAGAGATAGGGGCGCTTGGTCAGAGCCGAATGCGGTTCCTGATCATGGCGCGGCAGGAATCGCAAGTCCCGATGTTTATGAACTACCCGCAGCGCAAGAAGCTACGAACAATCGGCGATGTAATCGGACCGCTGCCGTTACCAGGCGACACTGTTAACGGCGGCCCGATGCATCGACTGCCTCAGCTCCAGTGGAAAACGTGGGTCCGACTCGCGTTGATTCGAGCCGGCGGCGACTGGCGGGACCTACAGAGCATACCGTTTGATGAATACCGAATCGTTCACGAACCACGAGGCGGCGCCTATGCGGTCGAAGATTGGGAGAAGCCAGCTCGGACGGTTACGGGCACGGCAGGTCCTGGGCGAAGCAACGGAGCGGCAGCGGTCTCAGATCCACGCTTCGGATTCGGTGATGGGACCCATCAATCGATTTATCGGATAAGCAAGCATGACGAACCTGGTCCGACAGTGACAGAGACAAGCAAGTCGATCCGAGCAGCCTCCCGCATTATGCAGTCGGCTTCCAGCATCAGCGATCCGCGACTATCGGACAACCCGAAGCGCTACACGGACAAGTACAGGATGCAGTCGATGGACGATCCAGCAGCCACGGTGACGGGAGTCACGGACGTTCAGAGCGGAGCTCAGCTTGTTGCCGACGTACGCCTCGGCTGCTCACCAAGATCGGGATCATACGGCGTTCAAGCATGGGATGAACCAGGGAAAACGGTCGTCGGTGCTGGCGACATACATTCAGGCACATGTGCGATTGCAGATCCCCGTCCCTTCCTAGCTGATAACGAGCGCGGAGTATGGACGATCATCGCGCCAGACGGGACGGTTCACCGACCGCTGACGACATTCGAGAACGCCATGCTTCAGGGCTTCCCGCATTACCTGCCGAATGGGCACCCATTTCAACTCGAGGGCTGCAGCGACGCAAAGGCTCGCGAGTACATCGGCAATGCGGTACCGCCGCCGTCAGCGCAGGCAATGGGCAACGAGATTCTGTTAGCAGCTGCGCAAGCTGAAGTCGGTAAAAGCTTCACACTCTCATGGAATGAAGTGTGGGTTGCACCGATCATCGACGAGTTGCCGGTCATGGTGCATTAGAATGACTGCTCTTGATATCAATGAGCAAGAACCTTCCCCCGTGTAAGGCCCGAAGAGTGTATAACGCACAATTCAAATTCAGATTTATTTTGGAGGCTGATAAACTTGGCCGAATTTAGGAATAACTCAACCGCTGACCAACGCTATCGAAAGAATCAACAAGACTGTCCTCCGGCTGTCGATCCAAACTGTGAAGAAAGGAATTGATGAATGAACGCTGAAACGATCATGAATCTAGCGCCGGGTCAGGAAATTAACAATTTGGTCAATAACGCGCTGTCCGAAGAAGGAGGAGTTTGAATGAGTATTAATCAGGTGGTATTTACGAGCAATACTGATATGTGGGCTACCCCGCAGGACTTTTTTAACATGCTAAACGATGAGTTTCATTTTACACTTGATGTTTGTGCAGTAGAGGATAACGCTAAATGCGATAAATACTATACTCCTGATGACGATGGTTTAGAGCAGCCTTGGAGTGGAACGTGTTGGATGAATCCACCTTATGGTAAAACTATTGGCAAGTGGTTACAAAAGGCTTACGAAGAGTCACTGAAACCCAATACAACAGTTGTCTGTCTTATTCCTGCTAGAACAGATACAAAGTGGTGGCATGATTACTGCATGAAGGGAGAAATAAGGCTCCTAAGAGGCCGGCTGAAGTTTGGTGATGCAAAAGCTCCAGCGCCATTTCCTAGTGCAGTTGTAGTCTTCTATGGAGATAGAATGGCGCGGATTCAAGCATTGGAGCAGGCTAACGGCGGCTGCAGCTGCACTACAGCAACAAATACAAAATGATAATCGAGAGGAGCAATCATAGATGACTACGATGAACGTGTTATTCAAATCGATGCAGAAGGACGACAAGAAAGAGGTCCTGAAATTCCTTATTCCCGGAGATGAAGACGAGGCCGTTGATCTCTTCGACCTTTCAGGCAGCATCGTGGTCTTGTCGCTGGTGGTTGGCGGCGATCAGGTCGGTCAGGATCTAACTGCTGAGTTCTTGAGCATGCAGCGCGACAGCAAGAAGACGGTGATGAAATTCGGAATCAAGTCGGATAGCGAAGGCAAATCGCTGGAGCTCTATAAATTCGCTGGTCGCAACGTCGAACTGACGGTGGAGCCATCGCAACTGAGTCTCGAAGAATTCCGTGAAGAACCGCGCGAAGGCGTACGCGGCAAGATCAATCCGGACGGTACGGTCGACCCTAATCAAATGTCTTTCGATGACGTGGGCGATGATGACGGCAGCTCCGACGATCTGCCGGGATTGGACTAACGCATGCGGCGGTGGAATTGGGGATTGATCGCTGCGCTATCGTTTAGCATTGGTTGCTGGGTAGGCGCGTGGCTGCTGATTAGATAGACATAACGGCGCTCCGGCTGCTCGCCGGGGCGCTTCTCAACAAGGGGCGTGAGAGTGTGGGTGATGTTAAAAAGAAGAAACGATCGAAACGGCTGTTGCCTGAGTTGGACGATCGCGGCTTTCTGTCAGAAATGAAAGAGCTCAAGCTCTCATATCGCAAGGAATACTGGAAAGTTAGACGCGCGCTTAAGAAGACTGGCGAAAAGGGAGACCATCCGGATGAGAAGCTGCTGCGCGATACACTCAAAAGCCTTACCTATGCGATTATGTGGATGCATACAGGCAGGGAGCCTGGCGGCAGCAAGCGCGGTATTGAGCGGCGGGCGGCATATCAGAGGAATAAAATGGTCGATCCGCTTATCATGCAATCGATGAAAAGTGGAGCCAATGCAGGCGGTCCGAGCAACCTTTCCGACTGGGAGAGGTTCCAGCTCGAGGAGGCGCTGCGGAGACTTAGCCCAAGAGAGCGCGAATGTTATGAGATGAAGCATGGTCAGGGGTTCTCGCACTCCTATATCGCGAAGTTGCTGAAGATTGACAAGGATTCGGTAAAGGAATACGTAGATCGTGCACAGCGGAAGGTAACCGCAGATCTGGACAACAATCTGTTTTTAATATAGCCATTGGGACGGTAATCGGACAAATTCGAGGAGGAATAGGTATAACTGAGGTGAGTGATATGTCGCAATCGATTGAGCCAATCAAATCTCAAGCCGTCGTAAGACTAAATGTTGAGTTTCAGTTGAAACATGAAGATCAAAAAAACGAGCAGCCACTCTTGGATGTTTTTGAAATTATGCTTAACCATATCAATATAAGTGAACTGGTCAAAAGTGGCGATGGTTAACACCATCGCTTTTCTTGTTTTAAGAACATAAGGAGTTTTATAATACGTGTATGTGAATCAAGGTAACAGGAGGGGACTTTATTGATAAAGGTCACTGCTATATATCCCAGGGTTTCGACTGGTGTGCAGGTTACAGACGGTACGAGCTTGGGAGGACAAGAAACTCTTTGCAGAAAAAAGGCCGCTGCTATGGGGATCTCTGAATCAGAAATTGAAGTGTACACAGAAGAGGGCTTTACTGGAGAGGACATTGATCGACCTGCTTTGAATAGGCTGATGGATGATGTGAAGTTGGGTAAGGTAAAAACACTCATTTTGACTCACCCGGACAGACTTACAAGGGATTTGACAGATAAGTTAATCATCTGTAGAGAACTCGAGAAGAACGAAGTGGAGCTTGTTTTTTGTGACACTGAATATAAGGATACACCTGAAGGCCAGCTTTTCTTTAATATGATGAGCTCAATAGCACAATATGAGCTCTCATTGATTAAAAAGAGAACAATACGTGGACGGCTTACGGCGGTTGAAAAACATAAGAAAATTATGCCGATGCGTGTTGCCCCGTATGGATATGATTTTAAAGATGGAATGTTATTTATCAATGAGAAGGAAGCTACATTCGTAAAGTTGATATTCCAATGGTATGTGCATGAGGGGAAGACTTTTACAGAGATCGGGGAAGCACTTTATGACTTGGGGGCAATTCCCAAACGAGCAGAGAGCAAAAATTGGAGCGCCAGTTCGTTGGGGAAGATCTTATCGAATGAAGTGTATATCGGAAGGTACTATTACAACAGAAGAGAAACAAAGAAGTTAAAAGGACAAAAAACAGCGAGCGGTAAAGCAAAGAAGACACGAAAGGATCGAGATAGAAGTGAATGGAAACTAGTCGAAGTGCCAGCCATCATCGACTCTGGTTTGTATGACCTTGCTCAGCAACAAAAGGTTAAAAACTTCACTCAATTACGAGGAAACCACAAGCACTCCTATCTTTTGAAGTCATTAATGACTTGTTCCAAGTGCGGGAGAGTTTGGGGATGTACCTCTTACAGTTCAAAGAAAAAGGACGATGTTAAGTCGTATCCGATATATAGGTGCCCTAATAAGTATCCGAAAAGATACGGTGAGGGCGTTGAGAAATGTGAAATACCTACGATCAGGGCAGACATGCTTGATGACTTTGTTTGGAATTTGATTGTTAAGGCATTAAGTAACCCAGATAAATTCATAAAGAGATTGAAGACGGAAACGAAGGTTGGACTGGATGACTTAAGGAATATGGCAGCCCTTTACGAAAAGCAACTAAGTGTTATCGAGAGGGAAAAAGAGAAAGTGAAAATGCTGTTTAGGAAAGACATCATAGACGAAGATGAACTTGATACGGAAATAAAGAAACTAAATAAAGATGCTAGAGGTGTCGAACAAAACATACAAGATATCCAAGAGAAGCTGCGTATAGCAGATCGTGAGCAAATGTCCGATGAATTGGTAAAACAAATCGTTGATAGATACCACCACGACTTGCTCAACCCACCGACATTTGAATATAAACGTAACATCATTCAGAAGCTGGTGGATAAAATAATAATCACGTATGACCATGATTGCTCATGTTTCAAGCTTTCGTTTATGGGCTACTTGAGCGAGATGTATCATGGGATGGAAGTACATGAATCTAACCTTGATTCAAAAATACAACCTCAAGAAATTCGACAATACGGGCGAAGACCTCGAGGACTTGATTTCGATCGGCACGATCGGCTTAATCAAGGCGATCGAAAGCTTCCAGCCGAACAAAGGCACGAAGCTCGCCACGTTCGCGGCCCGTTGTATCGAGAACGAAATTTTGATGCATCTTCGGTCCCTTAAGAAAACGCGCAAAGACGTGTCGCTGCACGACCCGATCGGAACGGACAAGGAAGGCAACGAAATTACGTTGATCGATATTCTCGGCAGCGAAGCCGACGATGTGGTCGAGAAGGTGCAGCTTAAAATCGAGAAAAGCAAAATTTACCGCAATCTAGATATTCTCGACGATCGGGAGAAGGAAGTCGTCATGGGCCGGTTCGGGCTGGAGCATGGCGGCGAGGAGCGGACGCAGCGGGAGATTGCGAAGGAACTCGGTATCTCGCGCAGCTATGTGTCGCGGATTGAAAAACGAGCGCTGATGAAGCTGTATCATGAGTTTTATAAGGCGAAGAAATGAAGTGAGCGAGCGATTCGTTTAATGGAAAAAGCCGGCGATGCCGGCCTTTTTCATTTTTCTATAATCAACTTGTTTATTTTCGAGTCGCTATATCTGCTAGGTAGAGAAATATACATGTTCAAACTTCCTAAATTAATACAAAAGAAGAACGCGTGAAAATTTCTTTACTTCCAAAAGATGACCCTGACGCATGGATTCCCGTTGACGTCCCTGTTATTATTGATAAAGAAACTTATACTATGCTCAACGCTTACTCGGCGAATCCCGACGTCGTTCTTCGGGGACTGCCAAGAATCAATATTTGTTAAGTGGTTTAGTTCGTTGTGGCTGTTGCGAGAATACAATGCCGGGACGTCCTGTGAAAAGTGGGAAGAATCTCATCTTACAATATTTTGATACTAAGAACACCGCCGGGGCAAAAAATCGCGGTTGCGCTACGTCGATTAAATGTGAAGACCTAGACGGGCATGTATGGGATACGGTCGTTAATTGTTGACCGCTGCGATTGAACGGTATAAAGGCGCTGAAATGTAGGCTAATATCGTCAAAGAAGCGGCGGAATATTACCTTTCGCTTACCCCTGACGAAATGACATTCGAACAACGTCAAGAAATTCTTAGAAAAGTCGTTCGGGAAATACGAGTAACTAAAGACGCCGAAACTGGCGAATTTACCGTTGATATATTCCCCTTCTAGGCGGCAATCAGAAAACAATGAGGGGACAATTTTTCTGCCATTAAAATTAGCAGAAGTAACCGTTAAGTAATTTAAACACAAAATACTTCCAGTTTAGACTGTCCTTAACTCGTCCATGTATGATATTAGGGCAGTCTTTTAATAAATTAAGAATGGGAAGCGATGATAATGAAAACCTACACGTTTGATAAAGCGCCATCCTATATGTTTACCAAATCTAAATTAAAAAAAATGGCCTTGGTTCCTATTTCAGGTCACTCTGCCTTTGTCGTATTCCCGCCTAATAGAAGAAGGTACAAATTATACTCCCTTGAGGATGCAAGGCCAATTAATCCAGAGGCAGCATACTCTATACTTATAGAAACTGATGCTAAATTATCTAGCAATGACACCGATATTAGTAAGAAGTTCGAAGAGATAAGAAATAGATTCAAACGAAATAGGGATTAAAAAAGAACGGTTAGGTGTTAGCCTTCCCGTCCTTCGTTCTACTTGATATATGCCACGGCTTCGGCGATCTCCGCCGCGCTGTACGGTTCAAAATTACATCTATTAGAAAAAAGAATTATATTCTTTTTTCTAATGAAGCAGAAAGGAGATTTTAGATTTTACTTTCAGATAGGTAAACTAACAAGATGATTAGGAGCGTGTAATAATGACGGGATTTCTGAAGAAAATTAGTTTTGTATTACTGTGTCTTGTAATGGTAGTACCTACAATCGCTTCAGCAAGCGACAATAATGGAAATGGTGTTGTAAGCGTTTTAGATGAGAGTGCATTTCTATGATGCAGCAGGAAATCTCACTGAGGTATTAGAAGAATCAGATGGTACAATCGTAGTCTATATGAATGGCGTATTGGACCATAGTGCAAAAACAGACTTAACTACGGGTACAATTGAGTCGACGGAATACAGTAATCCAACGGGGAATAAAGATAAGCAAAGCATGAAAGAGAAAAAGTTTAATAAAGATACAATAGGCATGCAAGAAAAAAAGACGATTTATAAAATAGACGATCCTATTCAAGAAGATGTTGTCAATGATACAGTTGCAGACGTAGCAGAGCAGATTAGGCTATGACCCCATCTATACCTACCCTCCAACTCAATTGGAGTCGCAGTTTCACTAGTTATCGCTGCTTTTACCGGTCCGTAACTGTAGGTGTAGTTACGTTAGCTATTATAGGCTGCGTAGGTTCTTGGATAGCAGATGGATTTTTCACCCGGGATGTGGATGTCAATGTGAATATAAAAATAGAGTGGGAGGGTTGGTTAGCTATCGTGAATGCGAACTCCTATTATACCCAACAAGGTACCCAATATCTTAGAATAATGAATGAGACCGGCCCAGGGGAATCAACTAAATTACTTCCGAACGCTCCGAAATTGGGTTTTCTATTCGATTTTACTGGATTTCTTAAGAGGAAGCTCAAGGAGTTGGGATATTATGGAAAATAAATTTAATGACATGAAATCGAAAGGTAGAACCCATCAATTTGTGATTCAGCCTATGCTTTACGCAGGGATTTTTATCATTATGATAATCGGCTTTCAATACCTGTTCATGCGGATCAATTATGGACCAGTATTGGCGAATGAGTTATTTGTGAAGGGCATTAAATCAGGATGGTATGTTATTCTGTTCGTATTTATAGGAATATATCTCGTATATGCCATTAGTAACGTAATCAGATGGGAATATTATAAGAGAAAATCGAAGTAAAGCTCTTTCCCGGAATAGCAGCCGCGTCACACGCCGCCGAAGAAGCCTCTCGATTATCGAGAGGCTTCTTCAAGTCTGAAACAACATATATCGCAAGGCGGCCAGAATCATCCGTTCCACCGAAAGCCCGAGAGGGATCGGCGGCCGGTGAAAGTAGGATCAACCAGAAGCTGACTCCGTTCCTCTGCCAAACATACGTATTCCGTTCCAAGCAGCCGGTAATCATGAGTTTTATAAAGCGAAGAAGTGAATAAGCAGCCCTAAGCAAGCTCAAACAAGGAGATCAAACTAGAAAAGTCAGCCGGAGTATTCCGGCTGACTTTTTTTATATCTGACCGAATACGCCAATGCGCTATCATCTCGACAAACCTAAATTCAGCCATAAATGAAGAAAACATCACATAATTCGACGCAAAAAGTATGTATTCGGCAACAAGAAACAATTTACACCCATAGGCGATATTGGAAGGATTGTGATATACTTTTTTTAGAAAAAAAGTAACAAGCGGATATTGACAAAGGTTTAAAAATATGAATAAAAGCCACTTCCAATTCGCTTTGGCCGGCAGGATGGAAGTGGCGCTGTTAGGAATTCCCTTATTTCCATAGTCAAGGGTTGTCTTTTCTATGGAAAAATGGACCCTATTTATATTCTAACACGTTACGTTAGATATTTAAAGAGTAACGTTCAAAATTTCAATAAATGGATATAGGGTACCAATAAAACGACAAAAAACAGTAAAATTTTACAGTAAAACGCTATTCAAGATGCTGATCGCCGAGGAAAAGAGTCCCGGACAGGGCCGCACCTCGGTATTCGAGCTTGCTTCTTAAAATCTGGTATCCCGGCAAGTATGCGATACATAAACGGTTCACGAGTACGATTATGGTCAGGAGGCGGAATATATGGTTTCTCAACAGCAGCTTACATCGGCATTCTCGACGTTCATGGATGTGATCGATTATCGCAGCGCTACGCAGCCGAACGATACGGCTTATACCTTTATCGAAGGGGAGCAAGAAACCGGCATTTCGTACAAGCAGCTTCGGGAGCGCTCGATGCGGCTTGCTATGGCGCTGAAAGGCTATACGAAGCCGGGGGATAAGGTGCTCATTTTGCAGCAGCCGGGATTGGAATATATTTATTGCTTTTTCGGATGCTTGTATGCAGGCTGCACAGCGGTTCCGGCCTATCCGCCTTTGACGAAGCGGTATGCGGAGAGAGTCCGGTTGATCGCGGCCGATTCTGAAGCCCAAGTCGCATTGGTGTCCGCGCATTGGATAGATCGGGTAGCCCAAGCGCTCCAAGGGGAGGGGCTGCACTACTTGGCTACCGAACCGTATACTATCCACGCCAACGGCAGCGTCGAAGCTGCAATCGATCGGCGAGCGGACGATATCGCATTCATTCAATATACCTCGGGCTCGACCTCCAACCCTAAAGGCGTCATGGTTACCCATCGCAATCTCATTCACAACTCGGAGGTTATTCGGCAGGCATTCCGGCTATCGGAGCGCAGCGTGGGGCTTGTCTGGCTGCCTCCTTATCATGATATGGGGCTGATTGGCGGCATTCTGCAGCCGGTCTACACCGGGTTTCCGATTTACCTGTTCCCGCCTAACGACTTCGTGCAAGATCCGTCGCGCTGGCTGGCGGCGATCTCGAAATACCGCGTCACGGTAAGCGGCGGACCAAATTTTGCCTACGAGCTGTGCAATCGAAAGATAGCGCCGGAGAAATTGGAGCAGCTCGATCTTAGCGCTTGGGAGCTGGCGTTTACGGGCGCGGAGCATGTTCAAGCAAGCGTGATGAGAGATTTTTATACGAAGTTTGCCGTTTGCGGCTTTCAAGAGAAGGCGATCTATCCTTGCTACGGCTTGGCCGAATCGACTCTTCTCGTGACGGGAGGCTTCCAAGGCGAAGGGCCGTCGATTATTCACGCGAATCGGGAGAAGCTGCTGGACGGGGTCATCGTATGCGAGCCGGCTCCTTCGGATGAAACCGCCGAGTACGTGGCCTGCGGCAGCTCTTATTCCGATCAGAGGCTGCTGATCGTCGATCCGGGAACATCCATCCCTTGCGCGGAAGACAGAGTCGGCGAGGTGTGGGTGCGAAGCGAAAGCAAAGCGGCGGGTTACTTGAATCAGCCGGAGCTAACCGAACGTGTCTTTCAGGCTTCCCTAAGCGGTACGGAGCAGGGAGGATTTCTCCGAACGGGCGATCTTGGCTTCCTGCTGCAAGACCGGCTTTATATTACGGGCCGAATTAAAGAGATGATTATTATTCGCGGCAAAAATTATTATCCCGCCGATATGGAATTCCGGCTTGAGCGGGCGGACGACCGGTTCATAGCCGACGGCTGCGCGGCGTTCGCCGTTTCGCAGCAAGGGGCCGAGCAGCTCGTTATCGTGCAGGAGCTTAGCCGGCATCACCGTTCGGCGGATACCTCCGAGCTGGCACAGAAGGTAAGAGGCTTGATTGCAGGCCAGTTCGGCATACAAGCCTACGATATCGTTTTTATTAAACAGGGCGGCCTTCAAAAAACGTCGAGCGGCAAAAAGATGAGAAACGCATGCAAAGACAGCTATCTTGCAGGCGCGCTGAATGTAATCGAAAGCCATCGTCTTGCTAACGGCACGCAGGAATGGGGCCCGGACGAAGCGGAAGCGCTCCGCGAGGAAGGGAGATTCGATGCGGACGAGCTTATCCGGATGGCGTACGAGAAGCGGACGCGCCGCTTGGCCGATGACATCCGCCATTATTTTGCTTATCGGCTTCGAATGGAAGCTTCCCTTATCGGCCCGCAGACGCCGCTGCTGGAGCTGGGACTGGATTCTGTCGCCGCCCTGGAGCTCCAGTACCGATTGGAGGAAAGCCTGCGAATTAAAATTTCGTTGGAAGCTTTGCTGGCAACCGAAGCGACGGTGGAGTCGATTGCCCGTGACTTATCGATTCGATTGACGGAGCCGGGGCAAGCGGACATAACGGCTCATGCTATCGAACGTGTGGGGGACGACAAGTACCCGCTTTCGGAGGACCAGCAGCGGCTATGGTTTGTCGAGCAATTGAATGCCGGTCAAGCGACGCTTCATATCCCGGTCGCCGTTCGGGTGAAAGGCCCGTTAGACAAGGAACGGTTAAAGCAAGCGATGCTTACGTTCGCAAGCTTGCATGAGACGCTAAGATCAGGGTTCGAGTTCGAGGAGGGCCGCGTCCTGCAAGTTGTGCGCGAGGCAAGCGCGCTTGATGCGGCATGGCATTATATCGACCGGGCGATGGAGGAGCGGTCTTGCGAGCAGACGGTTCGCGACCTTGTCGCAGCGCCGTTTGATTTAACGAACGGCCCGTTATTCCGGTTCGCGGCGATTCGGATCGATCATGATGAGCATGTCGTCATGGCTGTGCTCCATCATCTCATCGCGGATTTGAAAAGCGCATTTATTTTGCTGAACGGCGTTCTTTCTCGTTATAGCCGGGCGACGAGCGGAACCCATTCGGATCCGTCTGTTCGGTACATCGATTTCCTGCACTGGAACCGGGACAGGCTGTCCGATTCGGAGATCGCCAATCAGTTGAACTACTGGCGGGAGCAATTGACGGGGGCCCCTCCGCTGCTGGAGCTGCCGTCCGATTACGACCGCCCGTCCGTTCCCAGCCGCAGAGGCGGGCAATTCACCTTCGAGATTGCGCGCGACACATGCGATAAAATACGCGCATTCAGCAAGTCGCAAGGCGTTACGCCGTATGTAACCTTGCTGAGCGGCTATGCGCTTATGCTGCATTTGCTGGCGGAATCGGCCGACTTCGTGATCGGCACGCCGGTAAGCGGACGAAGGAGCCGCCGGCTCGAAGAGGCGATCGGCTTTTATGCCCAGCCGCTGCCGCTCCGTTTTCAACTGAAGGAGGACCGCTACCCCTTTGTTCGGCTCCTTGCGTACACGAAGCAAGCCGTGCTCGCGGCGCTGGACAATCAGGATGTGTCGTTCTCGAAGCTGGTCGAGATGGTCAATCCCGAAAGAACGAACAGCTTCAATCCGATCTTTCAAGTGCTGTTCAGTTATCTCAATATGGAGTTCCCGGACGAACGGCCGGCAGAATGGAGGGTGTCGCCTTACAGCGTAACGACAGGCGTTTCCGAGTTCGATTTCTTTCTTACCTTGATCGACAGCGGACAGACGATGACAGGAGGTATCGATTACAATTCCGATTTGTTCGAGCTGAAGACAGTGGAGTCCTTCGCAGGACTCTATCTGGAAATTATGGAGACGATGATCGAGAAAGCGGCCGAGCCGATTAGCGAATGGGGGCTCTCCAGCCTTGCCGATATTCGCAGAAGCATACAGCGTCCAAGCGTAAAAGTCGAAATCGCTTCGTCGTTTACATCGGAGTTCGTGGAAGATTCTTTGGCTTTTTGGTTCAAGGAGATGGGCCTGAAAGCGCAGCTTAGCTTTACCCCCTATAATCAGGTATTTCAGCAATTGCTTCAGCCAGACAGCGAGTTCGCGACCAATCGGGAAGGCATTAACGTGGCGCTCGTCAGACTATCCGATTTGGTGTCCGGCGAAGAATACTCCGCAATTGATTTGAATAGGGAGAAAGAACGTCTGAGGGAAAATGTTTTACAGTTTATCGATGCGCTGGAGCTATTCCAACGCAGGTGCCCGAGCGCTTGTATTGTCGCGATATGCCCGGAATCCCCGACAATCGCCGCCGACCATGCGGAGCTGTTGACCCTGTTGGAAGCTATTGCTTCGCACCGGCTTGGCAAGCTGTCAAGCGTCTATCTGTTATTGCCCGGGCAATTGTCGGCCGGATACGGCATAGCGGACTATTACGATAAATTTGCCGAGAAAATGAGTCATACGCCTTACACCTATCCGTATTTCGCTTGTATCGGTACGGCTCTGGCTCGCAAAATAAGCAGTCTGACCAACGCGCCGAAGAAGGTGATCGTACTGGATTGCGATAACACCATTTGGTCCGGCGTTTGCGCCGAAGACGGCGCCGAAGGCGTTGAATTGGATGCGCGGAGTCTCTATCTTCAACAATTCGTTCTGGAGCAGCATCGGCAGGGAATGCTGGTTTGCCTTTGCAGCAAAAACGTGGAGCGCGACGTATGGCGGGTATTCGATACGAGAACGGACATGCCGTTGAAGCGCGAGCATATAACGGCGTATCGAATCAATTGGGAGGCTAAATCGGCGAACGTTAGCAGCTTGGCCGCCGAACTGTCTTTAAGCGTCGATAGCTTCATCGTGTTCGACGACAACCCGATCGAATGCGCGGAAATCGAAGCGAATTGCCCCGATGCGTTCGTTATTCGGGCTAATGAGCCGTTGGAGCGATTCCGTTCCGCGTTGGAGCGTCTATGGATCTTTGATCGGGCCAAGGTAAGCGAAGAGGATTTGAGACGGAATCAGATGTATAAAGAGAACGCCGAACGAGAGAAGTTTATTCGCTCGATGAGCAGGGAAAGGGTCGACTACCGCTCGTTTATTGCCGGTCTGCAGTTGGAGGTTGCATGCACGGAGCTGGCGGAGAGGCAGGTCGCCAGAGTGTCGCAATTGACGTATAGAACGAACCAATTTAATTCGACCGGTATCCGGAAGAAGGAAGAGGAATTGCTTCAGCTTTTGCAGGGAGAGACCGAACGCTGCTTGGTTGTTCGCGTCAAGGATCGTTTTGGCGATTACGGATTGGTCGGCTCCGTCTTTTATTATCAAGCTCCCGATGCGCTTATCGTGAACGGGTGGATGCTTAGCTGCCGAGTGCTGGGGAAAGGCGTCGAGCATCAGATTCTCATGCAGCTCGGGAAGCTGGCCGCAGAGAGCACGAAGGATATCGTAATCGAGTTCGTTCCGACCGATCGGAACAAGCCGTTCTTTCTGTTCGTCGCCGGCATTGCCGGCGTCACCGAGTCTCGACCGACGCTATCGTCGGATGCAACGCATTATCGGGTTCCGGCTGCCTCTATCGCAGGGAACGCAGACGCGGCTGCACCGATTGGGTTTCCAGACGGGGCGGTTGCCGAACCTCGATCGACAGACGCAGGTCCGTTAAATCGTACGTTCGGCTCTAAAGTCAACGAGACTCTGACGCGATTGGACTCCGTCGAGGAGCTGCTGTTGGCGATTCAGAAAACGAAGATCGTCATTCCGGCCGCCAATGAGAAGCGGGAATATGCGGCGCCCCGAAATGATATCGAGGAGAAGGTGGCCGCCATTTGGCGCGAGCTGCTTCAGTTGGAGCGGGTCGGCATTCACGACCATTTCTTCTTCATCGGCGGACATTCGTTAGTGGCGCATCAGGTTCTTTACAAGATAAGGGACGCTTTCGGGATCGAGCTGCCCCTGAACGTGCTGTTTCAGGACGACTTTACGGTTGCGAACGTTTCTGCGGAGATCGAGAAAGGCTTGATCGAGCAAGCGGATCTGGAGGAGCTGAAGGCAATGGCTCTCGAACTCGAAGGACTAAGCGAAGAGGAAATTAGGCAGCTCCTCGGCGAGCACTCGAACAATTAGGGGAGATCGAATGGCGCATATCATTATGGTAACGATTGGTTCCGGCGGGGACCTGTATCCTTTTATCCGAATCGGCAAAGCGTTGAAACGCAGAGGGCACCGGATTACGTTATTGACGCATTGCGTTCATGAGCAAGAGGCGAGGGAGCATGGATTCGCATTCGTGCCGTTCGATAATATGGCGGAATATCGGCTGGTGATGAATGCGGATATGCAGGTGCAAGTGCAGGACCCGAAAGCGGGCGGCGATTTTTTTCGAAAATATTTGTTTCCCAAAATAGAAGAGAGCTTTCGGAAAACGACCGGGCTTTACGACGGTACGCCAACGCTGCTTGTGGGCCATTATATGATTCACGTTCTGGCTCAAATGATCGCCGAAAAGCTGCAAATTCCTTATTTAACGGTTTTTCTGGCGCCCAGCTTTCTGGAAGGAGCCAAGACGCCTGCGACGATGCTGAGCTATTTCTCGGAGCAGATCAATTATATCCGCAGGGAAGCCGGACTCGCTCCGATTCGCAACTGGGAGCGGATGATGAACGCTTACAGTCACGGGCTGGCGTTCTGGCCTCAATGGTTCTCCGCCAACGATTGGGACGAGAGCATAACGGGAGCAGGCTTTTTGCTGCACGACAATTCGGAGGATATGCCGGACGATTACCGGGGCTGGATGGAGGAGCATCGTCCGGTATTAATTACGCATGCGACAACGCCGCCGGTCTCGTCTTCTTTCTTCCATTCCTGTATCGAGGCGTGCGAGATGCTCGAACTTCCGGCCGTCGTTGTGACGAAGTATCGGGAGCATCTCCCGAGGCGAATGCCCCCGCATATGGTTCATGCCGATTCGCTTCCGTTCTCCAAAGCGATGCCGCTTGTCAAATTGTTGATCCATCATGGCGGAATCGGAACCTTGGGACAAGCGCTTCAGGCGGGTATTCCTCAGTTGATATTGGGGAACGGCTTTGATCGGCCACGCAACGCGGTCTATGTAAAGGCGTTGGGAGTGGGGGAATACCTCCCGATCTCCAGATGGAAGAAGGAAGACGCGGCGAATGCCATCCGGCGTCTTCTGGGACAATCGGACATTCAGCAGGCTTGCCGTTCCGTGTCGGACATGGTGAAGGCCAACGATCCGGATACAATCATCGGAGAAGTCGCCGAACGGTTATTGGCAGAGAAGGCTATATCGCCGAGCGAGCAAAGCGATCCTTGCCCAGAAGGGGAGAAGGTCTCGTTGCAGAACACGATCCAGCTTCTTCAAGGCTTGTCTCCCGAGAGCAGGGCGCGGCTGATGACGAAGCTGAAAGCGCGCAAAACGTAGCATCCATATTAATTATCGTTGCGGGAGCTGACCATGGAGCCTATTGCCGAATTAAGAAAAAGAAAAAAAACGTATGCGGCTGTAAAAATAGCGGCGGCATTCGTCGTCCTCGCCGTTATGGGCGTGACCGGCGTATCGACTTATGTAGGCTGGGCGCTGACGCATCCCTCGCATAAGCCGCTGAATGCGACGCCGAGCGATATGGGAATGAACTACGAGTCGATTGCGTTTCGGAACAATGACGGCCTTACGCTGCGCGGCTGGTCGATTGCGGCGGCGCATAACGGCTACTCGCCCAATGGCAAGACGGTCGTCTATGTGCATAGCTATCAAAGCAACCGGCTCGAGGAGGGGGTCGGAATATTGTCCCTCGTGAGCGAATTGCTGCCTAAAGGCTACAACGCGATTCTGTTCGATATGCGGGCGAACGGGGAGTCGGAAGGGAAACTGTCTTCAATCGGCTACTTGGAAAAGGACGACGTATTGGCTGCGGTGGACAAGGCCAGACAATTGTTCCCGAAGGACAAGCTTATTGTGCACGGGTTCTCGATGGGCGCCTCGACCGCTATATTGGCCGCCGGCGAGAACGAGGAAATAGCGGCTGTTATTGCCGATAGCCCGTTTGACAATTTAAAGCCGTTCCTGCAAGACAATCTGTCGCATTGGTCGGGACTTCCCAACTTTCCCTTCACCCCGATGATTCTTGGCGTTATGCCGCTTCTGACGGGGATTGAGGTGGAGAAGGTGAACCCCAAGGAAGCGGCGGAGCGCTTGACGGATCGCCAAAGCCTGTTTCTGATTCACGGATTGGCCGATTCGGCTATTCCGTATGCGAGCTCGGAAGCGCTGGACCAGGCCAGCGGAAGCCCTTCTACTACGATCTGGTTAGTCCCGGGAGCCGATCATGTGAACAGCCGAAAAGTAGACCCGGAAACGTACGATCGAAAAACGATGGAATTTCTGGACGGACTTTAGGATAGGGAGGTCAAGTGGATATGGGTGGAACCGATTCGCGCGAGGCGATACTGAGCCAATTATCCGAGGAGCAAAAAAGACTGCTGCTGCTGAAGCTGAAGGAGAAAAACAAAATACGCGAAAGCCCTGCGATTGCGCGCGTGGAACGGGATTCGGGAGAAGACTTGTTCCCGCTGTCGTACGCGCAGGAGCAAATCTGGTTTCTGGAGCAGCTTCATCCCGGACAAGTCGCCTACAATTCGACGTGGTCTTGCGAGATGTCTGGAGCGCTCGACCCTGTCCTGTTCGGGGAATGCGTCAATGAGATTGTTCGGCGGCACGAAGTTTTGAGATGCATCTATGTGGAACGGGGCGGCAGGCCCTTCCAGAAAGCGATGCCGCATAAACCGATAGACATCGCCTGCTTGGATTTTTCGTCGTTAAGCGAGGAGGGGAAGGAAGCCGAGATTGCCCGCGTCTATGAGGCGGAACGGCTGCATCCTTTATCTCTCGCGGAAGCCCCTTTGCTGAGAGCCGTATTAATGAAGAAAGACGATTGCAGCTATCATTTTATGCTGACGCTGCACCATATCGTGGGCGATGGAATTTCATTCGGCATTATCGCCGGAGAATTGTCGGAGCTGTACGACTCCAAGCGCAGCGGCAGAAAGTGTCTGCTGCCGGATTTGCCTATCCAATACGTTGACTTTGCAAGCTGGCAGAGAAAGAACGCAGACGAGGGCGGCTTCGAAACCGAGTTATCGTTCTGGAAGCGAACGCTGGATAACGCTCCCCCGATGATCCAGCTTCCGCTGGATCGTCCTCGTCCGACGGTGCAGACCGCCAAAGGCGGCGTTCATCGGTTTCAATATCCGAAGGAGCTGCTTGCGGACTTGAAAGAGCTAAGCAGACGAAGCGATACGACCTTATTTATGACGGTTTTCGCCGCGTTTAATGTGCTGCTGTACCGGTATTCGGGGCAGGAGGATATGGTTGCCGGCTCGCTGACCTCCAACCGAATGTTTCCGGAGACGGAGCGCTTGATCGGCTGTTTTCTGAACAGCATCGTGCTGCGAACCGATTTATCGGGCAATCCGACCTTCTCGTCGCTGTTATTAAGGGTAAAGCGCACATGTCTTGAAGCTTACGGCCATCAGAACGTTCCATTCGAGAAAGTCGTCGATACGATGCGGCCCGACCGTTCGTTAAGCAGCAACCCGATCTATCAAGTATTGTTCGAATTGCAGATCGCAGCCCATAAGGTCAATCGGATTGGCGATATCGAGGTGCGGACGATTGAGGCGGATACGGAGACGGCCAAGTTTGATTTGTTTCTTTCGGCTTTCGATACGCAGGACGGCTTGGCCGGCTTTTTTGAATATCGTTCGGATTTGTTTGACGAGACGACGATCCGCCGGATGGAGGAGCACTTTCTTCGGTTATTGCAGGAGGTTGTCAAGCGGCCGGACGTTCCGATTGCGAATTACGGCATGCTTACCCGCCGCGAAACGGAGCTATTGCTGCGCGACTGGAACGATGCGGCGTTATATGCCGGATATGGAAGCCTTGTATCCCGGATCGAAGAGATGGCGGGGCGGCATGCGAATAAAACGGCGATCGTGTACGGGGAGCAATCGCTGACGTATGGCGAGCTGAACGGGCTTGCCAATCGACTCGCCCACCGGCTGAAGGCAATGGGCGTCGGGCCGGAAATCCGCGTCGGCGTCGGTCTGGAGCGGAGTCCGGAGCTGATCGTCGGGCTGCTGGCCGTGCTCAAGGCGGGAGGCGCGTACGTGCCGCTCGACCCGTCTCTGCCGGCGGACCGGCTCGCTTACATGATCGGAAGCGCCGGGGTGAGAGTACTCATCGCCAAGGAAGCCGAGCTCGGCGAGCTGGCGAGCAGCGCGGGAGCGGATACGGTGGTGCTCGGACGCGACGACGCGCTGCTGGAGGCGGAGCCGGAAGTCAATCCGGCTGCCGCGGCCGGAGCGGACAACACGATGTATATCATTTTTACCTCCGGCTCGACGGGGATGCCGAAGGGAGCGAGCGTCTACCGGCGCGGATTCGCGAA
>Ga0160452_100122_pt1 | contig 96291 bp, 91 predicted proteins | sample HID1971I_E6MG_FD_108230 | JGI IMG/M metagenome (GOLD analysis project Ga0160452, IMG submission 108230) | Enriched millipede-associated microbial communities from UW Madison campus, WI, USA - HID1971I_E6 MG | ecosystem: Host-associated > Arthropoda: Insects > Digestive system > Unclassified ...
GAATCCCCCAAAACCTTGATTCTTTGCTCCCCACCGCTTGACTCTCAATACAGTTGCTTTCTTTGCAGCAGCAAAGAAAGTGACTGCCGCCCCGCACAGGGGCAGTGCTAATAGACCGACACGAAATCAGGATTCCATAGAAGCACAAGAAACCTCCCCCCAAAAACCCCTCACTTCACATTCGCATTCAACTCCCTCGCGTAATACATCGCCGCAGCATTGATCTCCTCCGACGTCATGTTGCGCGCAACATTGCGCATGACCCCATCGATATCATTCGTCCGCGTGCCATTAGCGAACGCGACCAACTGCGACTTGGTATAAGCCGCCGGCAAGCCATCGAGCCAGGGGCTGCCCGCTTTGCTATCGATGCCTCCATGACAAACCGCACATGGCACGACATTGCGCATCGGCGCCCCGTGCGCGACGATCGACGGCGCGAGCGTTTCGCTTACCTTGCGCTGCGCAGGCGGCCGCGGCAGGCTTGCGTAGTAAGCCGCGAGATCGCGCATGTCCTGATCGCTCAGGTTCATCGCCATCGGCGACATCACGGCGCTGTTACGCGCGCCCTTCTGAAAATCGATCAACTGCTTGTAAATCACCGACGCATACTGCCCCGCGAGATTCGGCGAATTCGCGTCGCTCATGCCGCGCTCGCCGTGGCACATCGTGCACCGCAAGGCGAGCGTCGCGCCGCGCCCGACCGAATTCGCACTCACGTTGACGAGCAACTGCGGCGTGACCTCGACACTCGTGAGCTTCACCTTCGGCTCGACGGCCGTGCCGCCCTCATACCAGTCGCGCGGCACGCCCGCCGCGCTGCAGATCGCGTTCCAGATGCCGGTGAACGGCGCGTCGCGATGCACCGAGGGCAGCCATACGAAACCGATCAGCGCCGACACCACCGCAATGGCGATCGTCCCCAACACGCTGACGGCGAACCAGCGGTTGCGGAATGTGAAGAGGCGTTCGTCGCTCATCGCTGCGCTCCGATCGGCACCGCGGGCACCGCCGTGTCCGAACGCGCGAGCAACTGCGCAATCGGATAGCCGTAGTTGACGAGCGTAAGCCCGATCATCAGCACGAGCCACAGCGCAAAACTGTTCAACGCGACGGGAAGCGTGCGCGGCTCATGCACCGCGCGGCTAAAGCGAAATTCCTCGATCGCCGTCTGCGGCGCGCGATGCGCCTTGATCAGGACGATGAAAAACAGCACCGCCGACACGACCAGAATCAGCCCGCCCAGCACCGAGATCACCACCGAGAGCGCTTGCGCGGCAATCGCCGGATCGCTGTAGTCGTAGAACGCCATGCGTCGCGGCATCCCCAGAATGCCGACGAAATGCCACGGGAACGTGAGCACGATCATGCCGATGAACCACAGCCACAACTGCCAGCGCATCAGCCTCACGCTCTGCAGCGCGCGGCCCGTCAGATGCGGCCACAGATCGTAGGCGATCACGAAGTACATGATGACGATCGCCCCGCCGAAGATCAGATGGAAATGGCCCGTCACCCATTGCGTGTTGTGGATCGTCGAGTCGAGCTGATAGCTCATGTTGATGAGCCCGCCCGCGCCGCCGAAACCGAGCATCACGAAGGAGAACGCGACGGCCAGCATCATCGGGTTGTCCCACGGCAACGCCTTGATCCAGCCGAGCGGCCCGCGTCCGCCGCGCAGCCGCGCCGCAATCTCCACCGATGCGCTGATCGTGAACACGGTCAGCAACGTCGGCACAGCGACGAGCGCGGTGAACACCGAATGCATGAACTTGAAGCCCGAACCCACTTGCGGATCGGCGAAAAGGTGATGAATGCCGATGGGCATCGACACGACCAGAAACAGGATGAACGAGATGCGCGCCATCGAATCGCTGTAGAGACGGCCGCCGATCGCGCGCGGAATGATCGTGTAGTACGCGATGTACGCGGGCATCAGCCAGAAGTAGACGATCGCGTGCAGCGTCCACGAGAAGAACACGCGCGCGAGGCCCGCGTCGATGGTCGACTTCCAGCCGATGGCCACGGGCAGGATCATGAACAGCACTTCGATCGCCGCGCCCACCGCCGTCCAGCCCCACAGATACGCGCCGGCCACGGTCGCGAACATCGCGAGCGGCACCGGTTTGCCGCGGTTCTCGCGCTTCCACGACGCGAGGTTCACCGACATCAGCGCGACCCACACCCACGAGCCGACCACCACGAACACGACGCCCACGTAATAGAACACGTTGCCGATCATCGGCGGATAGAAGGTGTACAGCACCGACGCGAGTCCCATCGCGACGGGCACCGTCGCCGTCACCGCTCCGACCGCGACGAGCCAGAAGCCGAGCCACGCCCAGCGCAGCCCGACGAGCGGGCGCTTGAGCGCGAGTTCGCTGACCGCGTAGCCGAAGCCCATCGCGATGAGCGTCGGGAACGCGTAGCCCATCACGGTGCCGTGCTCCGTCACCGAGCGATAGTAGAGCTCGGGATTCTGCAGCCACGGATGCAGCGGGCTGCGCACGAGCATCTGCCACGCGCCGAGCAAAAGCGCGACGCCGAAGGCGCCGAACGCCAGCCAGAAATGCGCGAGTACGAGGCGCTTGCTATTGAACACAGGACACTCTCCGCGAATTGGCCGGCATCTTGTCGGCCATCTGCATGAATTCGGCGCGGTCCACCACCTTCACGTGCGCCCACATGTTCTGATGCCCCGTGCCGCAGTACTCGTGGCACGGCATCAGATGCTCGCCGGGCTTGTCAAAAGTCGTCTTGAACGTCGAGACATAGCCCGGCTCCAGCATCGAATTGATATTCGTGTCGGTGATCAGAAAGCCATGCACGACATCCGAGCTCGTCGCGCGGAAAGTCACCGGCACACCCGCTGGCACGACAAGGCACTGCGGCGTGAACGAGTACTGCTGCGCGACGATGCGCACCGTCACCGAACCGTCCGTCTCCGGCGCGGTGCCGAGGTTGCTTTCGATGAATTCACCCGATACATGCAGCGTTTCGGGGCGAATCGTCTCGACGCGCGACGGCGGCATCATCGCCCAGTGCAGGCCGGTGTAGACGACCATGCCGACCAGCACGACGACGATCGCGAGAACGAGAATCGCCCAGCGCCGTTCGACCCGTTCGGCGACATCGTGCGAGCTTGGATTGATGGCCATATGCGATGCCTTAATGAACCTTGCGAATCATTGAATCACGCCACGCGGCAGGAACACGGCGAAGTAGAAGACGAACCAGAGGCCGATCACGATCGCGGTCGAGATGCCCGCGAGCGCAATCGCGCCCGACGGGCCGCGCTTCACGATTTCGTCGAGCGCCGCGTCCTGTTTCGCGATTTCATTCGGGTCTTCGGTCATGGTGTCGTCGATGCTCAATAAAGTGGCGCCGAACGCAGCTCGTTCACTTCCTTCACGGTGACCGGCGCGCCGTGGTTGCCCCACGCGGTGCGGATGTACGTGACCACCGCCGCGACCTCGACATCCGAGAGCGACTGCGCGAACGGCGGCATGCCGTAGGGCTTCGGGTTCTTGAATGTGCCGGGCGGATAGCCGCCGTTCAGCACCATGCGGATGGGGTTCACGGCCGAGTTCATCTCGATCGACTGATTGTTCGCGAGCGGCGGGAAATCGGGCGGCTTGCCCTGGCCCTGCGCGGCGTGGCATTCGGCGCATTGCGCGTCGTAGATCTTCTTGCCGAGCGGCGAGAGGCTCGTCTTTTCCTCGGCGACCGCCTGGCTCGGCGGCGGAGATTTGTCGCCGGAACGCGCGGGCAGCGCCTTCAGATAGACGGCCATCGCGCGCACGTCTTCCTCGGTCAGGTATTGCAGGCTGTCGTAGACGACTTCGGCCATCGGCCCGTAGACCGCGCCGCGATTTGACACGCCCGCATGCAGAAGACCGACGATGTCGTCGAGGCTCCAGTCGCCCAGCCCCGCTTCCTTGTTCGACGTGAGCGAAGGCGCGTACCAGTTCTGAATCGGGATCAGGCCGCCTTCGAACGCCTTCGATTTCACGTTGCCGCCGAGCGCGTTGATGGCCGTATGGCACATCGAGCAGTGTCCCAGACCTTCCACCAGATAGGCGCCGCGATTCCATTCGACCGATTGCGACGCATCGGGCTTATACACGCCTTCCCTGAAGAAAAGCGAACGCCACCCGAGCAGGAGCTCACGATGATTGAACGGAAACCGCAGCTCGTGCGGCCGGTTCGGCTGATGCACCGCCGGCGTGGACATCAGGAATGCGTAGATCGCATCGGAATCGGCGCGCGTGACGTTTGTATACGACGTGAAGGGCATCGCCGGATAGAGCAGCGAGCCGTCGCGCGACTTGCCCGTGTGCATCATCGTGTAGAACTCTTCGGCGGTCCATTTGCCGATGCCCGTGTCCTTGTCCGACGAGATGTTGGGCGTATAGAGCGTGCCGAAGGGCGTGTCCATCGGGCGGCCGCCGCCGAACGTCTTGCCCGCGGGCAGCGTATGACACGCGATGCAGTCGCCCGCGCGCGCGAGATATTCGCCGCGCTTGACGGTGGCCGCGTCCGCGCCTTGCGCCACAGCGTGTTCGATCGGCACGGCGCACGCCGCCAGGAAGACCGCGACGGTCAGCGCTCGGAAATGTCGAAATCGGAGCACGTCGGGTCCTCGTTAGTTATGGACGCTGCCGCACGCGAGCGGCATCTTGAACGAGCCGGCAGCGACCGGCACCGGGTCCGACGGCGCGGGCAGCGACGCGAGATACGCCGCGATCGCGGTGATGTCGCGGTCGTTCAGCAGCTTCGCGACCTGCCCCATGCAATCCGGCGCGACGGTCGAGCGCGTGCCGTAACGCCACGCGCCGAGTTGCGCGCTGATGTAGTCGGCATGCAGGCCGAGAAGGCCGGGGATCGCGGGCTCCATGCCCGTCATCGACGCGCCGTGGCAGCTCACGCAGGCGGGCACCTTGCGCGACGCGTCGCCTTTCGTGACGAGCGTCTTGCCAAGATCAAGCGTCTTCGCATCGACCCTGACGGGCGCGGGCGGCGCGAACGGCGGGCGCTCGCTCGCGAAGTAATCGGCGATCTGCTTCAGGTACGCGTCGGGCAGATACGCGAGCAGGTAGTTCATCGGCGGATACTTGCGCCGGCCGTCGCGAAAGGCGAGGAGCTGGTTGTACAGATAACCGGCGGGCTTGCCGGACAGACGCGGGAAATAATCGTTGTCGGTGCCCTCGCCGTGCGCGCCGTGACAGGCCGCACAGCCCATCACGCGGGCCTGCATGGTATCGGGCGCGCGTTCGAGTGCCGCGTCCGCCGCGAACGCGCCGAAGCTGAAAAACGCGAAAAGCGCGGATAAAAAGAAACCGCAGAGCTTTGCCACGTTTCGCACGTAACCCCCGTTGTCGATTTGCCGTGTTCGAGTTGCCGGACGTGTGAGGCGTGCATCCGACGCGGTTCTTCAGGGCGCTGCGATGTTCTTGGTGCCGATGGGTTGCGCTTGGCTTTTCTGATCTTAGAAGAGACAGCCCGTTTTTCCCAGCTTGGCGATTGTCTCAATGCACGACGCCGACGCGCTTGACACAACTCAATGTTTTTTGCGTTTGAACAATGAAACGCATTTTTTTGAGACAGTAAATTGCTTGAGTTCGATCGGCGGAGGTTTGCGGGTCGCGACTTTGAATGATCGGAGCGATAATTTCAAGATACGCGATGCGGTTCACTTGAGGCCGAGACGCCTGGCGAGCCGATTGAGATTCGCGCGATCCAGACCGAGCTCACGCGCCGCCGACGCCCAGTTCTGGTTGTGACGCTTCAGCGCATCGAGGACGAGCGAGCGCTCGTAGGCCGTCACCGCGTCGCGGAAATCGGTGCCCGGCGCGGGCAACGGCGATGCCTGCGCCGGCGGTGTGCTGTCCGCGGCCATCACGCCGTCGCCATTGAGCATCAGATCGGCGGCGGTGAGCGTGAGGATGCGCGGACGTTCCCGATGCGCCGCCAGCGCCTTCAACGCGCTGCGCCCGATCAGATGCTCCAGCTCGCGTACGTTGCCGGGCCAGCGATACGCGAGCAGCGCGGCCTGCGCGTCGGCGGAAAGGCGCAGGCTGAGCAGGCCGAGACGCGAGCGGTTCTCTTCGAGAAAGTAGCCCGCGAGCAGCAGGACATCGCGTCCGCGCTCGCGCAACGGCGGCACCACGAGCGGATACACCGACAGCCGATGATAAAAATCCGCCCGAAAGCGCCCTTCGCGCACTTCGTCGGCGAGATCGCGATTGGTCGCGGCGATGAGCCGCACATCGACCTTGTGCTCGTTGTCCGAACCGATGCGCTGCAACTGCCCGTTCTGCAGCACGCGCAGAAGTTTCGCCTGGACGGGCAGCGGCAGTTCGCCCACTTCGTCGAGAAAGAGCGTGCCGCCGTCCGCGAGCTCGAACTTGCCGCGCCGGTCCGACGACGCCCCCGAGAAAGCGCCGCGCACGTGCCCGAACAACTCGCTCTCGACGAGCGTATCCGGCAGCGCCGCGCAATTCAGGCTGACGAGCGGCTTGTCGGCGCGCGGCGACAGCGCGTGGATCTCGCTCGCGACGAGTTCCTTGCCGACGCCCGTCTCGCCGGCGATGAGCACAGTCAGTTCGCTCGACGCGACGATCGCGATTTCCTCCAGCAAGCGGTTATGCGGCCCGCTGCTGCCGATCATTTCGCGCCGCCGCGGCCCGCTCGCCTGCCGGTAAACCTCCGCGCGCTGACGCTCGGCCTCACCTCGTTTCGCGAGCGTATCGATGCGCTCGGCCACGCGCACGGTCGCCGCCGCGAGACTGAGAAACGCCTGCAGCGAGGCCATGTCGATGTTGTCGAAGCGCGCCGGATCGAGCGCGTCGAGCGTCAGCAGGCCCCAGGCGCGCCCATTGATGAGGAGCGGGCAACCGAGGCAGTCATGCACTTCGAGATGGCCGCTCACGCCCTTGACGAGGCCGTCGTAGGGATCGGGAAGGTCGGAGCTGGCGGCGAAGCGCGTCGGCGCCTCCTGCGCGAGGATGCGCGCGAATCGCGGATGTTCGCTCACGCGAAAGCGCCGGCCGAGCGTATCGCTCGACAAACCGTCGATGGCGAGCGGCACCAGCGTGTCGCCGTCGAGCCGCAGCAGCGCGGTGGCGTCGCCGGGAAAGAGCGCGCGAAGCGTGTGCAGCAAGCGGCGGTAGCGCTCCGTCTCGGGCATCTCGCTCGATAGGTCCTCGATCAGCGGAACGAGCGCGTCGAGCAGCACCCGCGAAGTCATTGCGACTACTTCCGTAGTCTTTTGGACTAGAGTCGAATCGACCATGAATACCAATAAGCAATTGATTTATCTACGATTCTACTCTGGCACGGTTCGTGTATGAGAAATATCCGAAGAATTTCGATGCGGAAGCGCCCGCTTCCGCCTTTCATCACAACGAGGAACCGAAGAATGCTGTCAGCCGAACACCGTGCCATCGTCAAGGCAACCGTCCCTCTTCTGGAAAGCGGCGGCGAGGCGCTCACCACGCATTTCTACAACAAGATGCTCACCGAATACCCCGAAGTGCGCCCGATGTTCAATCAGGCGCACCAGGCAAGCGGCGCGCAGCAACGCGCGCTCGCCAACGGCGTGCTGATGTACGCGCGCCATATCGACGAACTGGAGAAGCTCGGCGGCCTCGTCGGCCAGATCATCAACAAGCACGTCGCGCTGAACATCCTGCCGGAGCATTATCCGATCGTCGGAAGCTGCCTGCTCAAGTCGATCCGCGAAGTGCTCGGCGAGGAAATCGCCACCGACGCTGTCATCGAGGCATGGGCCGCCGCGTATGGGCAACTCGCCGATCTGCTGATCGGGCTCGAGGAAGGCATCTACAGCGAGCGCGAAAACGCGCCGGGCGGATGGCGCGGCACGCGACGTTTCGTCGTCGCCCGCAAGGAACAGGAAAGCGACGAAATCACGTCGTTCTATCTCGTGCCCGAAGACGGCGGCGCGCTGCTCGACTTCCATCCGGGTCAGTACATCGGTCTGCGCGTGCTGATCGATGGCGACGAACTGCGCCGCAACTACTCGCTCTCGGCCGCGCCGAACGGCCGCGAATATCGCATCAGCGTGAAGCGCGAGCCGAACGGCAAGGTGTCGAACTTTCTGCACGAAAACGTTCGACAGAACAACGTGCTCGATCTCTTTCCGCCCGCCGGCGACTTCAAGCTCGCACATGGCGAGAAGCCGCTCGTGCTGATCAGCGGCGGTGTCGGCATCACGCCGACGCTCGCGATGCTGCAAGCCGCGCTCGAAACAAAGCGCCCGGTGCACTTCATCCACTCGGCGCGGCACGGCGGCGTGCATGCGTTCCGTGCGGCCATCGAGGAACTGGCGGCGCGCCATCCGCAGCTCAAGCGCTTCTACTGCTACGAGCGCAAGCGCGACGGCGATCATGAAGCGCATGGCATCGGTTTCGTCGACGAAAAGCTGCTCGACACGTGGCTGCCGAAGAACCGCGATGTCGATGCGTATTTCCTCGGCCCGAAGGCGTTCATGAAGGCGGTGAAGAAGCATCTGAAGACGCTCGGCGTGCCCGAGGCGCAGAGCCGTTACGAGTTCTTCGGCCCCGCCGCGGCGCTCGACTGACTGCGCGCGTGAGGCTGCGTCCATCGACCCGCGGCATATTGGGCCGCGGGTTTTTTTGCGCCCTCACTTCAACGGAAAGCGGCCGTTTAGTGGTCACCTGAAATTCCAGAAAATCGGTCATTTCAAAAAGCCACCCGGAAGCCTAATCTTCTCTTGCCGCGCCGCTTTGGCGCACTTTCCAAACCCAAGCAAAGAGGATACTTCAATGGAACCCCGTCTCGACTTCTACAAGGCCAGCCCCGCCGCGATCAAGGCGCTCGTCGGCGTCGAAGAGCGTATCGCCAAGTCGGCGCTCGAAAAATCGCTGACCGAACTGGTGCGCCTGCGCGCATCGCAGATCAACGGCTGTGCGTTCTGCGTCGACATGCACACGACCGATGCGCGCAAGGGCGGCGAAACGGACCGGCGTCTCGCGACGGTGGTGGTGTGGCGCGAGACGCCGTTCTTCACCGATCGCGAACGCGCGGCGCTCGCCTGGACCGAGGCGCTCACGCTGGTGTCGCACGACCACGTGCCCGACAGCGTGTGGGAGGCCGTGAAGCCGCATTTCAGCGACGAGGAAATCGTCGACCTGACGCTGCTCATTTCCGCGATCAACAGCTGGAACCGCTTCGCTATCGCGTTCCGCAAGACCCCTGCTTGAGGACATCGACATGAGCATGCGCAAGTCTTTGGTTCTGGCGGCCGCGCTGATGATCGGCGCGGCGCATGCCGGCGCGCACGACACCACGGGCGCGGAGGTCGTCGCGCCGGTGATGAAGCAGGCCATCCCCGAGGCAGCCGGCAAGAACGTGCTGATGGCGACCGTCTCCTACAAGCCGGGACAGGCGTCGGAAGCGCATATGCATCCGGGGTCGATCTTCGCTTACGTGCTCGAAGGCCATGTGACCTCGCAGCTCGAAGGTTCGGCCGCGAAGACGTACGGTCCCGGCGAATCGTGGTACGAAGCGCCGGGCGCGCATCACATCGTATCGAAGAATGCGAGCGCGACGAAGCCGGCGAAGCTGCTCGTGTTCGCGATCGTCGGCGAGAAAGATCCGGTCAAGCAGCCGATTCCGCACTGACCGGGGCGATGACATCGTGAACCGACCGCGCGTCCCCGCTTCGCTCTTCAGCATCGTGCTCGGCCTGTCCGGGCTCGGGCAATCGTGGCGCGTCGCGGTGCGGCTGTGGCACGCGCCGGCGGTCGCGGGCGAGGCGGTGCTCGCCGCCGCGACGCTCGTTTGGGGCGCGCTCGTGCTCGCGTACGGCGCGCACGCGCTGCGCGATCCGGCGCGCGTCGCCGATGAATTCGCGCATCCGGTCGGCGGCGCGACGCCCGCGCTCATCGGCATTTCGACGTTCCTCATCGCGCAGGCGGTGCTGCCGTATTCGCGGCCGCTCGCCTGGCTTCTGACGATCGCGGGCATCGCATGGCATCTCGCGTTCGCCGTGTGGCATACGGGCAGGTTGTGGCAAGGCGGCCGCGAAATCGCCGATACCGCGCCGACGATCTATCTGCCGACCGTCGCCGGCAACTTCACCGGCGCGGCGGCGCTCGGCGCGCTCGGCGCCGCCGACTGGGCGTGGCTGCTGCTCGGCGCGGGCGTCTTCTCGTGGCTCGCGCTCGAACCGCTCGTGATCCGCAGGCTGTGGCATCGCGAGCCGATGCCGGTTGCAGAGCGCCCGCTCGTCGGCATCCAGTTCGCGCCGCCGGTCGTGTGCGCGGCAGCCGTGCTCGCCGTCGAACCGGGTTCGACGGATCGCTGGCTCGTGATGCTGCTCGGCTACGGGCTTTTTCAGTTGCTCGTCGGCTTGCGGCTGAAATCGTGGCTCGGCGCGCAGCCGTTCGCGTATTCGTGGTGGGCGTACAGCTTCGGCGTGGCATCGGGGACGCTCGCATGCGTGAAGCTCGCGCTCGCCGGCGTGCCCGTGGCGCACGCGCTCGCATTGCCGATGTTCGTCGGCGCGAATCTTTTCATCGGATATTTGTGCGTGCGCTCGCTCGCGTGCCTGGCGCTCGCGCGCACGACGGTTTCATCGTGAGGACGTCATGAAGATCGCAGAACCCAACACCGTTTTCGTCGCGGCGCCGCTAAAGCGCGATCCCAATCATCGGCGGCGCGTCGCGCTGCTCGATCTCGGCTTCCGGCCGTTCTATCTGTGCGGCGCGGCGTTCGGCGCGCTCGCGTTGACGGTGTGGCTGCTCGTGCTGTCGGGCGTGCCGCTTTCCGGCGGCTATCTGCTGCGCGCAGACCCGATCGGCTGGCACGCGCACGAAATGGTGTTCGGGTTCGCGGCGGCGATCATCGTCGGCTTTTTGCTGACGGCCGTGCGCGCATGGACCGGACGCGACACGGCGAACGGCGCGACGCTCGCCGCGCTCATGCTGCTGTGGCTCGCCGGGCGCGTGCTCGTGTGGAGCGGCCCCGCGCTGCCGGCCGCGATCGTCGATAGCGCGTTCCTGCCCGTCGCCGCGCTCCTGTTGCTCCGCGTGCTCGTGAAGGCAGGCAACCGGCGCAATTATTTTCTCGCCGTCGTGCTGCTCGCGTTCGGCGCGCTGAACGCCGCGTTTCATGGCTTTGCATTCGACACGCGCGCCGATCTCTCGATGCGCGCCGTGTATGCGTCGGCGGGCATCGTCGTACTGCTCGTCAGCGTGATCGGCGGGCGCGTGATTCCGATGTTCACCGCCAACGCGATTCCCGGCTTCGTCGCGCGGCGCTGGCGCATCGTCGAATCGATGCTCGCGCCGCTCACGCTCGCCGCGTTCTTCGCGGATGCCTTCGCGCTCGATGCCGCAATCGTCGCGCCGCTCGCCTTGCTGGCGTGCGCCGTGCACCTCGCGCGCATGATCGGCTGGCGCTCGTACGCGGTGCGCGGACGGCCGATTCTCGCGATCCTGCATCTCGCCTACGCATGGCTGCCGCTCGGCTTCGCGCTGCTTGCGCTTTCGGCGTTCGGATGGACGCGCGTGCCCCATAGCCTCGCGATGCATGCGTTCGCGGCCGGCGCGATCGGCGGTGCGATCATCGCGATGATCACGCGCACCGCGCGCGGGCATACGGGACGTCCGCTCGTCGCGGACAAGCGCGATGTCGCGTGCTATGCGCTCGTGATGGCGGCGGGCGCGCTGCGCGTGCTCGGGCCGCTCTGCGTGCCTGCCTGGCAATCGACGTGGATCTTCGCTGCGGGCATCTGCTGGGTGCTCGCGTTCGCGCTCTATGTCGCGGCTTATGCGGCGCCGCTCTGGAAGCCGCGCGCGGATGGCAAGCCGGGTTGAATCGGCGACATTGTTTGACATCGGGATACGGCGGTTCCGCGAGAATCGCGTTCCGTTCTCCGTTCCGATGTCACCATGAAGCACCTTCGTTTTCTCGGCGCCGCGGCGACGCTCATCGCTGCTTCACTCACGCTTTCCGGCTGCGGCCTTTTCGGGTGCAGCGGCTTCGCTACCAATGGCGGCGGTTTCGGCGGCTGCAGCGTCGGCACCCGCTTCTGATTCGCCGCCCCTCCACATGCGGGGCTCGCATCGTCTATCTCCTGAATAATCGCGGTCTCCCCGCGCGAGCCGGGTTTGCCTGCTTGCCCTTCGCGACGACACTACGTTCATTGGGCAACCGTCGGCGATATCCGAAGCCGGCATCGACTGGAGGCAGCATGAACGCTCACGCAAGTCTGGTTCTTCTCGCTCTCGTATCGCCGGCGTGCGCGCTGGCATTCCGGGCGTGGGTCGCCAGCATCGACACACGCGTGCCGCGCCTCGCGTATTGCGCCGCGCGTCGAGGCGTGTCGAATCCGCGGCGTCATCTGCTTTCGTTTCGCGCGTCGCCGTAGTCCGCGACGGCGCCGAACGCCCATCCTGCTGCCGCGGGATCGCTCGAATCACGGGGATAAGGGAGCGAGGAGACCACCTGCCGGCGGCAAGACAAAAAGCGTATCCGCGACGCGGCGCGAAAACGCCGCACATCAGTCGCAAGCCGCGGAAAGCGCGAGCTCGATAACTAGAAAACGGGCGACACGCCGGGTCGCCCGCCCAGCCGACATCACGGCTTCGCCATCATTCCTTCACTGTCGTGTACGACATGTCGAGCGACGCCGCACGCGCATGTTTCTGCGAATGCGCGTTACGCATCGGCTTCAGCACGAAGAGCGCGAGCAGCGCCGATAGCGCCGCCATGCCCGCCGCGAGCATGAACACCGCGTGCCAGCTTCCGGTCATCGACGTGATGACGCTCGAGAACGGGACGAGCAACGCGGCCGTGCCCTTCGCGGTGTAGAGCAGACCTGCGTTGGTCGCCGCGAATTTCGGGCCGAAGGTATCGCCGCACGTCGCCGGGAACAGGCTGTAGATTTCGCCCCACGCGAAGAACACGATGCCGGTCAGCACGACGAACGCCACCGGATCGTGCCCGTACTTCGACAGCGCGACGATGCCCACCGCTTCGATCGCGAACGCCATGAACATCGTGTTTTCCCGCCCGATCCGATCCGAAACCCAGCCGAAGAACGGTCGCGTCAGGCCGTTGAGCACGCGGTCGATGGTGAGCGCGAAGGTCAGCGCGGGCAGCGTCAGACCGAGTATCGACACGGGCGAATCGTGCAGCCCGAAGTCCTTCGCAATCGGCCCGAGCTGCGCCGTCGCCATCAGGCCGCCTGCGGCCATCATCACGAACATCAGGTACATGACCCAGAAGATCGGCGACGCCAGCACCTGTTTCGGGCTCGCGTTGTAGACGGCCGCCTTGACCGCGCTCTTCACCGACGCGATCATCTGCGCGGGCGGCGCATAGAGCGCCATGCCGAGCAGGAACACGATCAGCCCCTGACCGAGACCGAACCAGAGGAACGTCGCTTCATAGCCGCTCGACTTGATCATGTGCGCGATCGGCACGACAGTCGCAGCCGAGCCCATCCCGAAGCCCGCCGCCGTGATGCCCGCGGCCAGTCCGCGCCGCGCCGGGAACCACTTGAGCGCGTTGCCGACGCACGTGCCGTACACCGCGCCCGCGCCGACCCCGCCGACAGCCGCGGCGAAGTACAGAAGCGGCAGCGACGACGCCACCGAGTTGATCGCCCACGCGATCGCGCACAGGAGGCCGCCGCCGACCACGACGGGACGCGGCCCGTACTTGTCGACGAGATAGCCTTCCACCGGCACGAGCCATGTCTCCGTCACGACGAAAATCGTGAACGCCACCTGAATGGCCGCGCGGCCCCAGTGGTACTTCTCGTCGATCGGGTTGACGAAGAGCGTCCAGCCATACTGCATGTTCGCGATCATCGCCATGCAAATCACACCGAAAACCAACTGCACCCACGGCGACGCCAGGCGCGACGCCTTTTCATCGCGGCCCATCTGGTTCATTCCCATGCCTGTCTCCTTGGCAAATTGCCTTGTGTACTTGGACGTCGAACGACGCCTCCCGCGACGCGGTGCATGCTGCGTCGCATATACACAGTATGTGATATATCAAGTAAGTCAAGCGAAAGAAATGACGGGGTTTTCACTTAGGAAGTCGCACTTCGTAAGCGCATGAAAGCTGCAGTGAACGCGGATTGAACAGACGAAAAAAAGCCCGGCAGAGACAGGCCTGCCGGGCGATGAGCGTGGCGAGACATGGCAATCCGCAGCACGCACTCTCTTTATAAATGAAAGTTAAACGTAATGTAAAGGGGTATTTTTGTATGGTTCGAGTTTTACGCGTTCGACAGTCTAGAACACGTTCACGGGCACGTTGACCATCAGGCGATACACATCGCTGGTGCCGTCCGGATAGTAGGCGCTGTTGCTGTGATGGTGCATGTAGTAGAACTTGACCGATGTGTTCTTGAACTTGCCGTCCGGGATCGTGTAGCTCGGAATCACGCCGATTTCGTAGTGCGTGCCCTGCAGTGGCTGGCCATTCCCAACGCTGCCGCCCGACCAGTAGTTACCCGCCTGCGCCGAGCCGCCGTTGGCCATCGCGCTGCCATCGGCATCCCAGCCATACGCACCCCACATCGTGAACTTGAGACCCGGTACGCCGTACTCCTTCATGTTGAGCGAATACGACAGGCTCAGCGATTTTTCATGCGGCTGGTTGTAGTCCACATCGAGCGAGTTCGACAGATAATCGCCCGCCGACTGGCCCATGTAGTCGAAGGTCTGATCGCTCACGATCTGCTGGAACGCGACCTGCACCGTATGCGCGCCGTGCGTGCCGGCAAGCGCCAGCGAATACGCGTTGTTGTTGATCGAGCCTTGCCGCTTGTCGCCGATCGCGCCCGTGTAGTAGTAGTTCAACGAGCCCGTCCAGCGGACACTTTTCGGATCGCCGATGCTCTGCGTCGCCGTCAGGTAGTACTGCTGCCACACGTTGTTCGCGACGCTGCCATAGAGCGAGACCGAGGTATCGTCACCGTGCGTCCAGTCGCCGCCGAAGTACGTGAACTGCGAGACATGCGTGCCGCCGTATTCCGTCGTGAGACCGGTAACAGTCGTCATGCCGCGCGCGAGCACGCCGTCCACCGTGCCTGCCTTCAGCGTGAGGTTCTTGATCTCGTCGCTTGCAAGCGAGAAGCCGCGATAGGTCGGCGGCAACGCGCGGTTGTCGTGCGGCACGAGGAACGGATTGTCGAACAGTTGCTGACCGTATTTGAGCACGGTGTTCGACACGCGCGCCTTCACATCCCACACGCCCGGATAGGCCCACGCCAGCTGATTCGATCCGCCGCCGTCCGTGCCGACGTGAACGCGATTGCCCGCCCCCACGCCGCCGTTCAGCTTGAACGCGCCGAAGAGCGACACGTCGCCGCCCAGCCCGATCAGCCCTTTCGTATAGCCCGATTCGAACACCGCCTGCGCGCCAAGAACCCACGCGTCCTTCTTGCCCGCGCCCTTGAATTCGTCATGTTCGGTAAAGGAGCGCATCAGCACGTTGAAGTGCGAATCCTCGATAAAGCCTTTCGATTTCGCCTGGCTGCTCACCGGCGCATCCGCCCCGGTGTTGGGCGGCGAATCCGGCGGCGCTTCGGTGTGACGCGAAGGCGGCTCAGTATCGGTTTCATCGGCTTGCGCGGCAACCGCGGCGGCCATGAAACCGCTGAACAACAAAATCGATAGCGCGAGTGAGTGTTTTTGTTTTTTCACGAAAAAAGTCTCCACTTATATTGATTCAACTGCTAACGGCTTGATCGAAACTAAGGATTGCAAAACGCCTCGCCCGGCGACGCGAAAAAGCGTCGAGGCGTACAGGCGGATGAACGAAGCAAGGGATGAGCGGCGCATGGCCGCCCGGTTATCGGACGTTATTTATTGCGGGTGTCTTCCTCGGATATCGTTGGTTTTCTAATTGGCGCGAGTCGCCGTTCAAGCAAACAGGCACGCCGCCGATGAGTCGGCCCCGAGCGCGCGCAAGGCAGGCACTTCCTGCGAGCAACGCGCCTGCGCCATCGGGCATCGTGTATGGAACACGCAGCCCGAAGGCGGATCGATCGGGCTCGGAATATCGCCGGACAGAATCTGCACGGTCTTGGCACGCTCGACCGCCGGATCGGGCACCGGCACCGCCGACAACAGCGCGCGCGTGTACGGATGGCGCGGCGTGTCGTAGAGCGCGTGCTTATCAGCGAGCTCCATCACGCGGCCGAGGTACATCACCATCACGCGATCGGAGATGTGACGCACCACGGCGAGATCGTGCGCGATGAAGATCAGCGCGAGCTTCATCTCCCTTTGCAGCGACTTGAGCAGATTCACGATCTGCGCCTGAATCGACACATCGAGCGCCGACACCGGTTCATCGCAGATGACGAGCTTCGGCTCGACGATCAGCGCGCGCGCAATGCCGATACGCTGACACTGCCCGCCCGAGAACTCGTGCGGATAGCGGTTGATCATCTGCTCGCGCAGGCCGACCTTCGCCATCATCGCGCGCACGCGTACGTCGATTTCCTGCTTGTCCATGCCCGGCCGATGCTCGACGAGCGGTTCCGCGATGATCTGTCCGACCGTCATGCGCGGATCGAGCGACGCGAGCGGATCCTGAAAGATCATCTGCACGTCGCCGCGCACGCGATGCCATTCGCGCGCCGATGCGCCCGAGAGCGTCGCGCCCATCCATACGATGTCGCCGGCGGTCGCGGGAATGAGGTTCAGGATCGCGCGCGACAGAGTGGACTTGCCGCAGCCCGATTCGCCGACGACGCCGAGCGTCTCGCCCGCCTTCAGCTCGAAGCTCACGCCGTCGACGGCCTTCAGCGTGCGGCGCGGCGCCCACGGCAAGCGGTTCTTCGACTTCACCTGAAAATGCACGCGCATGTCGCGCACGGAGAGAATCGTCGCGTCAGACATGGCTCGCTTCCTTTGTGACTTGATGAACCGGACGATGACAGGCCCGCAGCCAGCCAGTTTCGACGGCCTTCAGCGCGGGCGCATCGACGGCGCATTCGTCGCTGGCATCGGCGCAGCGCTCGTGGAACGGACAGCCCGCCGGCGGATGCGCCATGTTCGGCGGATTGCCCGGAATGCCGGTCAGCTCGCCGCCAGCGTGATCGAGTCGCGGCAGCGCGCGCAGCAGGCCGATGGTGTACGGATGCGAAGGCTTCGCGAACAGCGTGGCGGCATCGCACTGCTCCATCACGCGGCCGCCGTACATCACCATTACTTTTTCGCATAGCCCGGCGACCACGCCGAGATCGTGCGTGATCAACACGATCGACGTGCCGAAGTCGTGTTGCAGGTTACGCAGCAGTTGCAGGATCTGCGCCTGTACGGTGACGTCGAGCGCGGTGGTCGGCTCGTCGGCGAACAGCACTTCGGGCTCGCACAGCAAGGCCATCGCGATCATCACGCGCTGGCGCATGCCGCCCGACAGCTCGTGCGGATACTGCCCGATGCGATGCGCCGCCTCCGGAATGCGCACGGCTTCGAGCATCGAGATCGCGCGTTTCTTCGCTTCGCGGCGCGTGACGTTCTTGTGCAGCTCCAGCACTTCGGTCATCTGCCGCTCGATCGTGAGATACGGATTGAGCGAGCTCATCGGGTCCTGGAAGATCATCGAAAGGCGATTGCCGCGGATGCGGTTCATCGCGCGATCCGACATGCCGATGAGATTTTCGCCGCGATACATCGCACGTCCGCGCGCGCGCCCGTTCGATGCGAGCAGGCCGAGCATCGCGAGCACGCTCTGGCTCTTGCCCGAGCCCGATTCGCCGACGATACCGAGCGTCTCGCCCTCTTCCAGCGTGAAGTTCACGCCGTTCACGGCGCGCACGTTGGCGTCGTGCGTGCTGAATTCGACCTGCAGATCGTTGACTTCGAGTAGCGGCATGGCTCACCTGTCCTTCGGATCGAGCGCGTCGCGCAGCCCGTCGCCGACAAAGTTGATGCAGTAGAGCGTGATCGACAACAACGCCGCCGGGAACAGCAGAATCCACGGCGACGACTCCATCACGCCGACGCCGTCCTGGATCAGCACGCCCCAGCTCGTCATCGGTTCCTGCACGCCGAGTCCGAGGAACGACAGCACCGATTCCGTGAGGATGACGGCGGGCACAGTGACGGTCGTATAGATCGCGACGATGCCGAGCAGATTCGGCACCACATGCCGCGCGATGATGCGCCGCGTCGGCACGCCGATCGCGCGCGCCGCCTCGACATACTCCTTCAAGCGGATCGAGAGCGTCTGGCCGCGCACCACGCGCGCCATGTCCATCCACGAAAAGATCGTGATGGTGATGACGACGAGATAGAACTCGCGGCCGAGCAGCGTCACCATCAGAATCGCGATGAGCAGATACGGAATGGCGTACATCATGTCGACGATGCGCATCATCGCGTTGTCGATGCGTCCGCCGACGAAGCCCGCGATCGCGCCCCACACGATGCCGAGCGTGACCGACGTGAGCGTCGCGAGCGCGCCGATCATGAGCGAGACGCGGCCGCCGATCAGGCAGCGCACGAGCAGATCGCGGCCGGTGTCGTCAGTGCCGAAGAGATGCCAGTTCGCGAGCGTGGGCGCGACGCTCGTCGCGTTCCAGTCGGTGGAATCGAACTCGTTCGGCAGGAGCCACGGCCCGACGATGCACGCGAGCGTGATCAGAACGAGCAGGATCAGGCTCACGACGGCGGCCTTGTTGCGCAGGAAACGCGCGCGCGCGTCCTGCCACGGGCTGCGGCCCGCGACCGCCTTTTCGAGCATCGGTGCAAGAGAAGCAGATTTCATCGCGCGCCCTTCAATAACGGATCTTCGGGTCGAGCCACGCATACGCGAGATCGACCAGCAGGTTGAGCAGCACCGCCACCACCGTGACCAGCACGACGAGGCCGAGCACGAGCGTGTAATCGCGATTGGCCGCGCCGTTCACGATCAGCTTGCCGATGCCCGGCAGCGAGAACACCGATTCCGTGACGACCGCCGCCGTGATCGACGAAATGGCGAGCGGCCCGATCACCGATACGACCGGAATCAGCGTCGGCTTCAACGCATGACGCAGGACGACGGTGCGCATCGGCAATCCTTTGGCGCGGGCGGTGCGGATGTAGTTCGTGTTCAGCACTTCGATCAGGCTCGCACGCGTCACGCGGCCGACCGTCGCGACATTGATCATCGCGAGCAGCGCGATGGGCAGCGCCATGTAGCGCAACTGGAAGTCGTTCCAGCCGCCTGCTGGCAGCCACTTCAGCAGGATCGCGAAGACGAGGATCAGCACCGGCCCGAGCACGAACGACGGGAACGCATTGCCCGCGTTGCTGACGAGCATGAGCGTGTAGTCCGCGATGCTGTTGCGACGCAGCGCCGCCACGACGCCCAGCGCGACGCCGATCACGATGGCGAGGAGCATCGACACGCCCCCGATCGTGAGCGACACCGGCAGCGCCCGCAGCACGAGGTCGTTCACGCTCCAGTCGGCATAGCGGAACGATGCGCCGAGATCGCCGTGCAAAAGACCGTCGAGATAGAACAGATACTGCTTCCACAACGGCTCGCCGAGGTGGTACTTCGCCTGCAGGTTCGCGAGCACTTCGGCGGATACCTTGCGCTCGCCGTCGAACGGGCCGCCCGGCGTCGCATGCAAGAGCAGATAGCAGACCGTCACGACGATCAGGAGCGTCGGCAGCGTGAGCAGCACGCGCCGCAATGTGTAGGACCACATGAGCGATTTCTCCTGTGCGTCAGTGTTTGACGATGTAGAGATCCTTGCTGCCGTAATGATCCATCGGATTCTTCAGCGAATAGCCGCCGACATAGCTCTTCACGAGACGCGGCAAGCCGTATTGCAGCAGCGGCAGCATCGGGTAGTCGTCCATCACGATCTTCGCCGCCTGCGTCTGCAACTGCGTGCGCTTCGCGAGATCCGTGGTTGCGGCCGCTTCCTTGATGAGCGCGTCGGCCTTCGGGTTGCAACTGAAGCTGTCGTTCTGCTCCGACTTGCACTGCACGAGCGTGAGGAAGGTCGTTGCGTCGTTGTAGTCGGCCACCCAGCCATTGCGCGCGATCTGATAGTCGCCGCCATGACGCTTCTTCAGCAGCACCTTGAACTCCATCGACTCGATGTCCATCGTGAGGCCGAGCTTCGTCTTCCATTCCGACGCGACGAAGATCGCCATCTTCTTGTTGTAGTCGCTCGTGTTCATCGCGAAACTCAGCTTCGTGCCCGGCTTCACGCCCGCCTGTTCCAGCAGCTTCTTCGCTTCCTCGACGCGCTTCGCCATCGGCCACGTCGACCATTCGTAGTTCGATACTTCCGCGCCGCTCACGCCCTTCGGCAGCAGGCCGTACAGCGGCGTCTGGCCGTCGGCGGTCACGCGCTGCGCGAGCAGATCGCGGTCGATGACCATCGAGAGCGCCTTGCGCACGCGCACGTCCTTCAGCAGCGGATCGCGGTTGTTGAAGCTGTAATAGCGCGTGCCGAGAATCAGCGAGTTGCGGATGTCCTTCGGGAATTGCTGGCTGTACTTCGCATACGTGCCGGTCGGCAACTGATACGTCATGTCGTTCTCGCCGGACTGGAACAGCTTGACGTCCGTGTTCTCGTCTTCGACCGGCAGATAGGTGACCTGCGTCAGTTGAACGTTCGTCTTGTCCCAGTAGTTCGAATTCTTCGTCAGCACGAGCTTGCTGTTGACCTGCCAGTCCTTGAGCTGAAAGGCGCCGTTGCTGACGAGGTTGCCCGGCTTCGTCCAGTCCTTGCCGAACTTCTCGACCGTGGCGCGATGAACCGGCCCAAGATTCGGATTCGACATCAGTTCGGGCAGGAACGGCACGAGACCGTCCGTCTTGACTTCGATGGTGTTCGCATCGATCGCGCGCACGCCGAGCGCGCTCGCCGGCTTCTTGCCCGCGACGATATCCGCGCCGTTCAGCAGGAACGGGCCGAACACGTTCGCATACGACGACGCCGTTTTCGGATCGACGAAGCGCTGACAGCCGTAGACGAAATCGTTTGCGGTGACGGGATCGCCATTGGACCAGCGGGCGTTCTTGCGCAGATGGAAGATCCAGGTCGTCGAGTCCTTCTGTTCCCATTTTTCCGCGACGCCCGGCACCACCTTTCCGTCCGAATCCGTGGCGGTCAGGCTTTCGAACAGGTCACGCGAGACGTTGGCCGCGACCACGGTTTCGACCAGCGCCGGATCGAGCGTCTCGACCTCGGAGCCGTTGTTACGCACGAGTTCCTGCTTCGCGGCGAGCGCGACGCCGGACGGCACGATGGCGGCCGTCGCGTTGAGTGCGGAGAGCGCGAGCAGCGCTGCGGCGGCAGCGAGCTTCGTGCGCTGGACCGATACGTGGTGAACGGAAAAGAACGTCATGGGGAATCCTCTTTTGTCTCGATTGTCGATCTTCGCTTTCGTTTTACTTGCACAGATTCGGAGTCCTACATGCATCAGCTTGTTTATCGCAAATGGAATAAACAAATCGATCTCGAACCCGGCAAATTTAACGAAAAGCTTTCTTGTTTCTGTCGCATCGCTGCGGCGATTGCACGCACGCATCGCGCGTCGGGCGAATGATTCTTACGCGGACGCTTTCATTCGCGCTTCAGGCTGGCGGCGAGTATTTCGCATCAATAAGACGGATGCCACTCACATGTGCTTATAGACACTAAATTTTTCGAATAGTCGTTCAATTTGTTGGATCGACGCACTTTGCGACTTTCGGCGCACGAATGGGGCTAAGGCAGCAAGTGCTTGTTTCCTATAAGATTGCGTCGCCGTTAACAGCCGCTTCAATGCCGTCCGAAAGATGATCCGTTTTCGCCAGATCGAGGCTTTTCGTAGCCTCATCATGACCGGCACCAGTGTCGGCGCAGCAAAAAAACTCCACGTCACGCAACCCGCGATCAGCCGACTCATTGCCGATCTCGAAGCCGATCTCGGTTTCAGCCTGTTTTCGCGCGTCGGCGGCCGTCTGAATCCGACGACCGCCGGCCTGCGCTTCTACAAGTCCGTCGAAGAGAACTTTCTCGGGCTGGAGCGTCTGAAGCAGGTCGCCGCCATGATCCGCGAGGAAGCGTCCGATGGCCTCACGGTCGCGTGCATGCCCGTGCTCGCGACAACGCTTCTGCCGCCCGTGCTCGCCGATTTCACCGAGCGGCATCCCGGCGTGCCGATCAAGGTCGATTCGGTGAAGGTGCCCGAAGTGCTCGTGAACCTGCAGAACCACAAGGCCGATATCGCGCTGAGCCTCGCGTTTCCGGCGGTCGCGGGCATCGAGGTGGAAACGTTGCTCAAGGCACGCGCTTCCTGCGCGATGCCCACCACGCACAAGCTCGCCAAAAAGAAGATCGTGCGACCGTCCGACTTGCGCGGCGAGCAACTGATTGGCTGGCTGCCGAATTCACGGCAGCCCTACGACGCGGAACAGTCGCTGATTTCATCCACCGAGGACCGGCCGCGCTATACGGTCTTCACCGACACGGCCCACACCCGCTATGCGATGGTCGCTGGCGGTCTCGGCATATCGATCGTGGAACCGTTCGCGGCGAAGGTCTGGCGCGCGCACGGCGTCGTCGTGCGGCCGTTCGAGACCGATATCGAGTACGAATACGTGCTGTCCTATCCGAGCAGCGGAATCCGCTCGGATCTCGTCGCGTCGTTCCGGGATTCGGTGAAGCGCATCGCCGAGCATTATTCGTTCGATGCCCCGGAGGATGCGTTGGACGCCGTGCCTTTGAACGCGGACTGACGCGCCGCGCGCAGTTCAGCCGCCGAACAGTTTCCTCGCGCGTTCGCGCATCTGCTCGGCGGAGACATCCTCGACGTGAGTGGCGATCCACCATACATGCCCGAACGGATCGCGCAACTTGCCGCCGCGGTCGCCGTAGAACTGGTCTTCGACCGGGCGCAGGATCGTCGCGCCTTCGTCGGCGGCGCGTTGCGCGACCGCGTCGACGTCCGTCACGTAGAGATGCAGCATCACAGGCGTGCCGCCGACCGAGAGCGGCCCCACGGTGCCGTAATCGGGAAACTCGTCGCAAAGATAGATGACGTTGCCGCCGATCGACAACTCCGCGTGACCGATGCGTCCGTCCGGCTGCTCGATCCTGAACGTTTCCGTCGCGCCGAACACTTTCGTGTAGAAGTCGATGGCGCCGGCGCAGCCCGCCACCGCCATGTACGGAATCACGCCGCGACGGTCCTGCGGAATCGGTTCGACTTGCGAGGTCATGTCATTCTCCTGAAATATCGCGGACGCCCTGCCCGCGTCCCCTTCGACACGTATGCTCCGCCGATGGTGCCCGGCCTTGATCCGGCCCCGCGTCTCGGGCATGCTGTCGGCCAATTCCGGCGGCTTCGCCGCGAACGCGCATTCGCGCTTCGCTTCATACTCTCGCTTGTCGCAGTCGCTTCAAACCCAATCAAAACGGAGCACTCATGCACGATCTGAAAGGCAAATCGATCCTCATTACCGGCGCGAGCACCGGCATCGGCGCGGCGGCGGCGCGGGCTTTCGCGCAATACGGCGCGAATGTCGCGGTGCACTACAACAGTTCGAAGGACAAGGCCGAGGAAGTCGCGAAGGACGTGCGCGCGCTCGGCGTCACGGCGATTACGGTCGGCGCGGACGTGCGCGATTCGAAGGCGATCGACGCCGCTGTCGCGCAGGTCGTCGATACCTTCGGCAAGATCGACGTGCTCATCAACAACGCGGGCAGCCTCGTGAAGCGCGAGCCGATCGCATCCGCGAGCGACGAACTCTTCGACGAGATCATGCACATCAACGCGCGCTCGGTGGTCGCGTTCACGCGCGCGGCGCTGCCGTCGCTGCGCTCGGGCGGCGGCGGCTCGATCATCAACGTGACGTCGGTGGCGGCGCGCAATGGCGGCGGCCCGGGCGCGCTGCTCTACGCGGCATCGAAAGGCTTCGTCAGCACGATCACGAAGGGCATGGCGAAGGAACTGATGGCGGATCGCATCCGCGTGAACGCGGTGGCGCCCGGCGTGATTCAGACGCCGTTCCAGGAACGCTTCACGACGCCCGAGCAACTCGAATCGTTCCGCAAGTCGATCCCGATGGGTTTCATCGGCGAGCCCGACGATTGCAGCGGCGCGTTCCTCTATCTCGCGTCCGAGGCGATGTCGCGCTATGTGACGGGGCAGATCATCGACGTGAACGGCGGGCAGCTGATGCCCTGATCGTTGCATCGCGGCGCTCGTGGTATATAAAGCGTCTAGTCTTTCGTCGCACGTAATAAAGGAGATACAGGAGATGCTTTTGAAAAAAGAACCGCGCATCCGGTCCCTCGCGCTCGGCGCCATCGTCGCGTCGGCGCTCTTGACGGCGGGATTCGTCGAGACCGCGCCGGCCTATGCGAAAACCGCCGACGCTCAGCCGGCCGTGCTGAACGCCTCGGCGGTCGCCGTCGCGGACAAGTACGCCGCCGACACAGCCGAGCAGATCTTCAAGCAAGGCGGCAATGCGGTCGACGCGGCCGTCGCGATCGCCTTCACGCTCGCCGTCACGTATCCGGAGGCGGGCAATATCGGCGGCGGCGGCTTCATGACGCTCTACGTCGATCATCGCCCGTACTTCCTCGACTATCGCGAGCGCGCGCCGCTTTCGGCCACGCGCAACATGTACCTCGACGACAAGGGCGAAGTCATCAAGGGCATGAGTCTCTACGGACATCGCGCGGTCGGTGTGCCCGGCACGGTCGACGGCATGTGGGAAGCGCAGAAACGCTTCGGCAAGCTGAAGTGGAAGCAGGTGCTCGCGCCCGCCATCAAGTACGCGCAGGACGGCTTCGAAGTCGACGATCAACTGGTCAAGCGCCGCGACGACGCCTCGAAGGAATTCGCCGGCAAGACCAACTTCGACCTGTATTTCGGCGGCATGAAGGCGGGCCAGGTGTTCAAGCAGCCCGACCTCGCGATGACGCTGCAGCGCATCGCCGACAAAGGGGCGAAAGGCTTCTACGAAGGCGAAACCGCCAATCTGATCGCCAAGTCGATGGAAGGCCACGGCCTCATCACCACGCGCGACCTGAAGGACTACAAGGCCGTGTGGCGTCAGCCGATCACCGCGAGCTGGAACGGCTATCGCGTGATCACCGCGCCGCCGCCGAGCTCGGGCGGCGTCGGCCTCGTGCAGTTGCTGAAGATGAAGGCCGATATCAAGGACAAGTTCCAGGACGTGCCGCTCGATTCCGCGCAGTACATTCACCTCGTGGCCGAAATCGAGAAGCGCGTCTTCGCGGACCGCGCGCAATATCTCGGCGATCCCGATTTCTACAAGGTGCCGGTCGCGCAGCTCATCAACGACGACTACATCCTGAAGCGCGCGCAGGAAGTGAATCCCGACACGCCTTCGGACACGAAGAGCGTGCAGCCGGGACTCGGCACGTCGATGCCCGAGAAAGCGGAGACGACGCACTTCTCCGTCGTCGACAAGTGGGGCAACGCGGTATCGAACACGTACACGATCAACGGCTACTTCGGCTCGGGCGTGATCGCGGAAGGCACGGGCATCGTGCTCAACGACGAAATGGACGACTTCGCGTCGAAGCCGGGCGTGCCGAACATGTTCGGCGTCGTCGGCAGCGATGCGAACTCCATCGCGCCGAAGAAACGCCCGCTCTCGTCGATGACGCCGACCATCCTCACGAAGGACGACAAGGTCGCGATGGTGATCGGCACGCCGGGCGGATCGCGCATCTTCACGTCGATCTTCCAGGTCATCACGAACGTGTACGACTTCAACATGCCGCTCGGCGACGCCGTGGGCGCGACGCGTTTCCATCATCAGCTGCTGCCGCCGAACACGATCTTTCAGGAGCCGTACCATCAGCTCGATGCCGACGTGATCAAGCAGCTCGAGGACAAGGGCTACAAGTTCACGATGCAGGGCTTCAACGGCGACATTCAGGCGATCCGCATCGACGGCGACAAGCCCGAACCGATGTCCGACCCGCGCGGACGCGGCGTGTCGCGCGTCATCCGGTAATGCGCCGCACAACGGCGAGCAAGTAAAATAGCGGCCCGGACCGGACTAGCGTTTGCCCTAGTCCGGCTCCTCGCCGGTCTTGCCGAAGGCCCGCCCCATGCGGGTTTCACGGCATATAAGCCCCTCGGCATGACCGGCATGTTTTTCATGGGATTGGACCCCGCGTTCTGTTCCCCTAGTCTCTGTCCTGACCGAGTGCAGCCGTAAGTGCACGTCACTCGGCATCATCCAGAACTACATACGAGACGACCCTGACGATGGCCCCGCAGTGACCGCGCGCAGTGAGCGCGGTGCACGGTTGCCGTTTCAGCGTGCTGATAAAGGAGCAGCTCATGATGGAATCACCCGCCCAGCAGCTTGGCGACATCGATATCACCTCCACCGAACGAGACGAAAGCACTCAGGCCGCCAGCGGCGGCTTTCTCGATCGCTACTTCGGCATTTCGCAAACCGGCAGCACGGAAAAGCGCGAGATCGTCGCGGGCGTGACGACCTTCCTCGCGATGGTCTATTCCGTGTTCGTCGTACCGGGCATGCTCGGCAAGGCAGGCTTCGACACAAGCGCGGTGTTCGTCGCCGTGTGTCTCACCACGGCATTCGGCTCGCTCCTGATGGGCGTCTGGGCGCGCCTGCCGATCGCAATCGGCTGCGCGATTTCGCTGACCGCGTTCACGGCCTTCGGCCTCGTGCTCGGCAAGGGCCTCACGCCGGCCATCGCGCTCGGCGCGGTGTTCCTGATGGGCATCGTGTTCACGGCGATCTCCGTCACCGGCGTGCGCTCGTGGATCCTGCGCAATCTGCCGACGGGCGTCGCGCACGGCACGGGCATCGGCATCGGCCTGTTTCTGCTGCTGATCGCGTCGAACGATGTCGGCCTGATCGTCAAGAACCCCGCGCCCGGCATGCCGGTGTCGCTCGGGCACATCACGGCCTTTCCGGTGCTGATGTCGGTCCTCGGCCTGGCTGCGATCTTCGGTCTGGAGCGCCGGCGCGTGCCGGGCGGCATCCTGCTCGTCGTCGTCGGTCTGTCAGCGATCGGCCTGATCTTCGATCCGTCCGTGCGCTTTCACGGCATCTTCGCGCTGCCGTCGCTGTCGGCGCCGGGCCATGCTTCGCTCATCGGCGCGATGGACATCAAGGGCGCGCTGTCGATGGCCGTGCTGCCGAGCGTGCTGGCGCTCGTGATGACCGCCGTGTTCGACGCGACCGGCACGATCCGCGCTGTCGCCGGCCAGGCGGGCCAGATTGACAAGAACGGCCGCATCATCAACGGCGGCCGCGCGCTGACCGCCGATTCGCTGAGCTCGATCTTCTCCGCGTGCTTCGGCGGCGCGCCGGCTGCGGCGTATATCGAATCGTCGGTGGGTGTCGCGGCGGGCGCGAAGACGGGCCTCGCGGCCGCGGTCGTCGGCGTGTTGTTCCTCGTGGTGATGTTCCTCTCGCCGCTCGCCGCGCTCGTGCCTTCCTATGCAACGGCGCCCGCGCTGATGTATGTCGGTCTGCTGATGCTCGGCAATGTCAGCAAGCTGCATTTCGACGATACCGTCGACACGATGTCCGGCCTCGTCTGCGCGGTGTATATCGTGCTGTCGGCGAACATCGTGACGGGCATCATGCTCGGCTTCACCACGCTCGTGATCGGCCGTATCGTCGCGGGCGAATGGCGCAAGCTGAATGTCGGCACGGTGGCGATCGCGGTCGTGCTCGCCGTGTTCTATCTCGGCGGCTGGGCGATCTGATCGCTGGTTGCAGCGCCTGAAAATGCAAACGGCGCGCTGTCCGAAAGGACAGCGCGCCGTTTTTGCTTTCGAAGCCTACGGGCCCGTCAAGCAGCGACGCGCGTGCTGGCCATCTTGCGAATGCTGCGATCGACACGGAACATGATCAGCGACAACACCAGCGTAATGAACAGGCCCGTCGCACCGGCGACCACGCTGATCGACTGAAGCGCGGAAATACGTTTTGCGGAAGCATCTACCTCTGCCGCGGTCTTTTTCGACTCGATGGCCGCGTGCTGCGCCTCCCACCCGGAAGTGAACTGCGTGATCGCGGCACTGACCACCGAGAAGAACTGGTCTTGCGATCCGTTGACTTTCTTGCCAACGTCCGCGCGCGACAGCACGTCGTCCAGATACTTCGTTTGCGCTTTCCCGAAGTTTGCGCCGTGATCGGTATCGTCCATCCATGAGCCGACGACTCCCTGCAGGTCGCTCTTCTCCAGGGTAAATCCGGTCCCCACAAGACTCTTTCCATGCTTGAGCAGCACGGCGTGCAGACCATCGAGCAGCGCCGCTCGTTCCTTTTCTGCTGGGTCCGTCGGCGCGGCGTCGGTATCACGCTGATCGGAGCTTGGCTCAGCGCTTTCCAGATGGAACGCCGACGCGTTCACTGATATATCCGAAGGCACGGCCGCTGCCTTGGCGTTGTAGTTCAACACGGCCGGCACGCCGGCCACGACCGCGACGATCAGCGCCAATGTCGCCAGCACCAGAAAGATGATTCTGACAAGTTGCAAATAGCCGTTCTCCAGCTTGCTTACGAAATGCATTGTGTGCGCCCTCTTATTCGAAAATTTTTTGTCATGCCGCCGCCTTTAGGGCGCGGCATGGAGTCGAGATCGTTCGCTCACGCGAACTGGCACGATTATCTCTGAGAGGATTCCTCACGAATCCAGTCTTTCTGTCAATTTTCGATATGCCTGCGCACACGCGGCACGCCTACTTGCTGACAAGCGCCACTTGCCCCGTTTCCAGCAACGACTTGAGATTCGACAGAATCTTCGGCCATCCGCCCGACACGGCCTCGATGAACGGCTTGCTGTCGCTCACATGCGTGACGGTGAGTCTGACCGCTTCGCCCTGCTGCTCCAGTTCGTAAGTGCAGCGCGAATATCCCGCGTCTTTCAGATCCTCGCGAAACTCGTTGCGCCATTTGAGCACGAGGCGTTTGCCCGGCTCGGCTTCGAGCACTTCGCCCGCATCCGCGACGCGCCCGTCGGAGAACAGCATCTTCCATGACGAGCCCGCCTGCCAGTCGGATTCCTGATGCATGCCGAACCAGTATTTCTTCACGAATTCCGGCGTCGTCAAGGCTTCCCATAGCTTCTCGGACGTCGTGCGGATGTACGTCACATACACAAACGTGTCGCTACTCATGATCGTCTCCTTCAAGCGTGCGTTTGAGGTCGGACAAAGCGTCCAGGCGCGGACGCTCGAACTTGCTGATCCAGCGTTGCGCGATCTCGTGGATCGGCACCGGATTGAGGAAATGACGCTTCTCGCGGCCGTGACGCTGCGTCGACACGAGATTCGCCGCCTCGAGTATCGCGAGATGCTTCGACACGGCCTGACGCGTCATGCGAAGGCCGTCGCACAGCTCACCGAGCGTCGGCCCGTTGGTTTCGCGAAGGCGGTCGAGCAGTTGTCTGCGGCTGGCGTCCGCGAGCGCGCGAAAAACCGAATCGTCATCCATGAACGCATTATGCAACCATTTGGTTGCATGTCAAGCAGCTGGATTCGATGAAAGCGGCAGCGCAAATGCGACAACGCCCCGGAAGCCTTTCGCTTCCGGGGCGTTGCCGATACTCCTGACCGGGATGCTGTCGCGCGCGGCTTACTTGCGGCGATACGATTCGACGAGAATCTCGCAGTTTTGGAGGTGCAGTTGCAGCGCACGATTCCACTCGCGACGCACCGCAGCCTTCGACGCGCGCAGCCAGGAACCGAACGAAACGAGCAGGGATTGTTGAGCGGTGGTTTTCATGAGCGGCTCTCAGGGTAAGTAGCTAAGGGATAACCCTGACTATACGCTTTTTACGCTGCATTGCAACATCTTCTCAAAAAAGCAACAGGGTAATCCCTAGGCCATCGGTCACATCTGCTGCGGCGCGTCCGGCGCCAGTTGCACGCCCTTTTTGAAGATGAAGCAGCCGTAGCCGCGCGTTTCGCCCGTCGCGATCACGCAATACGCCTTCTTCGCACGCTCGTAAAACGCGAAACGCTCGACCGATGCGAACGGCACCGCGTGACCTTCGGCAGCGTCGATCTCGCGCTGGGCTTCGTGTTGCACAGCGGGCAGCGCGGCCGCATCGCCGACGACTTCCATGCGCTCGGCAGGATGATCGACGAACGTATCGAGCGGCATCACCGACAGCACCGCCCTCACCGCGCGCGGCGCGCCGACGCCATCGAGTCGCAGCACGCGGCCGAGGACCGTCTGACGCGCGACGGAATCGGCGGGAAAGTTGGCATCGCAGATCACGACTTCGTCGCCGTGGCCCATCGCGCAGAGCGCGTGCAGGATATCGGGGTTGAGCAGCGGATCGATGTTCTTCAGCATGTTTTCTTGTTCTCCATGACGTAAGGCCGGTTTCGAATCCATGGTAACCGCGCGGCGCCGCTAGGGTACGAGCAAGTCGCCCTGCCGCGCCGCGTCTTTGCCCGCGATGCGCGCGACCAGCATTCCCGCCATCGCGAAACGTGTCCAGTGCCGCGCGTACAGCACACCTTCGGTCTGCGCGACGAGCGGCACGAGCCGGTCATCGAGCGGATCGAGCACGTCGGCGATGACGTCGCCCGCGCGCACCGTCTCGCCGATCTCCCGCCGATGCAGAATCACGCCCGACACCGGCGCGTGCACGTATTCGCACCCGGCGAGCGGCGTCGCGGGATGGCGCAGCGGCGGCGGCTCCGGCGCTGCGCCCGCGACCATGCCGATATGCGTCAGATAATCGACGATCGCCTGAGCATCGCGCGCGGCCATCTCGTGCGACACGTCGCGCACGCCGCGCAACTCGAGCGTGACGGACTTCGTCGCCATCGGAATCGGAAAGCGGCCTTCGAATGCGCCGCGCAGATAGCGCCACGCCGCCGTGCACGCCTCGTCGAACGGCTCGCCGCCCGACACGTCAGCGAGCAGTTGCGCCTCGCTGCCGACATAGCGCGCGAGCGGCTCGATCGCGGGCCACGCGTCGGGCGTCGTATAAAGATGCGCGACGGCTTCCCAGTCGCAATGGAGATCGATGACGAGATCCGCATCGCACGCGAGCTTGATCAGTTCGAGCCGCTGCGACTCCAGTTCGGTCGCGGGTTTGCGCGTAGCGAGCGCGTCGGAAAGCGCTGCGCGGATGAGGCGCGCGTTGTGCGCTTCGTCATCGCCGAGGCGGTCTTTCAGTTGCAACGCCAGCTCGGGCCCGATCTCGGGAAAGCGCCGGTTGAAGTCCTGACCCGAGCCCATCTCGAAGCGGCCCATCTGCGCGCCGAACCAGTGCTGATTCAGGCCCGCCGGATTCGCGACTGGCACGAGCACGACGCGCGCGCGCAGACGCCCCGTCGCTTCCAGTTCGGCGAAGCGCCGCTTCAAGTACCACGCGACGACCATGCCGGGCAATTCGTCCGCGTGCAGCGATGCCTGGATATAAACCGTGGGCGAATCGCCGTCCCGCGGACCGAACCTGTAGCTCGTGATCGCCCGCCCGGTGCCGAGCGACGCGCCGACGAGCGGATGGTGATGAATCTGCATCTTCGAAAATCTCTCGTCGAAAAGAAAAGGCACCGCGAGCGATGCCTTTTCCGTCGAATACGTCGAATACGTCGAATACGTCGAATACGTCGAATACGTCGAATACGTCGAATACGTCGAATACGTCGAACGGCGCTTACTGGATCGAGATATCCGTCTCGAAGTACTTCGCCATGATGCGCTTGAACGTGCCGTTCTTTTTGATCTCGACAAACGCGCTGTTAAGGCCGTTCTGCAGATCGGCGTCGCCCTTGCGCAGGCCGATGGCCGTACCCGGACCGATGAGCGCCTTGTCTTCCACGATCGGACCGACGAGCGCGAACGGCTTGCCCTGCGGCTTCTTCAGAAAGCCGATGGCGGCTTGCGCGGCGTCGGTGAACATCGCGTCGATGCGGCCCGCGACGAGATCGGCCTCGACCTGTTCCTCATCGGCGTAAGGCACGACCGTCACGCCCTGCGGCTCCCACTTCACCTTCGCGTAACGCTCCTGCACCGTGCCCTGCTCCACGCCGACGCGCTTGCCCTTCAGCGCCTGAGGCGTCGGCAGGATGCCGGAGCCCGCGCGCGCGACGAGTTGCGCGTGGGTGTCGTAGAGCGGCTCGGTAAAGTCGATCTGCTTCAGGCGCTCTTCGGTGATGCCCATGTCGGACAGCACGGCGTCGAACTTGCGGGCCTTCAGGCCGGGAATCATGCCGTCGAAATTGTTTTCGACCCACACGCACTTGACCTTCATCTGCGCGCAGAGCGCGTTGCCGAGGTCGATGTCGAAGCCGGCGAGCTTGCCATCGGCCTGCTTGGATTCGAACGGAGGATAGGAGGGATCGACGGCGAAGCGGATTTGCGTGATCTCTTTGGCGTGCGCCGAGAACGAAACGGCGGCGAGTGCGGCAAGCATCGCGAACGATGCGGACTTCTTGAATGACATGTTTTCCTTCGGGACTTTCGATGAGACGGCGAAACATCGCGCGCAAACGCGCGAAAAACCGTGAATGGTATCAAACGCCCACGGTTCGCCGCGCGACGCCCATCAAGGCACGACCGAAAGAAACAGGAAAGCCGCGAATATCACGAGATGCACGACGCCTTGCAAAACGGTCGAGCGCCCGGTGCCGAGCGTGATGACGGACACGATCAGCGTGAGCGCCAGCATGACGATTTCCTTGGGCGCGAGCCCGAGCGAGATGGGCTGGCCCATGAAGATCGACACGACCGCGACCGTCGGAATCGTCAGGCCGATGCTCGCGAGCGCCGAGCCTAGCGCGAGATTCAGGCTCGTCTGCAGCCGGTTCAGGCGCGCCGCGCGCACGGCGGCGAGACCCTCGGGCAGCAACACGAGCGCGGCAATCACGACGCCGACCACGGCTTCCGGCGCGCCCGCCGCCGCGACGCCGGCCTCGACCGCCGGCGACAGGAGCTTCGCGAGCCCGACCACCGACACGAGCGACAGCATCAGAAAGCCGAGCGCGAGCCACGCCTCGCCGTTGCTGGGCGGGGGCGCGTGCGGCGCTTCATCTTCGTCCGGCGTGTTGGCGGCGATCGGCGGAGTGAACGGCAGGAAGTAATCGCGATGGCGGATCGTCTGCACGAATACGAACGTCACGTACAGCACGAGCGAGATCACACCGACGAAAATCAGTTGCGATGTAGACAGCGCAGGACCGACGACGGTGCTCGTGAAGTTCGGCAAAACGAGCGTGAGCACGGAAAGCGCGCAGAGAATCGCGAGCGCGGCGGCCGCGCCTTGCAGTTGAAAGTCCTGCACGTGATGCCGCAAGCCGCCGATCAGGAGACACAGGCCGACGATCCCGCAACCGCAGATCATGATCGCCGCGAACACGGTATCGCGCGGCAGTCCGGCCTTTTCGGGGCCGCCGGAAAGCATCACCGAGACGATCAGCGCGACCTCGATCACCGTGACCGCGATCGCGAGCACGAGCGTGCCGAACGGCTCGCCGACGCGGTGCGCCACCACTTCCGCGTGATGCACGGCCGCGAACACCGCGAACGCGAGCGCGATGGCCGCGAGCACGATCATCGCGGTGTTGTGGATGAACGCGGCGCCGGCCAGTACGACGAGCGCGAGAATCGGGGTGGCGAGGGTCCAGTCCAGCTTGAATTTCATCGGCGCTCCGGGCGGATCGGGTGAATGGGATCGTCGGCTCATGCGATGTAACCGCAAGGTCTGCAAAAACGCGCCGAATGAATCGGACCCGCTCGGGCGCCGCGCGTGCGGAGAGATTACCGTGACAAAGGGCCGCAGACCATCGGCATGATAGCGAAAACGCGGCGTCGCGCGTTCGCCCGCGTGCGTGGACGCGAGCGCGTGATGGTCGGAGCGTAGTTGCTCAGGCGGCTGGTTGCACGCAAGGCCGCTCGAAGGAACGGCCCTGCGCGCCGTATGCGGTCACTCCGCGCCGCTTTCCCGGAAGTAGAGACGGCGCGGCAAACCCCATACGATCAGCATCGCGCCGAGCAGGCACGCGAACGCGATCGCATAGAGGCCGGGCGTCGCGCTGCCCGTCATCGTCTTTACCTTGCCGACCATGTACGGGCTGATGATGCCGCCGAACTGCCCCACCGAATTGATCAGCGCGATGCCGCTCGCCGCCGCGATGCCGGTGAGAAAGCGCGTCGGCAGAATCCAGAAGAGCCCGAGCGACGTGATGATGCCGGTTGCCGCGATCGTGAGGCCGATCACGAGCATCACGGTATTGCCCGGAAAGAAGCCGCACAGCACATAGCCGATGGTGCCCGCGAGCGCGCAGGCGCCGAGGTGCCAGCGCCGTTCGCCGGTGCGGTCCGAGTGTCTGCCGATCAGAATCATGCCGATGCCCGCGACCGCATAAGGCAGCATCGAAATCAGGCCGATTTTGAACGGATCGCTCGTGCCCGCCGTCTTGACGAGCTGCGGCATCCAGAAGACGAGACCGTAGATGCCCATTGCGAGGAACAGATAGATGAGCGCCATCACGAGCGTGACGGGCTCGCTGAACGCGGCCTTCAGCGAATGCACTTCGCCGACTTTCGGATCGCGCGCGAGTTGCGCCTTGAGCGCGCGCTTTTCGTCGGCATCGAGCCAATTCGCGTGATCGACGTCGTCATCGACGAAAGCGAGCACGACGAAGCCGAGCAGCACCGACGGAATGCCTTCGAGCAGAAAGAGCCATTGCCAGCCGGGCATGCCGTTGAGACCGTCGCAGAACTTCATGATCGCGCCCGACAGCGGACTGCCGATGATCCCGCACAGCGCGATCGACGCCATGAAGAACGAATTGATGCGCCCGCGCCGCGACGAAGGAAACCACTTCGTGAAGAAATACAGCGCGCCCGGCACGAAGCCCGCTTCGAGCGCGCCGATCAGAAAGCGCAGCACGTAGAACCAGGTTTCGGTATGGACGAACATCATGCACGCCGACGCGATGCCCCACGTGATCATGATGCGCGCAATCCAGCGCTTCGCCCCGACGCGATGCAGGACGATATTGCTCGGCACCTCGAACAGAAAATAGCCGACGAAGAACACGCTCGCGCCGAAGCCGTACATCGCGTCGGAGAAACCGAGTTCGCTCTGCATCTGCAGCTTCGCGAAGCTGATGTTGATGCGATCGAGATACGAGAACACGAAGCATGCGACGAAGAGCGGCACGAAACGCCAGAACACCTTGCGGTAAATCTGGGCGTCGTCGTGCGCGACGTCGCGCGGGGCGGCGATGGAATCCACGTTGTCTCCTTGTATTTTTCTGGATGCAGCGATGTCAGTAAGTGGCGCGTCCTCCGGACAGATCGAACACCGCGCCCGTCGTGAACGAGTTCTCGGAGGACGCCAGGAACGCGACCATAGACGCGATCTCCTTCACTTCGACGAAGCGCCCGCGCGGAATCTTCGACAACATGTAGTCGATGTGCTCCTGCTTCATCTGATCGAAGATCTTCGTGCGCGCGGCGGCCGGCGTCACGGCGTTCACCGCGATATCGAGTCCCGCCGTTTCCTTGCCGAGACTCTTCGTCAATGCGATCACGCCCGCCTTCGCCGCGCTGTAAGCCGATGCATTCGGGTTGCCTTCCTTGCCCGCGATCGACGCGATATTGACGATGCGTCCGTAGCCGCGCGCGATCATCGTCCTGACGATCGCCTGATTGACGTGGAACGCGGCGTTCAGATCGACGTCGATCACGCGCGACCATTCTTCCGGCGCGTAGTCTGCGACCGTCGCGTTCGCGCCCGCGATGCCCGCGCTGTGCACGAGAACGTCGATTTGCCCGAAGCCTTCCTGCGTGCGCGACGTCGCTTTGGCGACCGCATCGCGATCCGTCAGATCGACGAGCACGGTTTGCACGTCGCCCAGACGAGCGCGCGCCTCGGCCAACGCGCCTTCATCGCGATCCCACAGCGCGACGCGCGCGCCGCCTTCGAGCAGACGCTCCGCCACCGCGTAACCGATGCCCTGCGCGCCGCCCGTCACCACGGCCGCGCGCTTCGTGAAGTCGTAGCGGTTCATGCGTCGACCGTCCGTTGCCGTTGTTCGCCCAGTCCTTCGATGCCGAGGCGCATGGTCTGCCCCGCGCGCAGATAGACCGCTTCCGGCTTCTGTCCCATGCCGACGCCCGGCGGCGTGCCCGTCGAGATGACATCGCCCGGTTGCAGGCTCATGAAGCGCGAAAGATAAGACACGATTTCGGCGACCTTGAAGATCATCGTGGCGGTGTTGCCGTTCTGATAGCGCTTGCCGTCGACTTCGAGCCAGAGCGGCAGCTTGTGCGGATCGGGCACTTCGTCGGTGGTGACGAGCCACGGTCCGATCGGGCCAAACGTGTCGCAGCCCTTGCCCTTGTCCCAGGTGCCGCCGCGCTCGATCTGATACTCGCGCTCTGACACGTCGTTGATCACGCAATAGCCGGCGACGTGGCTCATCGCATCGGCTTCGTCGATGTACGCGCCGCCCTTGCCGATCACGACGCCGAGTTCCACTTCCCAATCGGTCTTCTTCGAGCCGCGCGGAATGCGCACGTCGTCGTTCGGGCCGACGACCGCCGACAGCCACTTGTTGAACACGACCGGCTCGGAAGGCACGGGCAGGTTCGATTCCGCCGCGTGATCGGCGTAGTTCAGCCCGATGCAGATGAACTTGCCGATGCGCCCGACGCACGGCCCGATACGCTCGGACGAAGGCACGAGCGGCAGCGTCGACGGATCGAGTTTCGCGAGGCGCGCGAGCGATTCGGGCAGGAGCGCGTCGCCGGCAATATCGCCGATCACGCCGGACAAATCGCGGATCGCGCCGCTGGAATCGAGAACGCCGGGTTTTTCCCGGCCGGGCGCGCCGTATCGAAGCAGCTTCATGAGTCGTTGTTTCCTTGACGGTTGAGCAGAAGCCCACAATGTAGATAAGCCGCACGCGCCTGAATAATGAAAGCTGCTGCCGAGGCGATAACTTTCCGTTATCTTCTCGTAGTCCCCTAGCCGCTCTCAGCCATGCTGCCGAATGCCGATTCCATCGCCGCGCGCCTGCGGCTCAAGCAACTGCGCCTCTTGATCGCGCTCGACGATCACGGCTCGCTGCACCGCGCCGCCGACGAAATGGCGCTCACCCAGCCGGGCGCGACGAAGTCGCTGCGCGAGATCGAAGCCACGTTGGGCGCGACGCTCTTCACGCGTTCGGCGCAAGGCATCCAGCCCAACGAGCTCGGGCGCTGCGTGATCCGCTACGCGCGCCTGATTCACATGGACGTCGCGCATTTGCGCGAGGAAATGGCGGGGATTCTGCAAGGCACGGGCGGGCGGCTCGCGATCGGCGCGATCACGGGCGCGGTGTCGGGCGTGCTCGTCGATGCCCTCGCGCGCCTGCGCGAACGCCAGCCGGCGCTGACCGTCGAAGTGGTCGAAGACACGAGCGCCCGGCTTCTGGCGCTGCTCGATCAGGGACGGCTGGATGTCGCGATCTGCCGGGCGAGCGTCGCGCGTCAGCCGGATCAATACCACTACGTCGAATTGCGCGATGAGCCGCTCGCGATCGTCGCGGGTGTCGCGCATGCGCTCGTCGATGCGCCGCGTGTCGAACTGAGCGAACTCGCGTCCAGCCGATGGATCGTCTATCCAGCCATCATGCCGATCCGCAGCGTCTACGAGCGCGAGTTCAAGGAAGCGGGACTGCCGCTGCCCTCGCATCCTGTCGAGACGGCATCGACCATCACGACCGTTCTGTTGCTGCAACGCGACCCCACGCTCGTCGCGATGATGCCGCTCGACATGGCGAGCTTTCTCGCCGAACACGGACTCGCGAGGCGGCTCGCAATCGCGGTGCGCTCGCGCACGGAGCCGTATGGCGTCGTGACGAGAAAAGGCGTGCCGTTGCCCGCGCCTGCACGGCTCATCATCGAGGAACTGACGCGCGAAAAAAACGCGGACGGGTGATGTGCCCGTCCGCGCGTTCCTGCCCGACTGCCTGATCGCTTACTGAACGAGTTCCGCGTTCAGCGTGATCTTCGCGTTGCCCGCGAAGAGCTTCGACACCGGACAGCCTTCCTTCGCGGCCTGCGCGGCCTTGTCGAACGCGGCTTTATCCGCGCCGGGAATCTTCGCCTTCAGATCGAGCTGGCACGCCGTGATCGTGAAGCCCTCGCCGTCCTTTTCCAGCGTGACCGTCGATTTCGTTTCGAGGCTTTCGGCCTTCATGCCGGCCATCTCCAGTTGCAGCGAGAGCGCCATCGTGAAGCAGCCCGCATGCGCTGCGCCGATCAGTTCTTCCGGATTCGTGCCCGGACCTTCCTCGAAGCGCGATTTGAAGCCATACGGCGCTTCGTTGAGCACGCCGGTTTGCGTCGAAATGAAACCCTTGCCGTCCTTGATGCCGCCGCTCCATTTTGCCGATGCTGTCTTTTGCACGAGAGTTCTCCAGAGATGAAGTGGAACTGCGATGACCGGCGCCGCGCGACGTCGGCGCACGTGTGATGCACGTCTTAATGAGCCGCATGCGCCGTGCCCGGCTTCGGCCGAGCGGTTATGTCGAGCGCGTCGTTGTTCATCGTAGCGGATCGCGCGTGCGGGCGCAGGGAGGCTGCGAACCGGCTTAGGCCGTTCGGGTTATACCGATTCGTATGGTCAAAAACAATCGATTCACTTAGCATCCTGTGACCCGCGAAATTCATCGAAAGGGCGTAAGGCGCACAACACATGGGTCCACCAACAGAACGCATTCCCGAAGACCGCACGCTTCCCGATCACGTCGATGTCGTCATCGTGGGCGGCGGAATCATCGGCATCAGCACCGCGCGTGCGCTCGTCGACAAAGGCCTGTCGGTCGCCGTATGCGAAAAGGGATACGTCGCGGGCGAGCAGTCGAGCCGCAACTGGGGCTGGTGCCGCGCGACGCATCGCGACTTGCGCGAGCTCGAACTGAGTCTCAGGAGCCTCGAGCTTTGGCGACGCATCGATGCCGAACTCGGCATCGACACAGGTTTTCGCGAATGCGGCATCCTCTACGCCGCCGACGATGCGAAAGCGCTCGCGGATCACGAAGCATGGCTCGCACGCGCCGTGGCGCTCGTGGGCCGCGACGCGCTCGATTCGCGCATCGTCTCGGCCGATGAAACCGGCACGTTGATGTCGGGCACCGCGCGACGCTTCGCGGGCGGCATCTACACACCGAGCGATGGCCGCGCCGAGCCGCAACGTGCCGTGCCCGCGATGGCCGCCGCGCTGCGCAAACGCGGCGTGAAAGTGCTGACGCCTTGCGCGGTGCGCGGCATCGAGACGAGCGGCGGCGCGATCAGCGGCGTCGTCACCGAGTACGGACGCATCGGGTGCGCGAGCGTGGTCGTCGCGGGTGGCGCGTGGACGCGCTATTTCGCCGGCAGCATCGGCGTCGATGTGCCGCAACTCATGGTGCGCTCGTCGGTGATGCGCACGTCGCCGCTGGAAGACGGCCCCGAAGTGAGCGCCTGCAATCAGGAGATGGGCTACCGTAAGCGTCTCGACGGCGGCTACACCATCGCCAATGCCTTTCATAGCTATCACGACATCACGCCGGACAGCTTTCGCCTTTTCGCCAGATTCCTGCCCGCGCTGAAAAGTCAGCTCGGCTCGATCAAGCTGGGACTGAACGCGCGCTTTTTCGAGGAACTGCGCCGGCCGCGCCGCTGGCCGCTCGATCGGCCGACGGTCTTCGAGACGCAGCGCACGCTCGATCCCGCACCCGTCGAGTCCTTCAACAAAGCCGCGCTCACGGAGTTCCGCAAGCTCTTTCCGGCGCTTGCCGGATTGCGCATCGAACAGGCGTGGGCCGGTTATATCGACGTGACGCCCGATGCCGTGCCGGTCATTTCCGGCGTGGATGAGCGGCCCGGCCTCTTCATCGCGACGGGTTTCTCGGGGCACGGCTTCGGTATCGGGCCGGCTGCGGGCAAGCTGATGGCGGACCTCGTCGCGAACGACGCACCGCTCGTCGATCCGCGCGCGTTTCGCCTGTCACGGTTCTCCGACGGCAGCAAGATCGAGATCGACGGCGGCTTCTGATCGGTCGCACATGCGCGCGCCGCCCGTCGGCACGCGCTAACATACCGGTTTTGCTTGAGGCTTACATGGCATCCACGTCTGTTCTTTATATCGACGTCTGGTCCGACTTCGTGTGTCCGTTCTGCTATCTCGAGACGCCCGTGCTCGATCAGTTCCGCAACGCGTACGGCGATGCGGTTGAGATTCGGTGGCACGCGTTCGAGTTGCGCCCCGAACCCACGCCGCTGGTCGATCCCAACGACGAAAAGCTCGTCGAAATCTGGGAAAACTCGGTCCGCCCGCTCGCTGAAGAACGCGGCGTGTTGATGCGCATGCCGCCGGTCACGCCGCGCAGCCGCAAGGCCTTCGAGACGGCCATGTTCGCGCGCGAATCGGGCCGCTACGATGTCGTGCATCGGGCGATCTTCAAGGCGTATTTCGAGGAAGGCATCGACATCGGCGATACGGACTCGCTGCTCGATATCGCGGCGACCTGCGGCGTCGATCCCGAATTGCTCGAAGAGGCGCTCGATGACGGCACCTACACCGATCTCGTGATCGAAGACGAAGATTTCGCGAAGAAGCTGGGCGTGGGCGGCGTGCCGTTTGCGGTGCTGTCGCGCGATCCCGCGCCCGGTCAGGAAGCGCCGCCGCCGATCGCGCTGCGTGGCGCCGCGCCGATCGAGCATTTCGAGGCAGCCGTCGGGCGACTTTTTCCGGACGGTTTTCCGGGCGTTTGAACCGGCTCGGAACCGGCCGTAGCGCGATTCTAGCTGTGCTCGGCCATGAACGATTTCAACGCGATACGCTGCGACGGCTCCAGCGATTCGAATTCGAGCCCGTAAGCCGCACTGCCATCGACCGGATCGATCGAGCCGACGTGGCGCACGATCGCGATGGTGTCGATCTTTACATCGACGCCATCGGTCTTGAACTGAAACGCGAGTTGCAGACGATCGCCCACGTGCGCGGCCGGATTCGCGACGGTCAACGACATCCCGTAAGGGCTGATGTCGCTGACACGGCCCAGTTGCCGGCCGGTTTGCGGCTCGCCATCGGCGACGAAGTGCGCGGCGAGCCGCGTCGGCATACGCGCGAACTTGCGCGTGCGCAGCCTGCGGATCGCGCCCGGCGCCGACAGTACCGCGTAGTTGAACGGCTCGCGACAGGTGGCATCAACGGTACAGGCGAAGCGGAACACGCCCCGCCCCGTAAGCGCGACCAGATCGACCTGCTCGCCGAGCGTCAGATCGAGCGGATCGAATCCCGCCATCAACGGTTGCGTCACGAATAGCGAGCGCTCTCCGTTGCGGCGCGGCGTCGAGAAACCGATCACCCGGCTTGCATACATCGCGGAGCCCGTGCCGCCGGTGCCACGCAAGCCGACCCGCGCGCCGATGGTAAGACCGATGTCCTCCAGCGTCAGCGGCCCGTCCGCGGCGGCATCCGCGTCGGCCGCGCTCGGCGCAGGCTCCCGCATCGCACGGTGCGGCTCGAAATGCCGGAACATGAATTCGAGCGACATGGCATCGGGCACGACGGCGCCCGCGTCGAAGAGCAACGCGCCATCGGCGGCGACGATCGGCCACTCCAGACGGGCGTTAAGCGGAATCTCGGAAGCTTGGAGGCGAACCAGCAACTGGCGCGCGTCTTCGACGGTTTCTTCGGTCATCTCATCGGACGATTCTTAAGTATTTCCCGCAATCGTCATGCTTGCCGGGTTCGCCGTCAAGTGCTGAATGGCAACTTTTACGTTAGCGCACTTATATTTTTGACGCGACGTGGACTTCCTACCGCCCAGCGACGCGTCAGGTTTATGCGCATAAAAGTTTTTATGAGATAACGCTTTTAGCGAACTGCACTCTCCGATCAGAGCGCGCGCGCCGAAAACGTGTCGCACTGGCCGACATCGCCCGACGACATGCCGCGCCGCAGCCAGCGCTGACGTTGCTCGCTCGTGCCGTGCGTAAATGCCTCGGGCACGACACGCCCTTGCGACTGCTGTTGCAGACGGTCATCGCCGATCGCGGCCGCCGCGTTCAGCCCCTGCTCGAAATCGCCCGGTTCGATCAGCTTCGCGTTGTCGCGTTGCGCGACGGCGGCCCAGACGCCCGCGAGGCAGTCTGCCTGCAACTCGACGCGCACCGACAGCGCATTCGCCTGTTCGCGCGTCATCCGCGAACGCGCCTGATCGACCTTGCCCATGATGCCGAGCACGTTCTGCACGTGATGCCCGACTTCATGCGCGATCACATAGGCCTGCGCGAAGTCGCCGCTCGCGCCGAAGCGATCGCGCAACTCGCGATAGAACGACAGATCGATATACACCTTGCGATCGCCGGGACAGTAGAACGGCCCCATCGCCGTCTGTCCCGTGCCGCACGCGGTCTGCGTGGCGCCCGAGAACATGACGAGCTTCGGCGTCGGATAGTCCTGATTGAACTGCGCCCGGAAGATGTGCTGCCACGTCTGTTCCGTATTGCCGAGCACGCGGCGCACGAACACGGCGCCGGGGTCGGTTGCGGGTTGCGCGTTGCGCGGCGCGGCCTGCTGCTGCGGCGCGCTGCCTTGCAACACCTGCGCGCCGTTGATGATCGTCATCGGATTGATGCCGAAGAAATACGAGGCCGCGAGCGCCACGATGATCGTCCCGATACCGAGCGACCCGCCGCCGACCCGAAAGCCGCCTCCACCGCGCCGGTCTTCCACGTTCTGACTTTCTGGCTGGTCGTCGAGGCGCATGATCCTTCTCCTTCTACCCGCGCGGTGCGCGTGGTCAAAAACATTATGGTACCCGCGCCCATCGCACGTCTCGTGCCATTACAACGTAAAAGATCTTTCCCGGCGGTTCATCGCGCGGATGCAATCAGTGCGGTCGATTGTCGCGAAAGCGTATGCGCGCTCTTGCCGCACCGCATCATCCGGGCATCTCAAAATTGCCAATGAATCAACCTCGTAGCGCCGCCAAACCCTTGCCAATGCGGCATTTGCGCGCAATGCAGATTCACTGACGCAGCGCAACACTTTCTCGAAATGACGCTAAGCTCCGCCCCGTTACACGTCTGGGTGTGAATTTCAAGGCACAAGTCATCATGCATTCGACTCCCGAAGCACTCGATCTGGCGCGGATCCAGTTCGCGTTCACCGTCTCGTTCCACATCATCTTTCCAGCGCTTTCCATCGGGCTCGCGAGCTTTATCGCGGTGCTCGAAGGCGCCTGGCTCAAAACCGGCAAGCCGGTCTACAAGGAGTTGTGTCTCTTCTGGTCGAAAGTCTTTGCTGTCGCGTTCGGCATGGGCGTCGTGTCGGGCGTCGTCATGGCGTACGAATTCGGCACCAACTGGGGCGGCTTTTCGAGTTTCGCCGGTCCCATCACCGGGCCGCTGCTCACGTACGAAGTGATGACCGCGTTCTTCCTCGAAGCGGGCTTCCTCGGCATCATGCTGTTCGGCTGGAACAAGGTCGGTCCGAAGGCGCACTTCGGCGCGACGCTGATGGTCGCCATCGGCACGATCATCTCGACGTTCTGGATTCTCGCGTCCAACAGCTGGATGCAGACGCCGCAGGGCTTTCGCATCGAAGGCGATCATGTCGTGCCGGTGGACTGGTGGGCGATCATTTTCAACCCGTCGTTTCCGTACCGGCTCGCGCATATGGCGATCGCGGCGTTCATCGTCGCGGCGCTCGTCGTCGCCGCGACCGGCGCGTGGCATCTGCTGAAAGGCCGGCGCGATCCGGCCATCAAGAAGATGTTTTCGATGTCGCTCTGGCTGCTGCTCGCCTTGACGCCGATTCAGGCGCTCGTCGGCGATGCGCACGGCCTGAACACGCGCGAGCATCAACCGGCGAAGATCGCGGCGATCGAAGGCATCTGGGAAACCGAGAAAGGCGGCACCGCGCTCAATCTCTTCGGCATTCCCGACATGGAAGCCGAAACTACTAAGTACGCCGTATCGATTCCGCATCTCGGCAGCCTGATCCTCACGCATAGCTGGGACGGCGAAATCCGCGGCCTGAAGGAATTTCCGAAGGAAGATCGCCCGAACTCGACGCTCGTCTTCTGGAGCTTTCGCGTAATGGCGGGTCTCGGCGTGCTGATGATCGTGATGTCGATCGCCGCGTGGTGGCTGCATCGCAAGCGCAGGCTGTTCGATGCGCGCTGGTTTCATCGCTTTGCACTGGCGATGGGCCCGACCGGATTCATCACGCTGCTCGCGGGCTGGGTCACGACCGAAGCCGGGCGTCAGCCGTGGGTTGTGTACGGCGTGATGCGCACGGCCGATGCCGTATCGCTCGTCACCGCGCAGCAAGTCGGCGTGTCGCTGCTCGCGTTCGTGATCGTCTACACGATCGTGTTCGGCACCGGCATCTACTACTTGCTGAAACTTCTGCGTCACGGTCCCGCGTTGCCGGGCTCGCCCGCGCAACCGTCCGACGGCAGCGCGCGAGCTCCGCTCAGCCTGCCGCAACAGTCCATCGAGGGAGCATAAGAATATGGACCTCACACTCGCCTGGGCCGCGATCATCGCGTTGGGCCTGTTCCTCTACGTCGTGCTCGACGGCTTCGACCTCGGCATCGGCATCCTCTTTCCGTTCTTTCCCGACCAGCATGATCGCGACGTGATGATGAACACCGTCGCGCCCGTCTGGGACGGCAACGAGACGTGGCTCGTGCTCGGCGGCGCGGGACTCTTCGCCGCCTTCCCGATGGTCTACTCGACCGTGCTTTCCGCGCTCTATCTGCCGCTCGTGCTGATGCTCGTGTGCCTGATCTTCCGAGGCGTGTCGTTCGAGATCCGCACGAAGGCGCAGCGCACGAAGCCGATGTGGGACCTCGCGTTCATCGGCGGATCGGCGGGCGCGACGTTCTTCCAGGGCGTGGCGCTCGGCGCGTTCCTCGGCGGCATTCCCGTCGCCGATGGCCGTTTCGCCGGCGATCCTTTCGGCTGGTTCTCGCCCTTCTCGATCTTCACGGGCGGCGCGCTCGTCGTCACCTATGCGCTGCTCGGCGCGTGCTGGCTGATCGCGAAGACCGAAGGCGATCTGCAGCGGCGGATGTATCGCGTGGTATGGCCGCTGACCGTTCTGCAGCTCGCGACGATCGCGGTGGTCAGCATCTGGACGCCGCTGCAGGATGCGGGCATCGCGTCGCGCTGGTTCGATTCGCCGCTGTTCTATCGCCTGCTGCCGGTGCCGATGCTCGTCGCGGCATGCGCGTGGGCGATGCGCCGCTCGATTCAGTCGCGTCACGAGAAACGTCCGTTCGCGATGGCGCTCGGCTTCGTGCTGCTCGGCTACGCGGGACTCGTCGCGAGCATTTCACCGCACGAGATTTTCCCCGGCGTGTCGCTCTGGGACGCGGCCTCGCCCCGTTCGAGCCAGCTCTTCACGATCGTCGGCGCGGCGGTGATTCTGCCTGTGATCGTCGCTTATACGACGTTCGGCTATTGGGTCTTCAGAGGAAAGGTGCGTCATGGCGAACATCACTACCACTGAGCGCGCGCGGAAGATTTTCTGGTTCGTCGCGTTGTGGATGGCGGGCGTCGGCGGCACGATGCTGCTCGCGCTGCCGTTCAAGTTGCTGATCAGGGCGGGCGCCGCGATTCATTGACGCGCAACGCCCGCGCGCTCAGAACCACGCCGCCGCGATCAGCCCGCTCACGATTCCGAACACGACCACCGCGACCGCCACGAAGGCCAGCACGCGCGGCGCGAACGAGCGCGCGAGCATCGCGAGCGACGGCACGCTGATGGGCGGCAGCGTCATCAGGAGCGCACCGGCCGGGCCCGTCGCCATGCCGAGCGACAGCATCGCCTGAATGATGGGTACCTCGCCCGCGGTCGGAATCACGAAGAGCGTGCCCGCGACCGCGAACACGACGATCCACAGCAGGCCGTTGCCGATATCCGGCCCGATATGCGGAAAGAGCCACGCGCGCGCGGCGCCGAGCAGCAGCACGAGCACGATGTACTCCGGCACGAGCCGCAACGTCATGCGGCCGAGGATCTTGATCCAGCGCGAAAACGCGGTGCCGGGTTCGTCGTCTTCGATCAGTTTCGCGAGCGTCTGACGCGACGCCGCCGCCTGCGCCGGCGTGACCATGCGATTCACCGCGTAGCCCAGGCCGAACACCATCAGAACGCCGAGCACGAGGCGCAGACCGGTCCATTGCCAGCCGAGCACGAAGCCCATGAAAACCAGCGCGGCCGGATTGAGCACCGTGTTGCCGAGCCAGAACGCCACGGCCGAACCCGGCGCCGCTTCACGCGCACGCAAGCCCGCGACGACCGGCGCCGCGCAGCACGTGCACATCATCCCCGGCAAGGACATCAGGCCGCCATTCACGACGCTGCCGAAGTTGTGCTCGCCGAGCGCGCGCGCGACCCAGCGCGGCGGAATCAGCGCCTGCACGGCGGAGCCGAGCAGAAGGCCGAGCACCATCGCCTGCCAGATTGCCTTGCCATAGGCGATCGCGTAATCGAGCGCGGCTTGCCACGAAGGCTCCGGCGCGCTGGCGGCCGTGCCCATCAGAATGGACTTGCCGATCGAATGCTGGCTCGCCGCGACGAACGCGCGGTTGTAGTACGGAAACCATTTCACGTAGAAGAGGCCAACGACGGCGATCAGCAAAAACACCATCCAGCCGAGGGCGACGCGCGGTTGTCGGAGCGTGGTCATAACTTTTTTGTTTCGTGGGGTGAAAATCGGTCAGCCGAGAGCGGGCATCGTCTCGGCAAGCTGTGCGAGCAGGGCTTTCGCCTGATCGATGCTGTCGGCGTCGTTCGGACGAAACAGCACGTGCGCCGCGTGCGGCAATTCAGTATAGAGCGCCTGATTGCTGCGCCGGTAGGCAGGATCGTAATGATGGTCGATCAGTTCTGCAAAGAGCGCGGCGCGCGCGTTCTCATCGATCAGCCGATGCCAGTGCGCCACGCGCTCGCGACTATGCAGCGCGACGAGCTTCGATAACTGCGCCTTGAAGAACGCGGGATCGTCGAAGAGATGCCCGTAGTCCTGCAACAGAAATGCGATGCGGTCTTCGCGGCGCGCTTCCACCTGCACGCACGACGCGATATGCAGATTGGCGAGCACGGCATCGGGCATCGTGATCGCGCCGATGCGCCGCCCTTCCGCCTCGACGAACACCGGCTTCGCCGGATCGAAACCGGAAAGCGCCTGCACGAGCGCAGAATCGAATGCTTTTTGCGATGGCTGCGGACACCCCGGCAGCGCGCCGAGCAGCGATCCGCGATGCGCCGCGAGCGCTTCCAGATCGAGCGTCTGCGCGCCCGCCGCGTCGAGCGCTTTCAGAAGCCGCGTCTTGCCGCTGCCCGTATGCCCGATCAGCGCGATATAACGAAAACGTCCCGGCAGCGCGACGAGCCGCTCGATCACGTCGCGCCGGTAGCTTTTGTAGCCGCCGTCGAGTTGCCGCGCCTGCCAGCCGATCATGTTGAACCACGTCGTCATCGAGCCCGAGCGTTTTCCGCCGCGCCAGCAATAGATGAGCGGCCGCCAGTTGCGCGGCTTGCCGGCGAAGATCGTGTCGAGATGCATCGCGATGTTGCGCGCGACCATCGCCGCGCCGACGCGCGTCGCCTCGAACGGCGACACCTGCTTGTACATCGTCCCGACGATCACGCGCTCCTCGTTGCTGAGCACGGGCGCGTTGATCGCGCCGGGAATGCGGTCCTCGGCGAATTCGAGCGGCGTGCGGACGTCGACGATTTCGTCGAAATCGCTCAGACGATCGATGGGAACGAGCAGGTTTTTCACGGGTTGCGGCGCGGACTGGCTGAATCAAGCGAAAAATTATCGCATGCGCACGGATTTCGGCCTCGCGGCGCATTTTGGAGCGCGGCGCGCCGCGCGCGAAGCGGCTAAAGTGCATCAATCGATCCATCCGGGGGAAGCGATGAGCTATCACGAGACGATCGGCGCGCGCCGTTACCGCTTCGACGATCTGAAGACGCTGCTCGCGCGCGCGAGCCCGCGCCGCTCCGGCGACGAGCTCGCGGGCATCGCGGCGGCGACGGAGGAAGAGCGCGTCGCCGCAAAAATGGCGCTCGCGCAGGTGCCGCTCGCCGCGTTTCTCGACGAGCCGCTGATTCCCTACGAGGACGACGAAGTCACGCGCCTCATCATCGATACGCATTCGCGCGAGGCCTTTGCGCCGATCGCGCATCTGACGGTCGGCGAATTCCGCGAGTGGCTGCTCGCCGACAGCACCGATACCGCCGTGCTCGAAAGCATCACGATGGGCGTCACGCCCGAAATGGCCGCGGCCGTTTCCAAGCTGATGCGCAACCAGGATCTGATTCTCGCCGCGCGCAAGCGTCCGGTCGTCACTCGGTTTCGCACGACCATCGGCTTGCCCGGGCATCTGTCGGTGCGTCTGCAGCCGAATCATCCGACCGACGATCCGAAGGGCATTGCCGCATCCATGCTCGACGGCCTCTTTTACGGCTGCGGCGATGCCGTCATCGGCGTGAATCCCGCCTCCGATTCGCCCGCCGCCATCGGCAAGCTGCTCGCGATGATGGACGACTTTCGCCAGCGCTACGATGTGCCGATGCAGTCGTGCATCCTCACGCACGTCACGAACACGCTCGTGGCGATCGAACAAGGCGCGCCTGTCGATCTCGTGTTCCAGTCGGTCGCGGGCACCGAGCGGGCGAACGCGAGCTTCGGCGTGTCGCTTGCGCTGCTGGAGGAAGCGCACGACGCGGCGTTGTCGCTTGAGCGCGGCACCGTCGGCGATAACGTCATGTACTTCGAGACGGGGCAAGGCAGCGCGCTCTCGGCGAACGCGCATCATGGCGTCGATCAGCAGACGTGCGAAGCGCGCGCATACGCGGTCGCGCGGCGCTTCAGGCCGCTTTTGACGAACACGGTGGTCGGCTTCATCGGTCCGGAATATCTTTACGATGGCCGGCAGATCATTCGCGCGGGACTCGAAGATCACTTCTGCGGCAAGCTGCTCGGCGTGCCGATGGGCTGCGACGTCTGCTACACCAACCACGCCGAAGCCGATCAGGACGACATGGACACGCTTCTCACGCTGCTCGGCGTGGCGAATGTCAACTTCATCATGGGCGTACCGGGCGCGGACGATGTCATGCTCAATTATCAGAGCACGTCGTTTCATGACGCGCTCTATATCCGCCGCGTGCTGAATCTGAAGCGCGCGCCGGAGTTCGAAGCGTGGCTCGCGAAGATGCGCGTCACCGACGATCAGGGCTCGCTGCTCTCGGGCTCCTCACAACCTTTGCTCGAGTGGATCGACTCATGACGAACGCCGATGTCTGGGAGACGCTGCGGCGCTTCACCAACGCGCGCATCGCGCTCGGCCGCGCGGGCAGCAGCCTGCCGACCGCGCCCCTGCTCGCGTTCGAACTCGCGCATGCCCAGGCGCGCGACGCGGTGCATCAGCCGCTCGATACCGCCGCGCTCGGGGAGGCACTGCGCGCCGCCGGATTCGACACGCTCGACGTGCAAAGCGCCGCGCCGGATCGGGATCACTATCTGCGCCGCCCGGATCTCGGACGAGTGCTCGACGATGCGAGCGTTGCGCGCCTGACCGCGCAAGCTGCCGCGACCGGCGATGCGCCCGAACTCGTTTTCGTCGCCGCCGATGGCTTGTCGGCTTTTGCCGCGCAACGTCACGTTGCACCCTTGCTCGCGCATCTGCGCGGGAATCTCGACGGCTGGAAGGTGGCGCCCGTCGTGATCGCGACGCAGGCGCGCGTTGCGCTGGGCGATCGCATCGGTGAGCTTTTACGGGCGACGATCGTCGTCGTGATGATCGGCGAGCGGCCGGGGCTCAGTTCGCCCGACAGCCTCGGGCTCTATGTGACCTATGCGCCGCGCGCTGGCCGTCATGATGCGGAGCGCAACTGTATCTCGAACGTGAGGCCGGAAGGGCTCGATTATGCGAATGCGGCGTTCAAGCTGATGTGGTTGCTGAATGAAGCGCGCAGGGTGAAGGTCACTGGCGTTGGTCTTAAGGATCGTAGTGGGGCGTTGCCTGCGGCGGATTATGGAGTGCTTGGAGGGTAGGGTTTTTTTCGCCGGATCCCGGTTTCGCGGTGGTCTATTAGCTCTGCCCCTGTGCGGGGCGGCAGTCACTTTCTTTGCTGCTGCAAAGAAAGTAACCAAAGAAAGCAGCTCGTCGAGGCCCACGGTCACACGCAGTTTGGCCATGCTTGCCAGCCCACGGTGGCACTCGCCTAAGTGTCGCCCTCGAAGGACTTACCGGGCTTGGCTCGCGCACGGTCTGACACGCTAGATGTTTTAGCGCGCTGGCTCAGCGCCAAATAGCTTCGGCACAGCGCTACGCGCTGCCGTTGGGTATATGAGGGAAACCATCGAAGAAGAAGCACGCGCACACCCGATTGACCCATCGGCCGCGAAGCGGGCCGGAGCTATTTGGTGCTGAACCAGCGCGCTCAAGGTTATGGCTCGTCAGACCGTGCGCGGTCCAAGCTCTTGTCTGCTTGTGAGGGCACTCGCTACTGCCGGGCCATTCAGCCAATCGCCTGTGCCGCGGCCGGCGTGAAGTGCTTAGGCTGGGGAGAGCTGCTTTCTTTGGTTACTTTCTTTGCAGCAGCAAAGAAAGTGACTGCCGCCCCGCATAGGGGCAGTGCTAATAGACCGACGCGAAATCGGGATCCGGCGAAACGAACCCCCACCATCTCCAGCACGCACGCTAAACCCGTAATCAAACCCGCAACTTGCGATACAACGTCGTACGCGATATGCCGAGAGCCCGCGCCGTCGCCGACACATTACCCCCATGCGCCTTAAGCGCCGCAGCCACGGCGCTAGCTTCGATATCCACAAGCCGCGCACCGCCAGCAGGCAGCGATACATCGTCGATCTGAACCCGTTCCCCGAACTCATCGAGAAAATCATGCGGCAGATGCTCGACGCCGATCCGCGTGTCGTGATCGTCGAGCATGGCCGACGCGGTGCGCAGCACATTGCTCAACTGCCGAAAGTTGCCCGGCCACGGATGACGCGCGAAGAGTGCGAGCACATCGTCATCGATGCCAACGATGCGTCCCGCAAACCGCTCCTGACGCAGCATCTTGTCGACGACCTCACGCAGGTCCGTGCGCTCGGCGAGCGGCGGCAGCGTCACCGAAAGGCCATTGATGCGGTAATACAGATCCTCGCGAAACGTCCCTTGCGCGACGCACTCCCGCAGCTTGCGATTGCTCGCGCAAACAAGCGTGAAATCGACCGGCACCGCGCGCGCCGCGCCGAGCGGCTCGACGACGCGCTCCTGCAACACACGCAGCAGACGGCTTTGCATCGCGAGCGGCATATCGCCGATTTCATCGAGGAAGAGCGTGCCGCCATTCGCCTGCATGATCTTGCCGGTCGCGCCGCGCTTCGATGCGCCCGTGAACGCGCCCTGCGCATAGCCGAAGAGTTCCGATTCGATCAGCGTCTCCGGCAACGACGCACAGTTCACCGCGACGAACGGCCCCGCGCGACGCGGCGAATCGCTGTGAATCGCGCGCGCGAGCATCTCCTTGCCCGCGCCCGTTTCCCCGCCGATCAGAATGGCGATGTTCTTGCCGATGACCTTGCGCACGCGCGCGACGATGTCGTTCATCTGCGCATCGCCGGTGCAGAGATCGGCGAGGCTCGATCCGGCTTGCTCGCGCACGGCGATCGCGGTCGACGGGTGCGCCACATTCGACGCCGGACGCGCATGAAATTCGACGCTCGCGAACACCACGACGCCGCTGTGCAGTTCGAGCCGGCACGGTGCTTCACCCGCGCACGCGATGAGCGCGTCGGCACGCTCGCCGAACAGCGCTTCGAGCGTCTGCGAACGCAGACGCCCCAGTTCGAGCCCAAGCTGGAATTGCGCGCTGCGGTTCGCGCACAAGAGGCGGCCGTCGAGATCGAATACGGCGAGGCCTTCCATCAACGTGCCGATGAATTCGGGCCGGCTATGAAAACGGATGCGCAGCCCGTCGCCGAACGCGCTCGCGATCAGGCGGTTCTCGATCATCTGACCGGACATCTTCACGAGCGCCATCGTGTGCTGGTGATAGCCGCGGCGGTCGCCGGTGACATCGAGCACGCCGGAGAGATTGCCGTGCGGATCGAGGATCGGCACGCTCGAACACGAGAGGAAATGATTGGCGCGCAAGTAGTGCTGGTCGCCATGCACGGTGACGGCGGTGCGCTCGGCGATCGTCGTGCCGATCGCGTTGGTGCCCTGATGCGCTTCGCTCCACAACGCGCCCGCCCGCAGCGCGACTTTTTCGGCGCGGGCGAGGAAATCGTCGTCGCCGAGCGAATGGAGGATGAGACCACTCGCGTCGGTCAGCGCGATCATGCTGTGCGTGTTGGCGATCTGCGCGTACAGCGTTTCCATCACCGGCAGCGCGTGCGCGAAAAGCGCGCGGCTTTCTCCGAGCTTGACGGCGAGTTCCGCGCCCGACAGCACGGCGTAATCCGGGCGCATCGTTTCGAACAGGCCGAACGTGGCCGATCGCTCGTGCGAATGACGGATGACGTCGTGTTGCGCAGGCTGCAAGGCCGCGCCGATGGCATGCTGCATCGCCTCCTCCTTTTCGATTCACTGTCGCCAGCGTGTCTTCTCGCGGCAATGTAACACTGTCGCGGCGCGGGGGTCGATCCGAGGAAGCACGCGGGTCGACCCCGCGGCGTTTCCCGGCACTACAGCACGAGCGAGCCTGCCGTGATCGCGATGACGAGGAACACGACGAACAGGATCAGGAAGATGAAGAAGCAGATCTTGGCGATGCCCGCCGCACCGGATGACACGCGGGTAAAGCCGAAGAGGCCGGCAACGACGGAAATGATCGCGAACAGAATGGCAAGCTTGAGCATGGCGGGTCCGGTTTTTGTTGAGCTGACCTGTGCCTGCAAGGCGCGTGCCGCGCCGATCAAAGGTGACGGCTAGACTAGACCGTTAGTTGCGAACTAAGCGTAAGAAAAACGGGCAGCGAACTGCCCGCTTCCGAAAGCGTCTTAACGCCCCCGATTGTCGGCGGCTGCCGTGACAGTCGCGCGTGCCGCAGCAGGCACGGCCGCCGGTGAAGGTTGACGCGTGCCGAGCCAGGTCGAAACCCGCCGATGCGCATGCGGCACCGCGAGCAGCGCGCCGATCGCGATGGCATCGGCGGCAAGCCCGGCGGGTACGTTGACAAGGCCGTCGGTCAGCGTGAACAGGATCGAATCGACGACGAGCGAAATCACCGTGCCCGCCACAAACGACACCATGCCGTCACGTCCCAGCGCACCGACCCACGGCAGCCGTTGCGCCACGGCCTTGACGACCCCGTAGCGCGCCAGATTTGCGGCGATCCACGCGATGGCGAGGAAATTGATCACGCGCGGTCCAGCCAGATCGCGCTTGAAGGCACTATCCAGAACAGGCGGCAGCACGAGCAGCTTGTAGTACGCCATGCCCGCGATCAACGCGACCGCGCCCGCGCTCACGATCCAGCCGAAGCGGTTCGCGCTGACTCGCTGATAAACCGGCTGGCAGCGCGCCAGCACGCCGAGCACGAACATCAACTGCCACGCGGCGGGATTGAAGTCCCAGAGGTTGTCATCGACGGAGGGCATGAATTCGCCGATCTCCGACGCAAACGCCCACAGCGCCAGGCTCAGGCCGAGCAGCAGCCAGGGCTTGCTGCGCGCAAGCGGCAGCATGATCGGTACGGCGAGCGCGAACAGCGCGTACATCGGCAGGACGGCGGCAAGATACGGCTGGCGTTCGAAGGTGAGAATCTGCGTGATCGACGAAAGCGGCTGCGACGTCATACTGTCGAGGTCATGCAGCGCGAGATTCGGCGCATGACCAAAAAAGGGCCGCAGCAGGAAGGATGCCGCGAGCATCAGCGCAGCGGTGACGAGGAACGCGCGATAAAGCTCGAACGCGCGTTTGAGAAAGCGCACTCGCGCCGCGCTTTCGGAGCGGCGTGCCGCGAGCGACACATACGCCGTCGCCGTGGCGAAGCCGCCGAGGAACACGAAGACTTCGGCGGCATCGTTCAGCGCAAACGAATGAAGCGTGAAGCGCGACACCATGCTGCCGCCGATATGATCGACGACGATGATAAGCAGCACCAGTCCCCGGAAGAAGTCCAGCTCGACGAGACGTTGTGATTTTCCCTGCATGCGGATTCGGTTCGGTGTCCTGTGGCGACAGGAGGTTGGACGGCGGCCACGGACGCGCGGCACGAAAGCATAGGAGTTTACCCGTAATGCGGCAGCGCATCATCAGATCAAGCGCAAATAAACGTTTAATTTCCGGTATTTGTGACCGATATGCCGACGCCGTCTACGCGATGCGCAGCATGTGCCCATCCGCGGATTCGATTCGCATGAAGTTTTCAAGTTCCTTTCATTATCCACGGCGATCAGGCTAATATCTCGCCCTCTCCTGTCGAATCATTCCCGGACCATGGACTATCTCGTCGCCCTCATCACCGATCCCGCCGCCTGGGCCGCGCTCGCAACACTCGTCGTCATGGAAGTCGTGCTCGGCATCGACAACCTGATCTTCATTTCCATCCTGACCAACAAGCTGCTCCCGGCGCACCGGGAGCGCACGCAGCGCATCGGCATCGCGCTCGCGCTCATCATGCGGCTCGGCCTGCTCGGCACGGTCGCGCTGATCGTGCGCCTCACGACGCCCATCTTCGAAGCTTTCGGCCACGGCTTTTCTTGGCGCGATCTGATCCTGATCGCGGGCGGCGTGTTTCTCGTGTGGAAGGCGACGACCGAAATCCGCCATCACGTCACGCACGACGCCGACGGCTCTGCCGGCGCCGAATCAGGCAAGTCGCTGACGCCGCTCTCGGCGATCGGACAGATCCTGCTGCTCGACCTCGTGTTTTCCATCGACAGCATCGTGACGGCGGTCGGCATGACCGAGCACATTCCGATCATGTTCGTCGCGGTGATCGCCGCCGTGACCGTGATGCTGTTTGCCGCAGGTCCGCTGTCGCGCTTCATCGAGCGCAATCCGACGATCGTGATGCTCGCGCTCGGCTTCCTGCTCGTGATCGGGATGACGCTGATCGCCGAAGGATTCGGCACGCATGTGCCGAAGGGCTACATTTACGCGGCGATGGCGTTCTCGGCGCTGGTCGAGGGGCTGAACATGCTGGCGCGGCGCGCGAAGGGGCGAAAGGCAAGCGCGGCAGGTGTTTCTGGCAAGCACTGAGCGGCAATGAAGACCGTTCGACGCGTGGCTTTTTTACGCGTCGAACGGTCGCTCATGCGTCACGACCTCGATCCTTGAACAACCCATGATTCACGTACGGCTTGCTCAAGGCTCGGCGATAGTGAACCAGAAGTCGAACTTGTCGAAATTGCCCAGCATGTCCTTGAACTTCGCTTTGTCTCCGTCGATGGTCACGTCGCCGCTGTCCGTGAGATTGCCCAGCTTGAGTTTGCCGAGCGCGATGTCATCCAGTGTCGAGCGATTCAGCGTGACGGTGCCATCCACTTTATCCAGTTGCTTGTCCTTGCTGTAATTCATTACGCCGTTCTTTACCGTCAGGACATACTGCGCCTTGATGTCCGGGAATTTCAGGTTGTACACGTAAGACTTGTCACCGACTCTCGGTCCGTTCAGATGAATGGCGAGAAAGTCGAGGAACATATCCGTGGTCATGCCACGGATGATGTCGGGGGAACTGGTATTGGGCGTCGCCATTTTCTTGACGCCGCCACGCAGTTCCTGCGCCCCGGACAAATAGAAATTGCGCGCCGGACCCGATTCCGCCTGATAACCCAATTGCTCCAGCGCGTCCGCTTCGATATTGCGTGCCGCCTGATTCTTCGGCTGCGCGAACACCACTTTGTTCGCCACCGTCGCCGCCCACCGGTAGTCGCCTTTGGCATATGCCGCCCTGGCCGTCGCAATCATTTTGTCCGCACCGACCATCTCGACATATCGCTTCGCCTCTTCGACAGGCGGTAACGGATTGAAGTCGGCCGGATTGCCGTCCCAGAATCCCAGATAAAGCTGATACGTAGCGCGTACGTTGTGTTTCAGATCGCCATAGTAGCCGCGGTTATAAAACTCTTTCGCCAGACTATCCGGCAACACGAACTGCTCGGCGATCTCGTTCATCGTCAGGCCTTGATTGGCCATGCGCAGCGTTTGATCGTTGATGTATTTGTACAGGTCGCGTTGCTTTTCCAGATGTTCGACAACGCGGCCGTTACCCCATTGCGGCCAATGATGACTGCCGAATGAAACCGTCGCGTCGCCGCCCCATAAGTCGATTGTCTGATCCAGCGTACTCGACCATTTCTGTGCGCTGCGCACCTTTGCGCCGCGCAAGGTCAGGATGTTGTGGAGCGTGTGATTCGCATCCTCGGCGAGACAGATCGCCTTGAATTGCGGGAAGTAGAACAACATCTCGGCCGGCGCTTCGGTGCCGGGCGCCATCTGGAAGACGACATCGATGCCGTCGACCGTCAGCTTTTCACCTGTCTTGTCGATAATCTTGGTCGGCTCGAACAGGGTAATCGTGCCGGCCGCCGTGGTCAGCCCAAGGCCGCCGCCGACGTTGCCTTCCGGGTCCTTCGGCAACAGATTGCCGTACATGTACGACGCGCGCCGGCTCATCACGTTGCCGGCGAACACGTTTTCGCTTACCGCTTCCTCCATGAAACCATCCGGCGCAATCACCGGCACTTTGCCGGCGCGCGCATCCTTCTCATCCACGATCGCCCGAATGCCCGCGAAGTGATCGACGTGAGAGTGCGTGAAAATCACCGCGCTGACCGGCAGATTCTCGACCTTGCTATTGATCAGGTCGAGAGCGGCTTTTGCGGTTTCCGTGGACGTGAGCGGATCGATCACGACCCAGCCCGTCTTGCCGCGAATGAATGTCATGTTGGCAAGGTCGATATTGCGCACTTGATAGATGCCATCGACCACCTTGAACAGCCCGCGAATCGCGAGCAGTTGCGATTGCCTCCATAGGCTCGGATTCACCGACGCGGGAGCAGGCCCGCTTTGCTTCAGAAAATCATATTGCGAGAGATCGATAACCGTGTTGCCGGCGCTCCCCTTGACGACCGGATTCGGAAGATCGGCGATGAACCCGTGGCGAGCATCATCGAAATCCTGCGTATTCGAAAACGGCAAATAATCCGCTATTGCCTGATTGGCATTTCGAGTCGCATCGGTGGCAGGATTCGGCGCCGCGTTACCGACGCCAATGCAGCAGGCCAGAGTCAGAACGGCACAAGCAATTTCCTTACGAGATAGTCCAGACATGCGTTTATCTCCGGTCGTGAAGCTCAGCGGAAACGTATCCGACGCCTCAATGAGAAAACTGACTGATTCGCCTTCATTGCCGCAGCAATCGAATCGGACCCAATGCTGAGAGGAAAGCGCGATGGATACCTTCAGCCACGAAGTTGATAATCGCGATTCGAGTTGACGGACATTCGGCTGCGGATCAGTCCATGCCAACGATGACAAGCGATATCACAAAATTGCGTGGCAGTTCAGTTTCGCGCTCGCGTGCGCGGGCATGTGGACGACCTTTATCGCGGCATCCGTGATGGCGAAGGACCGGGCGCGCTAAGAAAACGCTTCAGAAAGGCAATTCCCGCTGCGGATTGTCGGGCGCGGCGGCATTCGCGGCGGGTAGCGGTTGCGCGCGCAGCCAGCGCGCGATCGCATCGACGACATGTTGCCGCTCGGCATCGTCGAGCGCCCTGCCTGCCGCAATGCCGTGCCATTTGGCCAGACACGAACGGCAGCACGTCGCCGTCGCGTGTTGCGCGATGAACACCGGATGCCCGCGAAACGGCGTCTGCTTGCCGTCGTTCAAGGGCGATGGCGGCGCGAGCCGCTTGCCGATCAGCTCATGCGCCTGCGCGATCACCGTATCGACGCCCTTCTCCCGCAGATATTTCCCCTCGCGCACGCCGAGCGCGAAGCGCCGCCGGAATGCCGATTTCGCGAGCGCATCGAACACGGTGTCGAGGTCGCGCATCGTGCGATCAGTCCTTCGCGTAGAGCGTCGAATCCGCGAAGCCATCGGCGGTCAGCACGCGGCCGACGATGATCATCGCCGTGCGCTCCATGCCCGCCGCGCGCACTTTCGATGCAATCTCCGCGAGCGTTCCCTCGATACGCGTCTCGTCCGGCCAGCTCGCGCGAAACACGACCGCCACCGGACAATCCGCGCCGTAGTGCGGCACCAGATCCGCGACGATGCGCTCGATATGCCGCACGCCGAGATGAATCGCGAGCGTCGCGCGATGACGTGCGAGATCGGCGAGGCTTTCTCCTTCCGGCATCGATGTTTTCGTCGCGTAGCGCGTGAGGATGACCGTCTGCGAGATGCCCGGCAATGTCAGTTCCCGTTTCAGCGCCGCCGCCGTTGCCGCCGTCGCCGTCACGCCCGGCACGACTTCATAGGGAATCGCGAGCGCTTCGAGCCTGCGGATCTGCTCGCCGATCGCGCCGTAGAGCGACGGATCGCCCGAATGCACGCGCGCCACGTCCTGCCCGTTCGCGTGCGCGTCCTGCAAAAGCGCGACGATGGCGTCGAGATCGAGCTCGGCCGTGTCGATGCACTTCGTCGCGCGATGCCCGTCGAGCACGGCCTTCGGCACGAGCGAGCCGGCATACAGAATCACGGGACACGCGCGGATGAGCCGCTGTCCCTTGACGGTGATGAGTTCGGGATCGCCCGGTCCGGCGCCGATGAAATAGATCGTCATGTTTCGGATAGGTGGATTCGGTCGAGCCAGTTCAATAGCGCATCGCGGGCGCTCGCGGCATCATCGAACATCGTGTCCGCGTCCGGCAGCGACGGCCGCGTGAGCATCACGACCGGCAGGCCGCGCTCGCGCGCCACCGCGAGCTTCGCTTCGGTCGCGCGCCCGCCGCTGTTCTTGCTGACGATAACGTCGATGCCCGCCGCACCGAACAACGCGCGCTCGCCTTCGAGATGAAACGGCCCGCGGGCATCGATGACCTTCGCGCGTTCGTTGCCCGCATGCGCTTCGAGACAGCGGACCGTCCAGTATTGCGACGCGGGAATTTCATGCAGATGCCCAAGCGCCTCGCGCCCGAGCGTGAAAAGCGGCCGATGAAACGGCGCGATCCGATCGACGATTTCGCGCCAGCCCGCCGCATCGCGCCAGTCGTCACCCGGCTGCGGCTGCCACGCGGGACGGCGCACCGCCCAGAGCGGCACGTCCGCGAGCGTACAGGCGTCGTGCGCGTGCCGGCTCATTTGCGCGGCATACGGATGCGTCGCATCGACGACGAGCGCGATGTTCTCCGCGCGCAGATAGCGGACGAGCCCGTCGATGCCGCCGAAGCCGCCGACGCGCACCGTGCACGCCAGATCGCCCGGCACGCGCCCGAGGCCCGCGAGACTGTAGACATGCGCGGGCGGCAGCGCGCGTGCGATCGCGAGCGCGTCGCCGGTGCCGCCGAGCAGCAGCACGCGCTTCGTGTTTCCCGGCGCTTCTTTACGCATGACGCATCACGGTTTGCTGGCGTGCAACAGCGTGATCGGCAGCGCCTGACGCCAGGTATCGAAGTTGCCGAGCGGCTCCGCCTGCGCGACACCGATGCGCGTCAGTTCGCCGCCGTGCCGCGCGCGCCATTCGACGAGCGCGGCCTCGCTTTGCAGCGTCACCGCATTGGCGACGAGCCGCCCGCCCTGACGCAGACGCGCCCAGCACGCATCGAGCACGCCCGGCACGGTCAATCCTCCGCCGATGAAGACGGCATCGGGCGCGCTCAGGCCGTCGAGCGCGGCGGGCGCCTCGCCTTTCACGAGTTGCAGCGCGGGCACGCCGAGCGCGTCGCGGTTGTGCTCGATGAGGCGCTGCCGGCTTTCGTTCGCTTCGATCGCGATCGCTCGGCACGCGCCGTGCGCGCGCATCCATTCGATACCGATCGAGCCGCAGCCCGCGCCGACGTCCCACAAGAGTTCGCCCGGCTGCGGCGCGAGCCGAGCGAGCGTCACGGCGCGCACGTCGCGCTTGGTGAGCTGGCCGTCGTGACGATAGGCGTCGTCGGGCAAACCGGGCGTGAGCGGCGGCCCGGCGTGCCCGGCATGCGTGCGGCATTCGATGGCGACGAGATTGAGCGCGGCGACGAGCGGCTCGCGCCAGTCGTCGGCGCGCTCGTCGATACGTCGCTCATTGTTGCCGCCGAGATGCTCGAACACGGTCATGCGGCTCGCGCCGAAACCATGCGCGGTCAGGACCGCGGCGACGGCGGCGGGCGTCGCGCCGTCCGCGCTCAAGACGAGCAGGCGCACGCCGCGATGCAGGCTCGCGAGCAACGACGCGACGGGCCGCCCGACGAGCGACACGCACACGGCATCCTGCAGCGCCCAGCGCAAGCGCGCCGCCGCGAGCGACAGCGACGACGGCGCGGGAATGACGCGCATCTCGCCGTTGGCGACTTCACGCGCGAGCGTCGCGCCGACGCCGAAGCACATCGGATCGCCGCTCGCGAGCACGCATATGCGGGTCTTGCCGTCGCCGCGTCCGGCGAGCACGGCGTCGAGCGAAAAGGGTTTCGGCCACGGCACGCGGCTCGCGGCGATGCGCGCCGGCAGGAACGCGAGATGGCGCTCGCCGCCGTGAATCGACTGGGCGTCGAGCAGCGCGCGGCGTGCAACGCGGGACAGCCCGTGCCAGCCGTCTTCACCGATCCCCACTACGGTCAGCCAGTTCGACATGCGCCGCCTCCTTCACATGATTCGTAATGCGCTTGCGGCTGCAGCCCCGAAGCGCCTGGATGGTCGATAAAAGCGGGCATAATACAGGTCCGTCGGTGCCCGGGGTCGAAGAGACCCAGGGCCTAAGAGGGAACACAGAAAACTGTGGCTGCCCCCGCAATTGTACGCAGCGAGTCCGCGCTCCACTGCCACTGGTTTTTACCGGGAAGGCCGGCGCGAATGAAGACCTGCCAGCCAAGAGACCTGCCGACTCATCGCATTCGCGCGACGCCGACCGGGCGGGGTGTACCGGTTCGCTCATTACGCGCGAAGCCCAACGGGTCACGCTTTTGACTTCATTGAACCGCTCATCGCTCAACGCCGCGCCGCGCGCATCCGCGTGTCCGGGCCTGATGCGCATCGTGCCCGCGCGCGATGGCGGGCTCGCGCGCCTGCGGCTTGCGGGCGGCGTGTTGAGCGCGCACGCGGCGCGGGCCGTCGCGCGGGCGGCGCGTGACTGCGGCTCGGGCGTGATCGAGGTGACCAATCGCGCGAATCTCCAGTTGCGCGGCATCCGCGACGATGCCCATGCCGCGCTGATCGATATCGCGCTCGATGCGGGCCTCGGTCCGTCGACGTCGGGCGGCGACGACATCCGCAACGTGATGCTCAGTCCGCTCGCAAGCGACGACACGCGCGCGCTTGCCGCACAAATCATCGACGCGATGCAGGCCGACGCGTCGCTGCATGCGCTGTCGCCCAAATTCGCGCTGCAACTCGATGGCGGCGAGCGCCTCGCGATGCTCGATCATCCGCACGACCTGTGGCTCTCTGCAATGGACGATGGCGCGCGCTTCGCATTCGGCCTCGCGGGAACGATACGCCAGTGTCCGCTCGGCGCGATTCATCGCAGCGACATGGTGACATTCGTGTCCGGCGTGCTGCGCAGGTTTCTCGCGCTGGCCACGCCTGACGAACATCGTATGCGCGATCTGCTCGCACGTGTCGGCATCGCGCGCTTTCTCGAAGCATTCGATTTCGATGCAGCCATCGAGCACTGGCGACGCGCACCCGCCGATGCATCGCTGCGCCTCGGCGCCCACGTGGAACCATATCGCGCGACGTGGTACGCGGGCGCGCAAACGCCCCTCGGTCGTCTCGACGCGGCCATGCTCGAAGCCCTCGCCGATATCGCCGACACGCACGCCGAAGGCCTTCTCGCGATGACGCCGTGGCAAAGCGTGCTGATACCGGGCATCGCCGCGCATGACGCGCAAGACGTGTTGCGACGCCTACACGCGCAAGGCCTCGCGACCGACCCGCGCGATCCGCTCGCGCGCCTCATCGCGTGCGCAGGGTCCGAAGGCTGCGCGAAAAGCCACGCCGATACCAAAGCCGACGCGCATCGCCTCGCTTCGCTTCTGCCCTCGCATGATGAAAGCGAGGTGCACTTGAGCGGCTGCGAGCGCTCGTGCGCGGCGGCGCATCCGGTCCCGGTGACGCTCTATGCAGTCGCGCCGGGACGATATGACCTGCATCGCGGCGAACGAATCGTCGCGAGCAACCTGACCATCGAAGAGGCGGCCGAACGGCTCGCCCGGAGCCATGCCGATGCTTGACTACATCCGCGACGGCGCGGAGATTTATCGCCAGTCCTTTGCGACGATCCGCGCCGAAGCCGACCTCGCCGCCCTTCCCGCCGATCTGGAAAAGCTCGCGGTGCGCCTGATCCATGCGTGCGGCATGGTCGATATCGTGAGCGATCTGCGCTTTTCTTCCGGCGCGGGCATCGCCGGCCGGCACGCGCTCGCGGCAGGCGCGCCGATCCTGTGCGATGCGCGCATGGTCGCGGAAGGCATCACGCGCGCGCGGCTGCCCGCCGATAACCGTGTCGTCTGCACATTGAACGATCCGTCGATTCCCGAACGCGCCCGCGCGATGAACAACACGCGCTCGGCCGCCGCGCTCGAACTGTGGCGGCCCCATCTCGAAGGCGCGATCGTTACGATCGGCAATGCGCCGACCGCGCTCTTTCATCTGCTCGACATGCTCGATGCGGGCGCACCGAAACCCGCGCTCATCCTCGGCTTTCCGGTCGGCTTCATCGGTGCGGCGGAATCCAAGGCGATGCTCGCCGCCGATAGCCGCGGCGTGCCCTTCGTCGCCCTGCTCGGCCGGCGCGGCGGCAGCGCGATGGCGGCGGCGGCAGTGAACGCACTTGCTTCGGAGACCGAATGATGCGCGGCCGTCTCTATGGACTGGGCGTCGGCCCGGGCGATCCGGAGCTCATCACGCTGAAGGCGCTGCGCTTGCTCAAGGCCGCGCCGGTGGTTGCTTATTTCGTCGCGAAGGGCAAGAAGGGCAATGCGTTCGGCATCATCGAATCGCATCTCGACGACACGCAGACGCGGCTGCCGCTCGTCTATCCCGTGACGACCGAGGCGCTCGAACCGCCGCTCTGCTACGAGACGATCATCAGCGCGTTCTACGACGAAGCCGCGCTCACGATCTCCGGTCATCTCGAAGCCGGACGCGACGTCGCGGTGATCTGCGAAGGCGATCCGTTCTTTTACGGCTCGTACATGTATCTGCACGACCGTCTCGCTGCGCGCTTCGATGCGCATGTCGTGCCGGGCGTGTGCTCGATGCTCGGCGGCGTCGCGGTGCTGGGCGTGCCGCTCGTGTATCGCAATCAGAGTCTGTCGGTACTGTCGGGCGTATTGCCCGAAGACGATCTGAAGCGCCGTCTCGAAGCGGCGGATGCGGCTGTCATCATGAAGCTCGGCCGCAACTTCGAGAAAGTGCGGCGCGTGCTCGGCGAGCTCGGGCTCGATGAACGTGCGCTCTATGTCGAGCGCGCGACGATGGCGAATCAGCGCATCGTGCCGCTCGATGAAGTCGATCCGATGGCGTCGCCGTATTTCTCGCTGCTCGTCGTGCCGGGGAAAAAATGGCGCGCGTGAGTGCTTCCATGCCGATGGCGATCGTGATTCTCGGTGCGGGCGCGCTCGATACGGCGCGGCGCATTCAGACGAGTTTCGAGCAAGCGCGCGTTCATGGCCTCGCCAGCCGCGTGAATGCGGATATCGCGTATGACGATTTCGGCGCGCATGTACGCGCGTTGTATGCGTCGGGCACGCCGATCGTCGCGCTGTGCTCCGCGGGCATCGTGATTCGCGCGCTCGCGTCATCGCTTGCCGACAAGATCGCGGAACCGCCCGTGCTCGCCATTGCGCAGGATGGCAGCGCGGTCGTGCCGCTGCTCGGCGGGATGAGCGGCGTGAACGTGCTGGCGCGCGAGATCGGCGTTTCGCTCGGCATCATGCCCGCGATCACGACGAGCGGCGAGCTGCGCTTCGGTCAATGTCTGCTCGCGCCGCCCGAAGGTTATGCGCTCGCGGATATCGAGCAGGGCAAGCGCTTCGTGTCGGATTTGCTCGCGGGCGAAACCACGCGCATCGAGGGCCACGCGCCCTGGCTCGACGATGCCGACCTGCCCCGCTCAGGCGATGCACGTCTTGCCGTGCGCATCACGCCGCTCGCCGCGCACGACGAAGACAGTCTCGTGATTCATCCGCGCTGCGTGCTCGCGTGGATCGAACATCTATCTTCCGATGACGATGATGTCGCCGAACGCATACGTGCCGCGATGCGCGCTCAGGGACTATCGCCGCTTGCGCTCGCGGCGTTGGCAGCGCCTGCGCGCTACATGACATCGCGTTCGCTCGAAGACGCCGCGCGTGCGCTGAACGTACCGCTGCGCTTTTGCGATGCCGCGCCGTTCGACGCCGATACGCAAGGCATCGCATTGCACGTAAGCGATACGCCCGTGGATGCGCAATCGATCGGCCGTGCGCGCGGCGCGCTGACCGTGATCGGGCTCGGCCCCGGCAGCGCGGAACTGATGACGCCGGCCGCGCGAGCCGTGCTCGTCGCCGCGCAAGACGTGCTCGGCTACGAAACCTATGTGCGCATGGCCGGGCCGTTTCGCGACGATCAGCGCGTGCACATGACCGACAACCGCGAGGAACTGCAGCGCGCGCGCCACGCCTTCGAACTGGCGACCGAGGGACGGCGCGTGGTCGTGGTGTCGTCCGGCGATCCGGGCGTGTTCGCGATGGCCGCCGCCGTGCTCGAAGCGCTCGACGAAGGGCGCGCGGCGCATCCCGAATGGAGCGCTGTGAAGCTCGCGATCGTGCCGGGCGTATCGGCATCGCTCGCGACGGCCGCGCGTGCCGGCGCGCCGCTCGGCCACGATTTCTGCGTGCTGTCGCTATCGGATAACCTGAAGCCGTGGGACGTGATCGAGAAACGCATCGCACACGCGGGCGAAGCTGACCTTGTTATGGCGTTCTATAACCCGCTGTCGAAAGCGCGGCCTTGGCAATTCGACCGCGCAATCGACATCGTGAAGCGCTATCGCGATCCGCACACGCCCGTCGTGCTGGGAAGAGATATCGGGCGACCGGCTGAAGCGTTGCGCATCGTCACGCTGGGCGAACTGAAAAGCGAACACGTCGATATGCGGACGATGGTGATCGTCGGATCATCGACGACGCGTGTGGTGGGAGACTGGGTTTATACGCCGCGATGGTATGAGTGATCGCCGCCTTCGCTCAGCGCATCGGCGGTGATGTATCGCGCGCCCCAATCGAGGGCGAGCGCCTTGCCGCGTCCGGCTCGAATCGAACCCTCTTCGAAGTCCACGACGACGATCTCATCGGCCGACGCGGGCGCTTGCGGGTTCTCGTTCGTGCGCCCGTCGGTCAGCACCCACAACCAGCGCCGTTGCGCTGGCCTGTGCCTGGCCGCGCGTTCGAGCACCGTGGCGGCGCTCGATAACCCGAGCGCGAGCGGCGTGCCGCCACCGCCGCCGATCGGCGCGATCCAGCGCTCGTTGAACCAATGCGCCGCGCCCGGCTGACGGCGCACTTCAGCGCGTCCGCCGCCGAAACACACGAGCGCGGTCTTCGCACGTTCGCGATAGGCCCGATCGAACAACGCAACGAGCATCCCCTTCGCGCGCGCAAGCCGCTCGCCCGCGAGCATCGAACCGGAGCAATCGAGCAGAAAGCAATGCAGCACCGCGCCCTCGCCCTGCGTGCGCCGATAGCGAAGATGCCGGGCATCGAGACGCCTCGAGCGCTTCGCGCGCAGCGTCGATATCCAGTCGATCGACGCGCTCTCTTCACCCTCGCGCGCAACGTAGCGGCCTTTCGTGCGCGATTCGTTCCATCGAAGGCGATGCCTCACGTCGAAGGCATCCGCGTCGCGCCTTCGATGGTTCAGGCTTTTTTTGCGGCGAGCGGCCTCACTTGCTTGACCTTCGCGATGCCCGTCGGCTCCGGCGGCATCGCGCCCCAGTCCGATTCGCCCGAGCCTGCATCGTGCGGCGTGGATTCACGCGCGGCGGGTTCACGCGAAGGCGATTCGGTCTCTCGCCGTCGATGCTTCAGCACCGCATCGGCGACACGCTCGACATGCATCACCGTCACGTTCGACGCACCGTCCAGTGCAGCAAGCGCCCGCGCCGCGCGCAGCATCACGATATCGGCGCGCAAGCCGTCCACATGTGCCTCGATGCAAAGCTCGCTCACGCGCGCATGAACCGCATCGTCGAAATCGAATGACGAAAGCGCCGCGCGCGCCGCATGAATGCACTGGCCCAGCGACGTCTGTTCGCCTTCGTGCCGCACGCGAAATTCTTCGGGATCCGTATCGAATGCGAGCCGGGACTTCACGATGCGCTGCCGCACGCCTGCATCGAAGCAATTGCTCATCTCCACGGCAAGACCGAAACGATCGAGCAATTGGGGACGCAGCTCGCCCTCTTCCGGATTCATCGTGCCGATCAGCACGAAGCGCGCGTCATGCCGATGCGAAATGCCATCGCGCTCGATGATGTTCACGCCGCTCGCCGCGACATCGAGCAACTGATCGACGAGCGGATTCGGCAGAAGATTCACTTCATCGACATACAGCACGCCGAGATGCGCCTTCGCGAGCAGGCCGGGCGAAAACTTCACGCCGCCATCGCGCAATGCGCTTTGAATATCGAGCGTGCCGATCAGCTGCTCCTCGCTCGCGCCGAGCGGCAAGGTCACGAGCTTTCCCTCGGGCAGCAGCTCCGCGAGCGCGCGCGCCGCCGTGGATTTCGCCGTGCCGCGCGGCCCGCTGACGAGCACGCCGCCGATCGATGGATCGACTGCCGCGAGCAAAAGCGCTTGCTGCAAGGGCGCTTGCGCAACGAGTGCGGTAAAGGGGAAAGTGTTCTGGTTCAATGTTGTCGGCCCTCGATGCACTGTTCGACATCGAGCAGATGCCGTTCGACCTGCTCGCGATAGCCCGCGGGTTCTTGCCACAGACCGCGTTGCATCGCTTCGAGCAAGCGCTCGCAGATCGATTGCAGCGCGTGCGGATTGTGTTGCGTGATGAACTCGCGCGTGTCGGCGTCGTTCACGTATGCATCGGTGACGAGCGCGTATTGATGATCCGACACGACACGCGCCGTGGCGTCATAGCCGAAAAGATAATCGACGGTGGCGGCGAGTTCGGACGCGCCCTTGTAGCCATGCCGCTTCACGCCGTCGATCCACTTCGGATTGACGACGCGTGAACGCACCACGCGCGCGATCTCTTCGTTCAAGGTGCGCACGCGCGGCGCGGCGGGATTGCTGTGATCGGCGTTATACGCCTGCGGCTGCACGCCCGACAGATAACGCACGGCCGCAATCATGCCGCCCTGAAACTGGTGATAGTCGTTCGAATCAAGCAGATCGTGTTCGCGATTGTCCTGATTCTGCAGCACGACATCGAGCGTCGAAAGCCGCGTGCCGAAGCTCGCGCGCGCTTCGACGCCATCGCCCGCTTGCGAGTATGCGTAACCGCCCGTGCTTTGATAGGCAGCGGAAAGATCGGCATCGGACTGCCATTGTCTTGCGTCGATCAGCTCCTGCAAGCCCGCGCCGTATGCGCCCGGCTTCGTGCTGAACACGCGCCAGCCCGCGCGCTGCCGCGCCTCCTTCGCTTCGATGCCGCGCGCGATCAGTTCGTCGCGTTCGCGCAGAATGCGTGCGCGGATCGGGTTGATATCGGCGGGTTCGTCGTCGAGTTCGGCGACGGCCTGCACGGCCGCATCGAAGAGATGGATGAGGTTCGCGAAGGCATCGCGGAAAAAGCCCGACACGCGCAGCGTCACGTCGATACGCGGCCGGTTGAAGATCGATATCGGCAGGATCTCGAAGTCGGTCACGCGATGACTGCCCGCCGCCCACTTCGGCCGCACGCCGATGAGCGCGAACGCCTGAGCGATGTCGTCGCCACCGGTGCGCATCGTCGCCGTGCCCCACACGGACAAGCCGATGGCACGCGGAAAATCGCCGTGGTCCTGCACATGACGTTCGACCAGTGCGTTCGCCGACTTGAGTCCGAGCGACCAGGCCGCCTGCGTCGGCAATGCGCGTGTATCGACGGAATAGAAATTGCGGCCCGTGGGCAGCACGTCGGGCCTGCCGCGCGACGGCGAACCGCTCGGACCCGGCGGCACGAAACGCCCTTCGAGGCCGCGCTTCAATTGCAAAAGCTCTTGCGGGCCGCATGCATCCAGACGGGCGAGCACATCGCCGCGCAGACGTTCGAGCACGAGCGATGCATGCGGACCGGGCGCTGCGGTATCGTCGTCCGACAAAAGCTGCATCGCTAGCGTTTCGAGGCGCTCGCGCGTATCGCCCTGATGACGCCACGGCGCATCGCTGACTTCGACGAGCGCACGTGGACACGGCCCGTTCCACGGCGCAGCCCAGTCGGCATCGAGCGGATCGAACTCGGCGGGCAGTTGCAGATCGCGCGCGATCGCCGTGATGAGGCCTGCGTTCGCGCCCTGCCCGTCGCCGATCGGAAAACGGCCGAGCGCGAGCAGCGTATCGCGGCGCTGCATGCCTTGCGGCGAAACGCCGAACACATGCAGGCCATCGCGAATCTGCGCTTCCTTCAGCTCGCAGAGATACGCGTCGGCGCGCGTGAGCAAGGCATCTTCGCCTACGGCATCACGCGGCGCATCGAGACCGAGCTCTTCGTGCAGCCTGTTCTCGACGATGTTCGCGAGGATCGACCGGCGCAACAGCTTCGCGCGCCGCGCATCGACCATCAGCGCTTCGTAGTATTCGTCGACCTGACGCTCAAGATCCTGCAACGGCCCGTAGTTCTCGGCGCGCGTGAGCGGCGGCATCAGATGATCGATGATGACCGCCTGCGCGCGACGCTTCGCCTGGCTGCCTTCGCCCGGATCGTTGACGATGAACGGATAGAGATGCGGCATCGGACCGAGAATCGCATCGGGCCAGCACGACGATGACAACGCGACGCTCTTGCCCGGCAGCCATTCGAGATTGCCGTGCTTGCCGACATGCACGATCGCATCCATCTGAAAGCGCAGACGCAGCCAGACATAGAACGCGAGATACGAATGCGGCGGAACGAGTTCGGCATCGTGATAGCTCGCGTAATCGTGGCGTTCGCGCGAGCGCGAAGGCTGTATGCCGATGAAGACTTCGCCGCAACGATAGCCCGCGATCATGAAGCGGCCGCGTCTTATGGTGGGATCGTCTTCGGGCGCGCCCCAGGTCTTTTCCAGCGCGGCGCGCGCATCGGCGGGCAGCATGCGGTATGCGTCGAGATAGTCGTCGAGCGCGAGACTCTGCAGCGCGGGACGCAAGTCGCGCACGATGGGATCGTTGGTCACGCCTTCGGTCAGCGCGGCGATGAGCGCATCGCCGTTCGCGGGAATGTCGCCCACGCGATAGCCTTCGCGCGCGAGCATCGACAGAATGCCGATGGCCGATGCGGGCGTGTCGAGTCCCACGCCGTTGCCGATGCGCCCTTCGTTCGCCGGATAGTTCGCGAGCACGAGCGCGATGCGCTTCTGCGCATTCGGCGTATGACGCAGCCTGCACCAGCGGCGGCTCAGTTCCGCGACGAAGCGCACGCGCTCAACGTCGGCCTGATAGCGCACCACGTCCACTTGCGTGTGCTTGCAGTAATACGCGAGGCCCTTGAAGCTGATCGCGCGCGTGATGATGCGGCCATCGACTTCGGGCAGCGCGACATGCATCGCGACATCGCGCGAGTTCAGCCCGTGATTGTCCTTTTGCCAGTCGTCGCGATTGCCGCCGCTCAGAATGACTTGCAGCACGGGCGCATCGCCCGCGACTTCGAATACTTCGTCTTCGCCTATCACGCTCGCCGCGAAAGCCGTCGTATTCAATACGAGCGATGCGCGATGCTCCGCGCACAAACGGTCCACGACTTCGCGGCTCACGCTCTCTTTCAGCGATGAGATCGCGATCGGCAACGGGTTCATGCCTTCTTTTTCGAGCGCTTCGATGAGCGCATCGAACACGGCGGTGTTACCCGACTGCAAATGCGCGCGATAAAAAAGAATAGCGGCAACGGGCGCGCCTTCGGTCCAGCGCGCCTGCCAGTCTTCGATCGTCGCGATATCGCGCTCGGGATGATAGATCGCCACGGCAGGCAGCGGGCTCGGCGGCTGCGGTTCGCGTCCGAAGCCGAACGCGTGATGCGCGATCGTGCGCAGGAATTCTTCCGCATTGCGCGCGCCGCCTTCACGCAGATAGCGCGACAGCTCGCGGCAGAACCGGGCATCCGCCGTGCTTTTGCCGATGAGATTCGGATCCTCCGTGAGATCGCCCGAAAACATCGCGAGCATCTGTTGCTCTTGTTTCGCGAGCGCGACGAGCCGCTCGATGCCGTAAGGCCAGTACGATTCGCCGCCAAGGTGATCGACGATCACGACCTTCGCGTGACGCAACACATCGTCGATATAGAAATCGACCGACGCGGGCTGGCGCAGAAACGATTGATTCGCGAGCCGCACTTCGGGAAAGCCCGCTTCCAGACGCGGAAACACGCTCGCGAGCAACGCGAGCGTCGTGTCGGCGGAACTGAGCACCACGATCGGCGCGCGTGTCTGATCGATGCGCATGACGCCTTGCGCATCGTCGACGAAGCCTCCCGGTGTCGTGCGGAGCAGATGCATGGCTGTTTATGCCTGCACCGCAGCGCTTGCGAGCGCCGCGTCGAATGCGCGTTGCAGCGTGTCGCGATCGAGGTCTTCGCCGATCAGCACGAAACGGCTTTGCGTCGTCGCTTCGCCGGCTTGCCAGCGGCGATCGAAATAGCTGTCGAAACGACGCCCGACGCCCTGCACGACGAGCCGCATCGCAGCGCCCGGCAGCGCGGCGAAACCTTTCACGCGATAGATCGTGTGATGCTCGACGAGCGCATGCAATGCCGCGATGGCCTGCTCGCGCGATTCCACCTTGCCGTGAACGACGAACGAATCGAACTCGTCGTGATGATGATCCGCGTGGCCTTCATCGTCGGGCGAGCCGTGATGATCGTGGCGCAGATGAATCGTCTCTTCCGACGCCGCTTCGAGACCGAGCAGCGTATGCACATCGAGCTTGCCCATTTGCGCGGGCACGATCTTCACTTCGCGCGGAATCTCGGGACGCACGAGCGCCTCGACTTTTTGCAGCGCTGCATCGTCCATGAGATCGGTCTTGTTCACGATGACGAGATCCGCCGACGCGAGCTGATCCTCGAACAACTCGTGCAGCGGCGATTCGTGATCGAGATTCGGATCGGCCTTGCGCTGCGCATCGACGGCGACGGGATTCGCCGCGAACTGCCCGCTCGCGGCAGCGGGGCCATCGACCACGGTGACGACCGCATCGACCGTGAACGCATTCTTGATCGACGGCCAGTTGAACGCCTGCACGAGCGGCTTCGGCAACGCGAGACCCGATGTTTCGATCAGCACGTGATCAATGCTCTCACGCCGCTCGACGAGCTGCTCCATCACCGGATAGAACTCTTCCTGCACGGTGCAGCACAGGCAACCGTTCGCGAGTTCATACAGATTACGATCTTTGGACCCGGCTTCGTCGTCGCAGCCGATGCCGCAGCCCTTCAGGATTTCCCCGTCGATGCCGAGCTCGCCGAACTCGTTGACGATCACCGCGATGCGCTTTCCTTGCGCGTTGGACAGGATATGTCGCATCAGCGTGGTCTTGCCGCTGCCGAGAAAGCCGGTCACGACCGTGACGGGGATCTTGCGGGTTTGCATCGTAGCTCCGTGGCTTCAGGTGCGTGCGCTTCGTGTCGCGCGATGCGTGACAACGCCGCGGGATGAAATGGGAAACGCACGCTTGATGGATCATGGGCCGCGCCGCATCCCCGCGACAGCGATCCCTGTGAAAGTCTGGCCGGTATCCGGGCTGACGATTGCGCCGCTTCGCCTTCCCGCGCGTTATCACGCGCAGTGGCCTCGAAGCCGGCTTCCCGTTCGTGCGATGAAAACATCGCGTGGACGGGGAATCGTTTACCGTTGCGGGGGCAGCGCAGGTTGACGTCCGCTCGATCGGTCGAAGGAACGCGCCCTGCTTCCCGTTTAACTGCGCGCGAGAGAATCCGCGCGCGAGCACCAAAACTGCGTGAAAGTCTAGGCCCGGCGGGCGCGAGCGTCAAGAAATGACGCGGCGCGCGCGGTGTCATAATGCTGGCCCGCGCGGCGCGCTTTCTTTGAATCGCACATGGAATCCGTCATTGCTCGCATGAATGCGTCTGCCGCTATGCGGCTCGCGGTCGGTATCGGCTGCAGGCGAGGCACGAGCGCCGATGCGATCGAACGCGCGGTGCGCCTCGCGCTGGGAGCGCATCGATTCGATGAGATCGCGATCGTCGCGAGTATCGATGCGAAAAGGGATGAAGCGGGCTTGCTCGCGTTCTGCGAGCGTCGCGGTCTGCCGCTGCGCTTCTATAGCGCCGATGAAATCGCGCATGCGCCACGCACCGCGATTTCACATCATGCAGCGAAGCATCTGAACGTCGATGGCGTATGCGAGCCCTGCGCGCTGCTTGCGGGCAACGCGCGCACGCTCATCGTGCCAAAGACGATCGATTGCGGCGTAACCGTCGCGATCGCAGCGGCGCATGAAACCGGTGCGAACGGAACATGAATACCGGCTTCGTCGCCATCCGCGGGCTTTTGGTTTCGGCGAGCGGCTTCGCGACAACCGGCCTGAACTTGTCGCGGCAGAGCCAGACGAGAACGATGAGCGCCACGAGTTCCAGATAGAGATAGAGCGCGTCCATTTTTCTGCTCCTGAAGTCGGTGAGTGCGTGAGTGCATGATGCCCACCGTCTGTTAGCGCAGAATTAAGCCGCGAACGCAGCCGCCACCTGATGTACGATACGGCCGTCTTTCGTCATGCAAAGACCCGCCGCAATCCCGTTCACACTGGAGTCGATGTGAAAACCGATACCGAATCGCATCTGCGCATGACCCAACGCCGCAAGGAAGGTCACGAGAAAAAGCAGGCCGCCGCCGATCACGAAAAAGGCCTTCTGATCGTGAATACCGGCAACGGCAAGGGCAAGACCACGGCGGCGTTCGGCATGGCCGTGCGCGTGCTCGGTCATGGCATGAAGCTCGGCGTCGTGCAGTTCATCAAGGGCGCGCTGCATACGTCCGAGCGCGATTTCCTCGGCGCGATCGCTCATTGCGATTTCGTCACGATGGGCGACGGCTATACCTGGAACACGCAGAACCGCGAAGCCGACATGGCGACCGCGCGCAAAGGCTGGAACGAGGCGCGGCGCATGATCGAAAGCGGCGAGTATCGGATGGTCGTGCTCGATGAACTGAACACCGTGCTCAAGTACGAATATCTGCCGCTCGATGAAGTGCTCGACGTGCTGAAGGCGCGCCCCGCGATGCTGCATGTGGTCGTGACGGGCCGTCATGCGCCCGATGCGCTGATCGAACTCGCGGACCTCGTCACCGAGATGCGGCTCGTGAAGCACCCCTATCGCGAGCAGGGCGTGAAGGCGCAACGCGGCGTCGAGTTCTGAACGCGATGCCCGACTGCCCCGCTCTTTTCATCGGCGCAAGCGCGTCGCATCAAGGCAAGACCACGGTGACGGCCGCGCTCGCGCGTCATCACACGCGCCGTGGCCTGAACGTGCGCGTCTTCAAGACCGGCCCGGATTTTCTCGATCCGATGATCCTCGAACGCGCATGCGGCGCGCCCGTCTATTCGCTGCATCTGTCGATGGTCGGGCTCGATGCGTGCCGCGCAATGCTTGCACAAGCCGCGCGCGAGGCCGATCTCATCCTCATCGAAGGCGTGATGGGTCTTTTCGACGGCACGCCCAGCAGCGCCGATCTCGCCGCCGCGTTCAACGTGCCCGTGCTCGCGGTGATCGGCGCGCACGGCATGGCGCAGACCTTCGGCGCGATCGCGTTCGGGCTCGCGCGTTATCGCGCGGACGTGCCGTTTCACGGCGTGCTCGCGAATCGCGTCGCGTCGCCGCGTCATGCGCAGATGCTGTCGGAGACCATTCCAGAGGGGCTGCGCTATTGCGGCTATCTGTCGAACGCGGACGATATCGCGCTGCCCGAGCGTCATCTCGGCCTCACGCAGCCGGAAGAAATCGCGGGTCTCGACGCGCGGCTCGATCGCGCCGCCGATGCAATCGCGCAAACCACGCTCGCGGATCTGCCGCCGTCGGTTTATTTCGATGAAGCGAGCCTTCCCACGCCCCCGCGTCTGCTCGACGGGATGCATATCGCGATTGCGCGTGACGCCGCGTTCTCGTTCGTCTATCCGGCGAACGTCGATCTGCTCGTCGCGATGGGCGCGCGCATCAGCACGTTTTCGCCGCTGGCCGACGAACCCGCACCGCACGACGCCGATGCGCTCTATCTTCCCGGCGGTTATCCCGAGCTGCATGCGGCGACGCTCGCCGTGAATGCGCGCACGCGCGCGTCGATCGGCGGACACGTCGCGAAAGAGAGGCCGGTCGTCGCGGAATGCGGCGGCATGCTGTATCTGCTCGACACGCTGACGGACATCGAAGGCACGCGGCACGCGATGCTCGGCATTCTCCCCGGCGATGCCGCGATGCAACGCAAGCTGTCGCGCCTCGCGATGCAGCGCATCGACACGATGCACGGCGCGATGACGGGCCACACGTTCCATTACTCGACGCTGCACACACCGATGCAGGCCGTCCTCGAAGCGAAACACGCGACGACGGGCACATCGGGCGAAGCGCTCTATCGGCACGGTCCGGTGACGGCCACCTACATGCACGCTTACTGGCCGTCGAATCCGGCCGCTGCCGCCGCGCTCTTTCGCGGCGAATCACTATGACGACCACGCAAGACATCCGCACGCCCCTCGACCTCGCCTTCACGATCGAGCGCGCCAAGACGCAGGAACCGGTCGGCTCGCCATGCACCGACGTATGCAAGCTCGATCCCGAAACGGGCTTATGCCTCGGCTGCTTCAGAAGCCGCGAAGAGATCAAGACCTTCAGATCGATGGACGATGCCGCGAAGCTCGATCTGTTCGACGCGTTGCTCGCGCGGCGTGCGGCGCGCGCGAAGTGAGCCGTGTGATCGAGCCGGATAAGCCGGTCAAGCCGCGGCCATTCTCCTGACGGCCGGCCGTTCCAGCTCACGCGCGGCGAGTGCGCCGAACACGAGACCGAGCGTCGTCCAGATCAGCGCCTGAATGCCGATCGCGGCCAGCCGGAAGTTCCACAGCAGCGAGGCCGAGAAATCGGCGGGCACTTCATCGATGCGCGGCAGCGCGACCTGCGCCACCACGATCACGACGATATACGCGGCCGCGGCGATGAGCGTCGCGTTCCAGCCGTCATGTTGCGCCGCCATGCGCCGCCGCAGCCACACGGCGAACACGGCCGCCGCGATGGAAATCGCCACCATGCCGAAGAAAAGCGCCGTACGCGGCCCGATGGTGTCGGCATTGCCGACCGCCGGCGGATTGGGCGGATACTTGAGGAACGGCACGATGGCGATGCTCACGAAGCCGAACAACGCCAGCAGCGCCGACGTGCCCCGCGCGCGCAACGCGCCGAGCCGCCCGTAGGCGAACGCGAACACGAGCGAGAAAAGACCGCCCAGCGCGGTGCCGAACACCGCAACGCCCGTCAGGAGGCCGAGGCCCGCTTGCGTATCGCGTGAGACGAGTTCCTCGTCGCCGTGATCGTGCGAATGCGCGGCGCCTGTCGCGGCGTCGGCATGCTCATGTTCGTGCTCATGCGCGGCTTGCGCATGCTCGTGCTGTTCCTCGAACGCGATGGCGCGCGCCACCGACGGCTCGCCGAACGCACGCGCGAAGCCGAAGCCGATCAGGCCCGCGACCAGCCCCGCGATCATGCCGCGTATCAGCAAAGTGCGAATCATGACGCGTCCTCAGTGGCACGGAAAGCCGAGCAGATGCCGGCCGTCGTGAACGAATTCGTGGACGTACATGCCCGAGAAAATCGACGTTGCGCCCTGCTCCGCGCCGACGAAATAAATGGCGATCAGCAAAAGAAGGCCGATGAAGACGGCCCACGGCAGCACTTCGCGCACCGGGATGGGCACGGGTGCGTCGAGCGACGGGGAAACCGGAGCGGAAAAGACCGGCGTGCTGGAAGCATTCATGATGGTTCTCCAGGGAAAAGCGCGTCCCGATTGACGAAGAGCTTGCAGCGGGGTCTGACTCGCGGCGCAACGCTTTCACGCTGACGAACGCATACAGTGGCGCGACCGTGCCGGGTTTGCACCGGCTTCCTCGCACTGCAAGCTTGCCATTCTATGATGATCGGCGGCAAAGTAAAACGATTCCGAATTGCCCTAACGCCCCTTGGAACTCATTCTGTTGTGTCACGCCGCCACGCGCGCGATGAAAACCGGCCACTTTCCCAACGGCGACGAGCTCGCCGAGCATGACGCGCGCTCGCGGCTCGCACCGCTCTTCGTGGGGCCGCAAGACCGTACGCGCGTGATTTCAGGCGCCGCGCCCGTGGCACGCCAGACGGCAGCATGGCTCGCGGATGCATTCGACATCGATCCCGCATTCGACGACATCGACTATGGCCGCTGGCGCGGGCAATCGATACGCGAGACAGGCGAACGCGAGCCAGAGCACGTCGCCGCGTGGCTCGCCGATCCGCAGGCGCGCGGGCATGGCGGCGAGAGCATCGCCATGCTCGCGGTGCGCGTCGCGCAGGGGCTGGAGTTCATCGATGGCCTGAATGCGTGCGAGCGCTGCATCGTCGTCACGCATGCGATCGTCGTGAAAGTGGCGCTCGCGCATGCGCTCGGCATGCCGCTCGAATCCGTCTACCGGATGAACTTCGCGCCGCTCTCGTCCACGGTGCTCAAGCGCGCATCGGCCGCCGGAGCATGGACTGCCGAACTGCCACGTCAGCCGGCCTGAACTTCATTGCTTACGAATCGCTCAAACGAGCAGCGCATCGCATGCGCGTTCCGCTTTCGAACCGATTCAGGAGACTCAGATGGCGCATTACGTGGATGGATTCGTCGTACCCGTGCCGATCGACAAGATCGACGCCTACCGCACCATGGCCGAAGCCGCCGGCAAGATCTGGATGGAGCATGGCGCGCTGCAATTCGTGGAGACCATCGCCGACGACGTCAAGCCCGGCAAGCTCACGTCGTTTCCGCAGAGCGTGCAACAGAAGGAAGGCGAGACCGTCGTGTTCTCGTATATCGTCTACGAGTCGCGCGAGCAGCGCGACAGCGTCAATGCGAAAGTGATGGAAGACCCGCGCCTCAAGGCGATGATGGAGTCCGGCGAGCCGCCGTTCGACCCTCAGCGCATGTTCTTCGGCGGCTTCACGACGCTCGTCGAACTGGAGCGCGGCTGATCGTTTTGATTTTTAACGCTACGGTTAAGGAAACGCATCGACATGTTTATCGCCATGAACCGCTTCAAGATCGTGCCCGGCGCCGAGACGGATTTCGAACGCCTCTGGACCAGTCGCGACACGCATCTCAAGGACGTGCCGGGTTTCGTCGAGTTTCATCTGCTCAAGGGCCCGGTGAAGGACGATCACGTCCTGTACTCGAGCCACACGATCTGGGCGAATCAGGCGGCTTTCGAAGACTGGACGCGTTCGGACGCGTTTCGCGCGGCGCATCGCAATGCCGGCGGCGAGACACGCCAGCTTTATCTCGGACATCCGGAGTTCGAAGGCTTCGAAGTGATTCAGACCGTCAAATAACAAGCCGACGCGCGCGCTCGAACGATCGCGCGTTTTTTGGCGAGCACGCGCGTTTTACAAGCGTGTGAAAAAAGCGCGCTTCGGATTCGTCGTTTTATCGGACTTTTTTTCAGGCCTTTGCGCCGCGCGCCATGCGCTGCAATGTCGATGAATCGATCGCTGCGGCGCAAATACGGACCGCTTCCTTCAGCGTGCGCGGCCGGCCCTCGCCGAACTGCGATTCGAGCATCGCGACGGCGCGCACACGCTCGTCGCTGCCGAGTTTTTCGCCTGTTGCAAGCTCCAGTACGGAGATGAAGTAAGCCGCGGGCGGTGAGGCGGACGCATGCGGGAGCGCCTTTCGGTTTGCGCCCGCACCTTCGCCGCCGTCGTCGTGCGCCGGAATCCACGGGTGCCACTTGCTGTCGTATCGACTTTTCATGGGTCAGTTCGCTGGCTCGATTGCTTTGGCGCATGGCCTGCGCCGTTTATCTCGTGACGCCGTTGCGCCTCTATCATTAAGCAAACCGTCAGCAAGTACCGTTCCAACCGAACTTTCAGGGCGCGCCGTTTTCCTCCGACAAAACCGCGCGCGCGACGCGACACGTCGCGAGATCCCACGCCGCGCAGCCGACCGACTTGAACATCACGGGACGCTCTGCCTTTTTCGGAGCGGCGAGCGCTTCGGCGAGCGCATGCACCGCGTTCCAGTCGACGCCCGCGAGAATGAAATCGCCCGCTTCGTGACGCGCGCCCGCGAGGTCATCGACATAAAGCTCGCTCGCGTGGACGGTCGCGGCGGCGATCTCGGCGGCATCGGCGGTGAAGGCGCCCACGCCGATCACGAGTCGCCCCGCACGCGCGGGCATCGTGTAGACGGGCGTCTTGCTCGTGGTCGCGGCGATGACGACATCGATCGAATCGGGAATCGCGGCGTCGTCGAGCGCGGCGAGATTGCCCGAAGCCGACGCGTGCGCGGCGCAAAACTCGCGCGCGCGTCCGGGACGCGAGCCTTGCACGCGAATGCGCGCATCCGGATAGACGGCGGCAAGCGCTTCGACGTGATACGCCGCCTGCTTGCCCGTGCCGATCACGAGCACTTCGCGCGGCGCGGCGGCGTGAAGCGCGCGGATCGCGAGCATCGACACCGACGCCGTGCGCCGCCCCGTCACCGTGGGACCGTCGAGCATGAATTGCGGCACGCCCGTCGCGGCGTCGTATGCGGTGACCTGACCGTGAATCGTCGGCAGGCCGCGCGCGCCGTTGCCGGCGCACACGTTCACGAGCTTGTGCATCGCGATATCGGCGGCGCTCGCGGGCATCGACAGCATGACGCCGCCCTCTATCGGCACGACCATGCGCTCCGGACTCACGATGCGGCCGGCCGCGTAATCGAGCATCGTCGCGGCGAGCGTGTCCACGAGCCGGTCATAAGGCACGAGGCGCGCGGTTTGGGCTTCGTCGAAACTCGGGATCGTTGCGGTCATCGTGTTCGCTCGCTGTGGATGTTGAGGTGCGGTTGAATGTGCCATCGGCATGCCATCGAAATGCCGGAACATTCTAACGGCGCGCGGCGCCTTGTCACAAAGCGGCAAACCGGATTTGAGCCCGCGCGCGCCGCTTTCTACAATGCCTGAATCGATCGTTGTCATACGACTGCCATCGAATAGCGTCATAATCGCGCCGCCCGCGCCGACCGGTCATCCCGACGACGGCAGCCCAAGAACGCCCACGGAGCCCTTCATGAATCAGACGGAAAAACAGCGCCGCTTCCATGCCGACATCATCGACAGCTATGACGAAGAGTTCGAGATGGAGGTGGATGATCGCTTCCTGGACGGCGAATCGACCTTCTCGGAAGAAGAGCGGGTCTTGCGCAAGACCTATTTCCGCGAGCTGTTCCGTCTGCAGGGCGAACTCGTGAAGCTGCAGGACTGGGTCGTGAACAAGGGGCATCGTCTTGTCGTGCTGTTCGAGGGACGCGATGCGGCGGGCAAAGGCGGCGCGATCAAGCGCATCACGCAGCGGCTGAATCCGCGCGTGTGCCGCGTGGCGGCGCTCCCCGCACCGAACAATCGCGAACGCACACAGTGGTATTTCCAGCGTTATGTCACGCACTTGCCCGCGGCAGGCGAAATCGTGCTGTTCGATCGAAGCTGGTATAACCGCGCGGGTGTAGAGCGCGTGATGAACTTTTGCACCGACGAAGAGTATGAGGAATTTTTCCGCTCGGTTCCCGAGTTCGAGAAGATGCTGGTGCGCAGTGGCATCCAGATCGTCAAGTACTGGTTCTCGATCACCGACGACGAACAGGAAGTGCGCTTCGAGGCGCGTATCGAAGATCCGCTCAAGCAATGGAAGCTGAGCCCCATGGATCTGGAAAGCCGCCGCCGCTGGGAGGCGTACACGGCGGCCAAGGAAGTCATGCTTCAGCGCACGCACATTCCGGAAGCGCCGTGGTGGGTCGTGCAGGCCGTCGACAAGAAGCGTGCGCGCCTGAACTGCATTCATCACCTGTTGAGTCAGGTGCCGTATCACGAGATCGAGCATCAGCCTATCGAACTGCCCGATCGCGTATTCAACCCCGATTATCTGCGCCAGCCCGTGCCGGATGAAATGTACGTTCCCGAAATCTATTGAAGTTCGACGACGCGCCGCGGGTCAGCAGCAGTTGTTGCACGGGACATGCTTCACGGCGACATTGCTGCGCTGACGCGCCACCGTGTGGCGCAGCGCGAACTGATATGCGTGCTGCGAACCCTTGAGCATCATCACGAACATCACCTGCGCGAGATTGAAGTCGAGCGTGACCATCAGGCGCGTCAACAGCAGCAGTGGCAGCACCACCGCCGGCTGATACAGTTGTTTTGCGATCAAGTCTTTCATCTTCGGCTCCCTATCCCATGAATAGAATTTTAAGGATTGGAGCCCTGCGGATAAACGCTCGGAAGGTGAAGACATATGTTCCGTGAGACGAACAATCGGCCTCGTCTCTTCGATCTGTCTTTTCAGCGGGCGCACTAACGAAATGGCCCTGCGTGGTGCAGGGCCATGTTCACGTCACTTCTGAGCGAGACTCGGCTCAGGCACCGGCGTAGGCTTCGCATCGCCCCAGCCGCCGCCCAACGCGCGGATCAGATTGACCGTCGATACCGCCTGCGTGCCCCGCAACTGCACCGACGCGCGCTGCGTCTGCAGCACGGTGCGCTCCGCGTCGATTACGTCGAGGTAGTTCACCGCGCCTTCAGTGTACTGCGTGCGCGAAAGCTGCGCCGCGCGCACCGATGCTTTCACGGCATCGTCCTGAGTCGCCGTCTGGTCTTCGAGGATGCGCAGATCCGAAAGGTTGTCCTCCACCTCGCGGAACGCGACGAGCACCTGCTGACGATAGCTCGCGACGTCCTCTTCATACACCGCACGCGCATTCGCGAGATTGCCCTTGCGACGGCCGCCATCGAAGATCGGGATGTTCAGCGCCGTGCCCGCGAACGGCCCGAGCAGGAACGTGCGGCTCGACCACTTGAAGAGATCGCCGAGCGTCGCGGATTCGAAGCCGCCCGAGCCCGTCAGCGTCAGCGACGGGAAGAACGCCGCCTTCGCCACGCCGATACGCGAATTCGCCGCCGCCATCGCGCGTTCCGCCGACGCGACATCAGGACGTCGTTCGAGCAGCGCCGAAGGCAGCCCCGGCGGCACGCGCACCGTGACCGGCTTGAGCGGGTTCGCGGCCACCGAGAACTCGGCGGGCGCCTTGCCGAGCAGCACGGCGAGACTATGTTCCGATGCCGCGCGCAGACGTTGCACCGTCATCGCATCCGAGCGCGCCGTCGCGAGTTCCGACTTGGCGCGCGCAACATCGAGCTCGCTGATATCGCCTTCGGTATAGCGGCGTTGCACGAGCTTCAGCGCTTCCTCGCGCAACTGCACGGTGCGCGTGAAGACATCCGTCTCGGCATCGAGTTCGCGCAGATTGAAGTAGTTCTGCGCAACGTCCGCCTGCAACGCGAGCTGCACGGAGCGGAACAATGCTTCGCTCTGCTCCGTGTCGGCGTTCGCGGCCCGCACCGAGTCCGCCACGCGCCCGAACAGATCCACTTCATACGATGCGCTCGCCTGCGCGCGCCACAGCGTCTGCGCGGGCACGTTGCCATCCGCAGGCAGGAATTGCGATGCCGGCGAGAACTTCTCGCGCGTCGGGCCGAAGCCCGCATCGAGCGTCGGGAAGAGACCTGCGCGCGCCGTCTGGTTGATCGCGCGCGCTTCCTTCACGCGCGCCGCCGCTGCCTTCAGGTTCTGGTTCGCGTCCTGCGCCTGCTTTTCCAGATCGTTGAGCGCGGCGTCGTCGAAGATCGTCCACCATTCGCCGCGCATCATCTCTTCCGAAGGCTGCGCCGTCTTCCACGTGCCCGCTTCCGATGCGTCCAGCGTCTTTTGCGGCGTTTCCTTGTACGCGGACGGCGCGTTGACGTCGGGCTTCTCGTAAGTGGGCGCGAGCGAGCAGCCCGCCACCAGCAATAGCGTGGCCATCAGACTCGATAAAACATGTAGCTTATTCATCATCGACCTCATTACGCCTCGTAGGAGGCACCGATACCGCGCATCTGCGGATGCGAGCCGTGCTTGTCCGTCACGTGCTCGGTGCGGGAGAGCTTGCGCAGGATCACGTAGAACACCGGCGTCAGCATCAGACCGAAGAGCGTCACACCCAGCATGCCGAAGAACACCGCAATGCCCATTGCGTGGCGCATCTCCGAGCCCGCGCCCGTCGACAGCACGAGCGGCACCACACCCATGATGAACGCGATGGACGTCATCAGGATCGGGCGCAGACGCAGCCGGCTTGCCTCGATCGCGGCCTGCACGATGGAGCGGCCCTGCATCTCCAGCTCGCGTGCGAACTCGACGATCAGGATCGCGTTCTTCGCCGACAAGCCCACCAGCACCATCAAACCGATCTGCGTGAAGATGTTGTTGTCGCCATCGGTGAGCCATACGCCGAGCAGCGCGGACAGAATGCTCATCGGCACGATCATGATCACCGCGAGCGGCAGCGTCAGGCTTTCATACAGCGCGGCGAGCACGAGGAACACGAGCAGCACGCTGATCGGGAACACCCACAGCGCCGCGTTGCCCGCCAGGATCTGCTGATACGTGAGATCGGTCCATTCGAACTTGATCCCGCGCGGCAGCACTTCCGCCGCGATGCGTTCCGCCGCCGCCTGCGCCTGCCCCGACGAATAACCCGGAGCCGGCCCGCCGTTGATATCCGCGGCGGTGTAGCCGTTGTAGCGCACGACCATTTCGGGGCCATACGTCGGCGTCACCTTCACGAGCGACGACAAAGGCACCATGTCGCCATTCGCGTTACGCGTCTTCAGCAAGCCGATGTCTTCCGGATTCGCACGGAACGGCGCATCCGCCTGCACGCGCACCTGATACACGCGTCCGAAGCGATTGAAGTCGTTCACGTAAAGCGAGCCGAGATAGACCTGCATCGTGTCGAACACGTCGGTCACGGATACGCCCAGTTGCTTCGCCTTCACGCGATCCAGATCGACATTCAACTGCGGCACGTTGATCTGGTAGCTGGAGAAAGTAGGTCCGAGTTCGGGCGTCTGCGATGCACGCTTGATGAACGCCTGGGTTGCATCGGCGAGTGCCGCATAGCCGAGCGCGCCGCGATCCTCGAGCTGCATCTTGAAGCCGCCGAGCGTGCCGAGACCGAGCACCGGCGGCGGCGGGAACACGGCGATGAACGAACCCTTGATGCCCGCGTATTTCTGATTCAGCGCGCCCGCGATGGCATTTGCGGACAGCGCCTTGTCATGCACACGCTCCTTGAAGGGCTTCAACGTGACGAACACGATGCCCGCGCTCGACGAGTTGGTGAAGCCGTTCACCGACAAGCCCGGAAACTCCACCGCGCTTTCCACGCCGGGCTGCTTGAGCGCGATATCCGACATCTGACGGATCACGCCTTCGGTGCGGTCGAGCGATGCGCCGTTCGGCAATTGCGCGAAGCTGATCAGATACTCCTTGTCCTGCGCGGGCACGAAACCGCCCGGCACGACCTTGCCCATCAGCACGGCGCCGGCAAGCAGCACGGCATACACGGCCATCATCACTGCCTTGCGATTGATGACGCTCTTCACGCCCTTGCCGTACGCATCCGAGCCGCGATGGAACACCTTGTTGAAGCCGCGGAAGAATCCGCCGAACACGCGGTCCATGCCTCGCGTGAGCCAGTCCTTCGGCTCGTCGTGACCCTTCAGCAGCATTGCGGCGAGTGCGGGCGACAGCGTCAGCGAGTTGAACGCGGAGATCACCGTCGAGATGGCGATGGTCATCGCGAACTGCTTGTAGAACTGGCCCGTGAGACCCGACATGAACGCGAGCGGCACGAACACGGCGACCAGTGTCAGCGCAATCGCGATGATCGGCCCGCTCACCTCTCGCATTGCCTGATACGTCGCGTCTCTCGCAGATAACCCCGACTCGATGTTGCGCTCCACGTTCTCGACGACCACGATCGCATCGTCGACGACGATACCGATTGCAAGCACCATCCCGAACAATGACAACGCGTTGATCGAGAAGCCGAACGCAAGCAGCAGCGAGAACGTACCGACGATCGATACCGGCACCGCGAGCAACGGAATGATCGACGCGCGCCACGTTTGCAGGAACACGATCACCACGAGCACCACCAGCGCGATCGCTTCCGCGAGCGTGTGGATCACCGCTTCGATACTCGAACGCACGAACTGCGTCGGGTCATAGACGATCTGATATTCGAGGCCCGCCGGCATGTCGGCCTTCAGCTCCTTCATCGTCTTGCGGACTTCGTCGGAGATCTGCAGCGAGTTCGCGCCCGGCTGCTGATTGATTGCGATCGCAACCGCCGACTTGTTGTCGAGCAACGAGCGCAAGCCATATTCCGATGCGGCGAGTTCGACGCGTGCTACATCGGAGAGATGCGTGACCGCGCCATCCGGTGATGTCTTCAGCACGATGTCGCGGAACTCCGACTCGTTCTGCAAGCGGCCGCGCGCATTCACGTTCAGTTGCAGCGGCACGTTCGGCAGCGTCGGCGAACCGCCGATCACGCCGGCCGCGACCTGCACGTTCTGCTCGCGGATCGCGTTGACGACATCCGTCGCCGTCATGCCGCGCTGCGCGACCTTTTGCGGATCGAGCCATACACGCATCGAGTAATCGCCCGAGCCCCACAACTGCACTTCACCCACGCCCGCGATGCGTTCGAGCCGGTCCTTCACGTTGATCAGCGCGTAGTTGCGCAGATACGTCATGTCGTAACGGCCGTTGGGCGAGTTCAGGTGAACCACCATCGTCAATGTCGGCGATGACTTGATCGTCGTTACGCCCAGACGCTGCACGTCCTGCGGCAGACGCGGCAATGCCTGGTTCACGCGGTTCTGCACGAGCTGCGTGTTCTTGTCCGGATCGGTGCCGAGCTTGAACGTGACCGTGGTCGTGAGGTTGCCGTCGCTATTCGCTTGCGACTGCATGTAGAGCATGTCCTCGACGCCGTTGATCTGCTCTTCCAGCGGCGAGGCCACGGTCTCCGCGATCACCTTCGGGTTCGCGCCGGGATACTGCGCATGCACGACGACCGAAGGCGGCACGACTTCCGGATACTCGGAGATCGGCAGCTTGAACATCGCGATGATGCCCGCGAGCAGCACGACCACCGATAGCATGCCCGCGAAGATCGGACGGTCGATGAAAAATTTGGATATGTTCATGACGGATTCTGTCTGTTGCGGATGACGCGCATCACTGCGTGGATGCCGTCTTCACGGCGGGCGCGGGTGCAGCGCCGCTATCGTTCATCGCGACGTTGTTGGCCTTGATCACATCGTTGGGACGCACGCGCTGCAGGCCATTGACGACGATGCGCTCGCCCGGCTGCAGGCCCTTCGAAATGACACGCAAACCTTCATGCGTCTGACCGATCGTCACTTCGCGGTACTGCACGCGGTTGTCCTTGTCGACGACCATCACGTACTTCTTGTCCTGATCGGTGCCGATGGCTTCGTCTTCCACGAGCACGGCCGGGTGCGGCGTGCCGCCGCCCACTTTCACGCGCGCATAGAGACCCGGCACGAGCGTGCCGTCCGGGTTGTTAAAACGTGCGCGCACGCGGATCGTGCCGGAGGTCGTATCGAGCCGGTTATCGACGGAATCGACGACACCCTCGCGCGAATAGCCGTCCTCGTTCGCGAGCCCGAGCGACACCGGCACCGCGCTGCCCGCATCGCGGCCGAGATAACGCAAGTACGTCTGTTCATCGACATCGAACGATGCGTAGATCGGCGACACGGACACGAGCGTCGTCAGCAACGGCGCATTCGCACCCGTCGACACGATGTTGCCCACCGTGAGCTCCGCGCGCGACACGCGTCCCGCGACCGGTGCGACGATATGCGTGTAAGTGAGATTGATCTTCGCGGTTTCGAGCGCAGCCTGCGCGGCCTTCAGGTTCGCGACGGCCTCGCGCGCGGCGTTCTGCTTCTCGTCGTAGTCGCGCTTGGCGATCGCGTTATCGGCGAGCAGCCGTTCCGCGCGCGCTGCATCCGTCGACGTGTAGCCGTTGCGCGCCTGCGCCGCCGCGAGTTGCGCCTGCGCGCGATCCACTTCGGCTTCATACGGACGCGGGTCGATCGTGAAGAGCGCATCGCCCTTCTTCACGAGCTGGCCGTCCTTGAAATGCACCGCGACGATCGTGCCCGGCACGAGCGGGCGAATGTCGACGTGATCGACCGCTTCGAGACGGCCCGAATAGCTCTGCCAGTCGGTGATGGTCTTCGACACCACGGCCGCGACATCCACTTCCGTTGCGGTCGGACTGTGGGCGGCGGCTTTGGCTTCGTTCATCGCTGAGTCGCCGTGACCGCGCCAGGCGGTGTATCCGCCCGCGCCAACGATGATCAGCGTCGCGCCTAGCGCGGCGTAGATGCGTTTGCGAGTGAAAGACATGGTGAGAGGCTCCGGTTGATTTGAGATTGTTGTTGTGTGGTGCGTGCGTGGCGTGCCGTTTCTTGCGCTCACGTTTCAGCGCTTACTTCGCGCGCGCCAGCCGTTTTCTGAAGAACACGACGACATCGGCGAGCGCATCGGGATGCGCGGCGAGCGCCTGATGCGAGGTCTTGCCATGACGCGTCACTTCGGTCGGCACGCCCGCGGCGATCAGTTCGCCCGCGTATTTTTCCGCTTCGATATGCAGCAGATCGTGCTCGGCGCTCGCGATGATGGCGGGAGGCAGGCCACCGAGACGGCGCGATTCGAGCGGCGCGGCATACGGATGCAGGCGTTGCGAAGGATTCGGCAGATACGCGCGATACCACTGCGCGCATTCGCACGCTTCGAAATCGGGGCACAGCACTTTGCGTTCGTCGGCGAGGCGCGTCATGCTCGGATCGAGCAGCGGTGCGAGCAGCGCTTGCGCGGACATGCGAATATCGCCACGATCACGTGCGATCGCCGCGACGCAGGTCGCAAGATTGCCGCCCGCGTCGTGACCGGCAACGCCGATACGCTGCGGGTCCGCACGCTGCGCGCGGGCATTCGCGACGGCCCACTGCGCCGCGCGATAACCGTCTTCGGGCGCGGCGGGGAACGGAAACTTCGGCGCGAGCGAATAGCCGACCGATACGACCCAAGCCGGCGTATCGCGTGCGATCGTTGCGGCGGCGGTGTCCGCGTCATCGAGTCCGCCGCGAATAAAACCGCCGCCGTGGAAGTAAAGAACGATGGGCAGCACCGTGCCATCCGATGCGGGACGATAGCTGCGCAGCGTGATCGGCTGCGCGTGTCCCATGATGTGCACATCTTCGATGCACAAACGGGGGCTCGACTCCAGATCCAACAGTGATGCCATGGTTATTCTCGGTGCATGGCCCGTGCTGCAAGGCCTTCACGCATGAGTTGCGATGCTGCGAATTCTGGAGTCCGCGCCTTTTTTAATAAATGCCTATAATCCGGCAACACAATTCGGTCGCACCGAACAATCGTGGTTATCCCTTGCGATTGTTTATCCGGCTATTTTTTTAGCGCTCGCTTAAATAGTTGCGACGCTAAGCAAAGAAGGTGAGAGAACATGGATCGGCTACAAGCAATGCAGGTCTTCACCCGCGTCGTCGACACCAACAGCTTTTCGCGCGCAGCGGACACGCTCAATCTGCCGCGCGCCTCAGTCACGACGATCATCCAGAATCTGGAAGCGCATCTGAACGTGCGCCTGCTCCAGCGCACGACGCGCAGGCTCAATCTCACGCCCGACGGCGCCGCGTATTACGAGCGCTGCGTGCGCATCCTCGCGGATATCGAGGAAGCGGAAGGCTCGTTCTCGAACAATGGCAAAGGACCGCACGGCAAGCTGCGCGTGGATATGCCGGGCGCGATCGGGCGGCTCATCGTGATGCCGCAGCTATGCGATTTCCATACGCGTTACCCGGATATCGAACTCATGATGGGCTTCGGCGACAAGCCGGTCGATCTCATCCAGGAAGGCGTCGACTGCGTGATTCGCGTGGGCACGCTGCAGGATTCGAGTCTCGTCGCGCGCCGCATCGGCGTGTTTCAGGGCGTGACGGTCGCGGCCCCGCAATATCTCGAACGCAACGGCACGCCGAAAACGATCGAGGATTTGCAGAATCACACGGCGGTGAATTATTTTTCGAGCCGCACCGGGCGCGTCATGGATATGGACTTCGTCATCGACGATGAGACCATCGAAGTGAAGATGCGCGGCATGATCGCGGTGAACGACGCCGAAGCGTATCTGAGTTGCGGGCTGAAGGGCGTCGGCATCATTCAAGTGCCGCGCTTCATGGCGTTGCCGCATCTGCGCGCGGGCGAGCTCGTCGAAGTGCTGCCGCAATGGAATCCGCTGCCGATGCCTATTTCCGCGGTGTATCCGCATAACCGGCATCTGTCGCCGAAGGTGCGCGTGTTCGTCGACTGGGCAGCCGAGTTGTTCGAACGCTGCCCGCTTCTGCAAGGCCAGAAGGATGCGGAAGAACGCTGCCTGCCGACGAGCACGGCATCGCCCACGATCGTGCGGCATGGCACGCCGGAGGTTGCGGGCACCGAGGATGTCATTGCATAGCGGCTTTGCACAAGACCAACGATGAACGAAAGCATCACCGTGCGCCGCGTCGGCGCGAATGAAGCATCGGGGTATGTGGAAGCGCTGGCGGACGTGCTGATCGATTGCGTCGAAGGGGGCGCGTCGATCAGTTTCATGCTACCGATCTCGCGTGCCACAGCTATCGAATTCTGGACACGCGTGATGCACGGCATCGCGCGTGACGAGCGCATCCTGCTCGTTGCGGAGAACGCCGAAGGGCATGTTCTGGGCACGGTGCAGATCGTCACCGATCAGCCCGAGAATCAGCCGCATCGCGCGGATGTCGCGAAGATGCTCGTCGCGCGTCGGGCACGGCGACGCGGCATTGCACAGCGTCTGTTGATCGCCGCCGACGAAGCGGCGCGCGCCGCGGGCAAGTCGGTTCTCGTGCTCGACACCGTTACCGGCGGCGATGCCGAGCGCCTCTATGAACGCGCGGGATGGCAGCGTGTGGGCGTCGTGCCGAACTATGCATTGATGCCCGACGGCACGTTTTGCGGCACGACTTTCTTCCATAAGCAACTCGCTTAGCGGCGCGCAAACGCCCGCCCCACAAGCCTTCACGCGATTATTCGCCGAAATCGATAAATCTATTCGCTGATACGGCATTTATCCCCCTCTGCCACGCGACTACATTCATCCCTAACGCAGCGTGCTCATCCGTCAATTGCAATCCGCATTTGCCCGCACGCAGCATCGGAATGAAAGGAGTCGCAAGCATGAAGCAGCTCATCACGGGGTTTTCTCTCGCAGCCATTTCCGCCGTCGTCACGACAACCGCATTCGCGGAAGGCGGTCAGGGTATCGGCCGCGCAGGCACGTATCAGGTTCAGACGCAAACGCAAGCCACTTCGAGCGATACGCCGAAGACGCGCGCACAAGTTCGCGCCGAACTCGTGGCCGCCTATTCGAACGGTTCTCTGCCGGCATTGAACCGCAATTCGTATCCGGAACGCAGCATGTGGGGCGATGCCGTCGCCGCTCAAAGCGAGCAACGCGCACGCGATGCGGCGCAGGCGGAAGCGCGCAACCGTGAGATCGTCGAGTATGCCAACGGCTCGGCAACGCAAGGCAACGTAACGGCGCGCTGATCACGCCGTCAGAAGAAGATTCAAGAGGTCATCATGTTTGAAAACACATCACTCGATCAGTTCTCGCTTCTCGACGAACTTCCTGCACTGACGCCGGTATGGCATCCGTTCACGCAACACGCCGGGCATACGTCAACGGCTGCGCAAGACACGAAGCAAGAGACTACCGAACGCTCGCATCGGGCGTGACATGAAAGGCGCGGACAAAAGCCCGCGCCTTTTTTTCTTTAACTCAACCGCACGCCCCGATTTCGCCGCATGCCGTGCAGAAGTCGCAGCCATCCTTGCGGATCACTGCATTGGCACCACACGTCGCGCATTTTCGGCCGTGCATCAGGGGAAGGCTATGCGGATCGATCTCGCTTCGCGCGATACCCTCGGATACCTCTTCGCGTTCATCGGCTACAGCTACCGGATGCGGCGCGCCATCGGCACGCTTGCGCGCAAGCACGCGCGACGGTACCTGGTTTCCTTCTGCGTCGAGAAAACCGCGGCGATAAAGAATCTGCTGGATCGCATACGCTAGCGCCGCGACTTCCGAATCGTGCCAGCGCGGACTGCGATGTCCGTCGAGCCGTTCGACGTCGCCGAGACGCACTTGCCCGCGATCCCACGACACCTTGCGCATGTCCTGCAGCGTGCGCGCCGCGAAACCGCCGCGCGCGGCGAGCGAGAGCGAACGCATCGTCGCCGTGATCCATTGCTGTGATTCGTCGCGCTGCCCCGTGGGAATGAAGAACTCGATGGGCCGCTCGATCGTCACGTCCTCACCGCCGATTCGCCCGGTCACTTCGATGAACGACACCGCGAGATAAAGCGACTTCTTTCCCGCCTGCGTCAGATACTCGACCTTCTCGATGATGCCGGGCAACTCCCCTCTCGGCCGATGATCGATCGCAATGCGCAACGGATCGAGATCGAGCTCAGGGTCCGGTGAATCGCTCGGCGTCTCGGCGGGCGTGACGGAAAGCACCGCGCCCAGGGTCTCGTTGGGCCGGTATGTCGCGAGCCCCTTCAGTCCGCGCCGCCATGCTTCGAAATAAAGATCCTGAAACTTGTCGAACGGATAATCGGCGGGCACGTTCACGGTCTTCGAAATCGATGTATCGACGAACGGTTGCACCGCGGCCATCATCTCCATGTGATCGTGCGCGGACATCTCCAGTGCGCTCACGAAGTACTCGGGCAGCGCGTTCACGTCGCCGCCCATCTCGCGATAAAGCCGGTACGCATGATCTTCGACGGGGAAGGTCTGACGCGTGCCATCCGCCATGCGCTTCGTGCGTTGATAGGTCCACGAGAACGCCGGCTCGATGCCATTCGATGCGTTGTCCGCGAACGCGAGGCTCACGGTGCCCGTCGGCGCTATCGACAGCAGATGACTGTTGCGGATGCCGTGCTCGCGGATCGCGCTCTTGATGTCATCGGGCAGGCGCGAGGCGAACGTGCCCTCTTCCAGATAACGCTTCGCATCGAAGAGCGGAAACTTGCCGCGCTCTTTCGCGAGCTCGACCGATGCGCGATACGCCTCGTCACGCATCGTGCGTGCGACGCGTATAGCGAAGTCGCGCCCTTCCTGCGCGTCATAGCGCAGGCCGAGCATCACGAGCGTATCGCCGAGGCCTGTGAAGCCCACGCCGATGCGCCGTTTCGCGGCCGCTTCGCGCGCCTGCTCCTCCAGTGGCCAGAGCGTGACGTCGAGCACATCGTCGAGAAAGCGCACTTGCGTGCGCGTCGTGCGCGCGAGTGCGTCCCAGTCGAAGGACGGCGCGCCGCCGCGCATCTGCGCGAACGGATCGTGCACGAAGCGCGTGAGATTGAGCGGACCGAGATTGCAGCAGCCGTATGCGGGCAGCGGTTGTTCGCCGCACGGATTGGTCGCGCGGATCGATTCGACCGCGCGCAGATTGTTGTCGTCGTTCATGCGCGACATGAACACGACACCCGGCTCGGCGACATCGTAAGTCGAGCGCATGATCGTGTTCCATACTTCGCGCGCGCGCACTTCGCGATAGACCCAAAGACCGTCCTCGCGCTGATGCATGTCCTCGGCCGCGCGCTGCGCCGGTGAAGGCTCGGCCTTGTGCACGAGTTGCCAGGTGGCGTCATCGGCGACGGCCTGCATGAACTCGTCGGTCACCGCGACCGACACATTGAAATTGTTCCAGCGCCCTTTCGTATGTTTTGCCGCGATGAATTCGAGCAGATCGGGGTGCGAGCAATCGAGAATGCCCATTTGCGCGCCGCGCCGCGAGCCCGCGCTCTCGACCGTGCGGCACGATGCATCGAACACGTCCATGTAGCTGCATGGACCCGACGCCGCCGATCCCGTCGAATGCACGCGCGCGCCGCGCGGACGGATCGCGGAAAAGTTATAGCCGACGCCGCCGCCGCGACGCATCGTCTCGGCGGCCTGCAGCAACGCGACGTAGATGCCCGGCAAGCCGTTGGCATCGACGCTCTGTATCGCGTCGCCCACGGGCTGCACGAAGCAATTGATGAGCGTCGCGTCGATGCCCGCGCCGGCCGCGCTCATGATGCGTCCGGCGCCGAGCGCGCCGCGTTTGAAGTTATCGACGAACTCCGCTTCGATCTTCGCGCGCGCCTCTTTCGGCTCGGCAAGTGCGACACCGCGCGCCACGCGGCGATAAATATCCTCGACGCGCGTCTCGTCGCCCTTGGCATATTTTTCGAGCATCACGTCGATGGAGAACTGCTGCGGTGCGAGAGCGGTGCTGGGATTGTCTTCTGCCATGTCGGAGATCCTTTGATTGCTGCGCCTCGCGCGATGGGGTCGGAAAAGCGTTGCGCGCGCGGGCGTGAAGTGCCGCAAAGGCAATGCCCGACGATAGCGCGAATTCTCCGCGCTCGCCATCGAGCCGTTAAACTCGTCTGATCGAAACCAAAGCAATCAGCCGACCATACGCATGAACTCGCGTCATCCGCCGCTCTTCGGCATTTCGGGCCGCTCGGGCCAGGGCAAGACCACATTGATCGAAGCGCTGTTGCCGTGGCTGCGCGCTCGCGGCATCACGGTCAACGTCATCAAGCACAGTCATCACTCGATCGAACTGGAGCCGCCGGGCAAGGACAGTGCGCGCTTTCGCCGCGCGGGCGCAGGGGAAGTGCTGATCGCGTCGCCCTACCGGTATGCGATCGTGCGTGAGTTGAACGGCGACGCGGAGCCGCCGCTTGCCGAGCTGGCCGCGCGCCTGTCGCACGCGGACCTCGTGATCGTCGAAGGATTCGCGCGCGAAGCGATGCCGCGGCTCGAAGTCGTGCGGCCATCGGCGGGCCGCGATCCGCTCTACAGGACCGATGTGGAGATCGTTGCAATTGCAACCGACGATGCGGCCGCGATCGAGTCGAGCTTGCCGATGCTCGATCTGAGTGACATCGCGAGCATCGGCGCGTTCATCTGCGACCGCGTGGGCATCGTGCTGAAGGATCAGCTCGCGGCGAGACCGTGACGCGCCATCGCGAGCGCTTCCTTCAATACATCGTTATCGCCGATGTGATTCGCGAGCAGCAGCACGAGCTTCGCGTTGAGCATCTGGCTCGCTTCGTCGGAGAGTCCGTTGTGCGTATCGATGAGGCGCTCGTAGAACGCATCGTGATCCGCGATATTCAGTTCGAGATTGAGCTTCATACGATTCATCATCCGTTGCAGGTTGCACGTTTTACCGCGGCCGTAACCGATGCGGCATCGAAGGCGCGCCAGCGCGCACACACGTGTTGATCGGGACGCAGCAGATAGAACGTGCCGGGCCGTGCATCGAAGCGATGCGCGACCATGCCTTCCATATCTTCGATCACGGTGACGCCCGGCACGCTGCAAGTCATGCCTCGCGGCACGACGATGAGCGCGCGCACGGGCAACGGCGCGTTCGCTAACGCGGCGAGGCTTTGCGCGCAGACGTCGGGGCCGTGACCCAGTCCGCAGAAATAGATGCCAGTGAACGCGCCGCCGTGGGTCTGAGGCAAGAGCCACGCATCGCGGTCATCGACGCGCACGGGCGCATCCACGCACGGTGCGCCGGGAATCATCGCGCTATCGAAGGTGTCGCCTTCCGCATCGGGCGTATTGAGCGGCGAGTCGCGCAGCACCGCCGGCACCGAAAGACGTCCGCTGTTCGCCATGCGCCGCGCGAACGCGCAATCCTTCGCGAGATTGAGCGTCGCGTCGCGAAAGAGGCGTGATACCGCGCTCTTCGGCGTGATGAAGTCGGTGGCGCGTGTCGAGTTGAGGATGTTTTCGTCGGCGGCGTATTCGCGTTCCGATGCGTAGGTGTCGAGCAGCGTGTGCGGCGCGTCGCCGTTCACGACGAGCTTCAGCTTCCACGCGAGATTGTCCGCGTCCTGCACGCCGCTGTTCGCGCCGCGCGCCCCGAACGGCGACACGCCATGCGCCGCGTCGCCCGCGAAAATGATGCGCCCATGCCTGAAGCTATCCATGCGCAGGCACGAGAACGTGTACACGCTCACCCATTCCAGTTCGAATTCGGCGTCTTCGCCGAGCAGCGCCTTCACGCGCGGAATAACACGCTCGGGCTCTTTCTCCGCGACGGGGTCCGCGTCCCAGCCAAGCTGAAAATCGATGCGCCATACGTTATCCGGCTGACGATGCAGCAGCACCGACTGATTCCGATGAAACGGCGGATCGAACCAGAACCAGCGCTCGGTCGGAAACGGCGCCTTCATCTTCACGTCGGCGATCAGGAAGCGGTCCTTGAACGTGCGGCCGTGGCTGTCGAGACCGAGGCTCTTGCGCATCGGGCTGCGGGCGCCATCGGCGGCCACGACGTACTGTGCATTGAGCGAATAGCTGCCGTCCGGGGTTTCGACCTGCAATTCGACGTGATCTTCATGCTGCGTCACGCCGGTCACGTTGCTCTTCCAGCGTAATTGCAGTTGCTCGAGCTCCATCGCGCGTTCGGCGAGAAAGCCTTCGACGTAATACTGCTGCAGGTTGATGAACGCGGGTCGCGAATGCCCGGTTTCCGGCAGGAGATTGAACGTGTAGACGAGATCGTCATGCAGAAAGACCTTGCCGACATTCCAGCTCACGCCCTTCTCGATCATTCTGTGGCCGCAGCCGAGGCGATCGAAGATTTCCAGCGTGCGCTTGGCGAAGCAGATGGCGCGCGAGCCGGTCGAGACCGTGTCGTCGTTGTCGAGCAGCACGGTGCGCACGCCTTGCTGCGCGAGTTCGATCGCCGTTGCAAGACCGACAGGGCCGGCGCCGATCACGGCGACGGGATATGGCGATGACACGGGCGCATCGTGCTCGGGTGCGCGCTCGTAGTCGAAACGCAGACTGGCGTAGTTCACGGACATTCGATCGTCTCCATCGTCGGGCCTTTTGTCGTCTTTGCAAGACGCGTTCAGCTCGGGTGCGAATCTCTTCGCTCTGGGTTAGTTGTTTATCATTGTACAAGTGGTTTTATATTGTTGAATTTAGGTTTACCCGTAGGTTGGTTCCGTTTTGCGGGGTTGGGGTGGGGGTCGCCGGATCCCGGTTTCGTGTCGGTCTATTAGCTCTGCCCCTGTGCGGGGCGGCAGTCACTTTCTTTGCTGCTGCAAAGAAAGTAACCAAAGAAAGCAGCTCGTTTAAGCCCGCGGTCACACGCACGTTGGCCACGCTTGCCAGCCGTCAATGGCACTCGCCTAAGTGTCGCCCTCACAGGCCCCATCGGGCTTGGCTCGCGCACGGTCTGCCGCGCTAGAAGTTTGAGCGCGCTGGTTCAGCACCAAATCGCTTCGGCACAGCGCTACGCGCTGCCGTCGGGTATGCAAGGGAAACCAGCGGAATATATGTGCAGCGCGTTAAGATGGTGGCGTTAGCACGAAAGTACGCGCGGACCCGATTGACCCATCGGCCGCGAAGCGGGCCGGAGCTATCTGGTGCTGAACCAGTCTGTCTTGTGGTGCGATGTGTCAGACCGTGCGCGAGCCAAGCCCGGTTGGTCCTTCGAGGGCGACACTTAGGCGAGGGCCACCGCGAGCTGGCAAGCATGGCCAAACTGCGTGTGACCGCGGGCGGTGAAAAGCTGCTTTCTTTGGTTACTTTCTTTGCTGCTGTGTATAGACCGGGGACATGGTTGACACTTTCGTCGGGGACATAGTTGACACTTTGATCATCGGGTATCGGGCTGGTTCGGGTCAAACGTCATGAGTCGGTGATGCGCGAAATAGAGGTCGTA